>FZPS01000105.1_pt310 | contig 10174 bp, 11 predicted proteins | sample 1817821 | NCBI WGS metagenome assembly FZPS01 (sample SAMEA104158645, study PRJEB21678) | metagenome | place: Germany | collected 2015-04-21 | reverse complement strand
AGGACAACAAATTATCAAATTAAAAAAGGGAGCATTTAGCTCCCTTTTTTAATTTGATAATTATTCCTCATAAAGTTCAAAATCATCCTTTCCTACTCCACAGAGAGGGCATACCCAATCTTCTGGAATATCTTCAAAAGCAGTTCCTGGTTCAATTCCACTATCAGGATCGCCTTCTGCAGGATCATAAACATATCCACAAACAACACAAACATACTTTTTCATAATCACTTCTTTTTTAATTTAACATATTTGCAATATAACAAAACAATCTTTGATATTGTTTTTCGAAGAAAACAAATTATCTACAATTAATGAACTTAATTCAAACCTTTTTCAATATTCCCCTCATCTCTTCTATAATATAAACTAAAATAAAAAAGAAAGGAAAAGGCAAATGTACTATTATCAAAAGATTATGTATTTTTGCAAGACAATTTATAAAATGAAAACTTATGACTTTATCCGATGCTAACTACAAAGGCCTATCAGATAATGAGGTAAAACAAAGTCGGGAAAAAAATGGAAACAACATTTTAACTCCACCAAAAGGTGTTTCTCTATGGAAACTTTATTTAGAGAAATATAACGACCCTGTTATTAAAGTTCTCTTAGTTGCAGCGATTTTTTCTCTCATTGTTGCTTTTATAGAAAATGAATATGTAGAAACTATTGGTATTATAGCTGCCATTCTTTTAACTACAACCATCGGATTTCTATTTGAATATGATGCCAATAAGAAATTCAAAGTACTTACGTTGGTTAATGAAGAGAATTCAATTAAGGTCATAAGGAATAGTCATGTAATACAAGTACCAAGAAAAGATATTGTAGTTGGTGATATCGTTCTTTTGGAAACCGGAGACGAGGTTCCTGCAGATGGTGTTCTCTTGGAAGCTGTTTCACTCCAGATAAATGAATCCAGTTTAACAGGAGAACCTATAGTTAGTAAAACTACCAATCCTCAACACTTTGACAAAGAAGCACCCTATCCTAGCAACAAGCTGTACCGAGGTACGACGATTCTTTCAGGACATTGCGTTTTAGAAGTTTCAGAAGTTGGAGATGCTACTGAAATTGGAAAAGTCTCTAAACTAAGTACAGCCACTAGCGAGGAAGAAACCCCATTAAACAAACAACTGCAAAAATTAGCCAACCTAATAGGAAAGATTGGTTTTACTATTTCAATAGCTGTCTTTGTCATCTTCGTTGCGAAAGACTTATACCAGTACCTGCAAATACATGAAACTATAACTTGGGCAAATAGCCCGGCAATAATTCAGATCTTATTGAAATACTTCATGGTTTCTGTTACTCTTATCGTGGTCTCTGTGCCCGAAGGACTACCCATGAGTATTACGCTGAGCTTGGCTATTAATATGAGTCGCATGCTTAAAACAAACAACCTTGTTCGTAAAATGCATGCCTCAGAAACCATGGGAGCAATTACTGTTATCTGTACAGACAAAACCGGTACATTGACACAAAATCAGATGACTGTCTATGAAGCGGACTTCTTCCCACTCGGAGACACTACGTTAGCAGAGATCAATGACGATAAAATCAAAAAATTGATTGTTGAAAGTATCAGTTCTAACACGACAGCCTATCTGGAAGAAAACGATGATAGTAAAGGATTGGGGAACCCTACTGAAGTGGCTCTGTTATTATGGCTTAATAATCAAGGAGAAAATTATTTGATAGCAAGAGAAAAGGCTACCCCGATTGATCAACTGACCTTTTCCACTGAAAGGAAGTTAATGGCTACCTTAGTCAATTCCACTTTGGGTAAAAAAATTCTCTATGTAAAGGGAGCCCCTGAAATATTACTCAGTAAGTCTAATAGTGTATTACTAAAAGAAGGTAGAAAAAGTCCTAATGACGTAAAGAAGCAACTTGAAGATCAATTAACCGGATTTCAAAATAAAGCAATGCGTACATTAGCCTTTGCCTATATGGAGGTTGATGAAAAAGATACCCGAGACTGTAAAGAATTATTAGAAGACAATAATCTGGAACTTATTGGGATTACAGCTATCTCAGACCCTGTAAGATTAGATGTAGCTGATGCGGTCAACGACTGTAGATCGGCTGGAGTAGACATCAAGATTGTTACAGGAGATACTCAGAAAACAACACTTGAAATTGCCCGACAAATAGGACTATGGGATATACAAGACAATGATGACTCTATTATTACGGGCACAGCGTTTGAACAACTCTCTGATGAGGAAGCCTTAGAACAAATTGATAAGCTAAAGATTATGTCAAGAGCTCGCCCAACCGATAAACAACGTCTTGTTCAGTTATTACAACAGAAGGGACACGTAGTGGCCGTAACCGGAGATGGAACAAATGATGCTCCAGCATTAAACTTCGCTCATGTAGGATTATCTATGGGAAGTGGAACAACCGTGGCTAAAGAAGCCAGTGATATTACTTTACTTGATGATTCATTCAATAGTATTTCCACAGCCATTATGTGGGGAAGATCACTATATAAAAACATTCAACGATTTATTGTGTTTCAGTTAACGATTAATTTTGTTGCGGTCATGATCGTTTTAATTGGTTCTATATGGGGAACCACCCTGCCATTAACTGTTACACAAATGTTATGGGTTAATTTAATTATGGATACATTTGCGGCTCTGGCTCTTGCCTCTATTCCTCCTACTCGAGAGGTAATGCAAGAAAAACCAAGAAAAAATAAGGACTTCATCATTACGAAGAAGATGGGGCAAAACATCATAGGTGTAGGAACTTTATTCCTTATTGTATTAACCGGATTGCTTACCTATTTTTCGAAAGCTGAGGGAGGTATCACACCCTACCAATTGACTATCTTCTTTACTTTCTTCGTGATGTTACAGTTTTGGAATCTATTTAATACAGCCACATTCTATACCAATCACTCTATTTTTAAAGGATTAAATAAAAATCTGGGATTACTAGGTGTAGCCGGCTTGATTTTATTAGGTCAATTCCTTATCGTTCAATTTGGAGGAGAAATATTCAGAACAGTGCCTCTAACCCTTGAAACATGGGGAATAATAATACTCTCTTCTTCTTTTATACTATGGATTGGGGAGTTTATTCGTTTAATAAAACGCTTAATAGTTAAATAACAATGCTTAAAAAGGGGATAAAAAATTTAATTATTGATTTAGGAGGTGTATTAGTCGATTTTGAATACAAGCGATGTATTGAGGAATTCAAAAAAATAGGTCTTGCTAATGCAGATGAAACATTAGCAACTTTCTATCAAAAAGATTTCTTTAAAAATTATGAAAAAGGGCTAATTTCAACCAAAGAGTTCAGAGATGAAATTAGAAATCAAATTGCGAATAAAGATATTCAAGACGAGCTCATCGATATTGCATGGATCAGCATATTAGATGACATTCCTCGCTACAAACTCGACTTGCTACTCAAATTAAGAGAGCATTATATGGTTTACCTTTTAAGTAATACCAACCCAATACACTGGCAGTGGGTTTGCAAGTTTAGTTTTCCGTACAGAGGTTTTAGGGTAGAAAATTATTTTGAACATATATTTTTATCCTATGAGATGCATATGCTTAAACCGGATAAACAAATTTATAATACAGTCATTGAAACCACAGGTATTAAACCTGAAGAGTCATTTTTAATAGATGATTCCGCAGAGAATTGTAAAATGGCTAAATCTTTAGGTTTTTCAACTTATACCCCAAAGCTAAAAGAAAACTGGAGTTTCTTGTTCGAGAAGTCTTAAGTAATGCAAATCATATATTCAACACATAACTTATCATTGCCTCAAAGCATAGCTACCATTGGTTTTTTTGATGGAGTGCATTTGGGACATCAATATCTTATAAAACAATTAATAGCAGAAGCCCAGAAAAGACAATTAGTTTCTGTTGTCATAACTTTTTCTGATCACCCTGCTAATATCATCCATAATAAAAGAATCGAATTACTAACTCCTTTAGAAGAGAAGTTAACCCTACTATCCAAAGAGAATATAGACTACTGTATCGTTCTGCCTTTCACAAAAGAACTCTCTGCACTATCAGCTCGTACATTTATGGAGCAAATCCTTAAGAAAGAACTGAATGTACACGCTTTATACATTGGATATGACAATCGCTTTGGACATAGATTAAGCAATAAAGAAGGATTTGAAGACTATGTTTCTTATGGAAAAGAATGTGGAGTAGAAGTCATTGAAGCCAAAGCTCTTCTTTTGAAGGAAATAGAAATAAGTTCTTCTTTAATTCGCAACTTATTAAAAGAAGGGAATCTTTCTTTAGCCAATAAATTGCTAGGTCGCCCCTACACATTGGTCGGAAACGTGACCTTTGGGAAAAGAATAGGCAGAACATTAGGTTATCCAACAGCTAACATAAAACCCACATATAAACACAAAGTGATCCCTGCAGATGGAGTTTATGCTGTTTCGGTAAGATTAAATGGCTCACGATATAAAGGGATGCTCAACATTGGCTGCAGACCTACCATAAAGAATGGGAAAACAAAAACCATTGAAGTCCACATTCTGGATTTTCAACGTGAGGTTTATCAACAGGATATTGAACTTGTTTTTGAGAAATATTTAAGGAGAGAAATTGAATTTAAAGACAAAAAAGCGCTTATCGAACAATTGCAAAAAGACGAAGAAACTGTTCGTCACTTTTTTGAGAATAAAAAACAGCCATGAAAAAATCGATCTTTTTAGTATTAGTATACCTCGTAATCCAACTCTTCTCTTCTTTATTGATTAAAGGGGGATTTGCACTCTATCAATACCTTCATAAGGGACTTATTGTATCTAGTATGAGTTTGGCAGAGGTCATTATCTCATTTATTCTGAGTATGGTCTTAATGACGCTTTTCATGGCTTGGAAAGGACTGATTCCACTTGACAGAGAAAGTTGGACTTTGCCTACCCCAAAACCTTCTTATCTGTTTTGGTTAATCATTGCAACATTCAGTTCTATTTTCACCCTGGACTTTTTAATGTACTATCTGGACTTCATTCCAGATTTTATGGAACAAACCTTTGATATAATCCTAACCAGCTTTTGGGGTATTTTTACAGTAGCTCTATTAGGTCCTTTGATTGAGGAGTTGGTTTTTAGAGGGGCTATTACCCGATTTCTACTGGAGAAGTACAATCCGAGGACTGCAATCTTAATTTCAGCTTTAATTTTTGGGATTGTTCACATGAACCCGGTACAAATCATCGGAGGTTTTTTGATGGGGCTCTTATTAGGATGGATTTACTATAAAACCAAAAGCATACTACCTGTTTTCATCGTCCACTTAATCAATAACAGTCTCTCTGTTATATTGGGGAAACAATATGCTGGGGCTGACACCCTAAGAGATTTATTCAGTGAAAATTTCTATTGGAGTATTGTGGCATTCTCAATCTTTTTCTTATTCTTAAGCCTGAAACAACTTAACCAAGCAACCACTTCCCCTTTTAAGTCTAAATGATATTTATACGTATTATTTATCCACAGAATTTTGTACCCTGTCTTATGAGAAATATTTAAAGCAAGGTCCTTAATATTTTTTGAACCACCAAATGCATATACAAGTATATATTTATCATTATTATCTATCAAATCCCTTTTTTAGAAATACTAATCTTTCCTCCTCTTGCTCTGAAAAACCGCCATGACCATAATCCGGGTAAATTCTAATTTCCTTTTTAGCATTAATATGATTATAGGCTGCAAAACAAGTAGAAGGCGGACAAATAGTATCTTCTAAGCCTACACTCATAAGAACTTCTCCCTTGATTCTTGATGCAAGGTTCATATTGTCAAAATAGCTTAAAGTATTATACACTTTTTCTTCCGTTTTATGCAAGCTGTCATGAATTTTAAAGAAATGACTTATTTCTAAATAAGGATTTTCCTGTGCTAACTCAACAGCCCTTCTAAAATCGCAAAGATAAGGACAATCTGCCATAATAACTTTTACCTCGGGACATAGAGCCCCTACAGCTAAAGATAAGGCCCCGCCTTGACTGCCTCCTTCAACAGCAATACGACTAGCATCTATTTCTTCTCTTTCCATTAATAAGTCTATTACTCTAGCACAGTCCATATATACATAAAGGTAATAATAGTTTTTATGATTAAATATTCCTAAAGTCATCCATCCTGAAGCCCCTCCATTGTCGTAGTGATTATGGTCAGGGCTTTTTATATTTTGTCCCCTTGCTTCTGCTAAAAAGACTCCATAGCCTAAAAGTAAATATTTAAAAGTATGACTTATCACTCTATTATTCCAATTATAGCCATGATACATAGCAACAACAGGCACTTTATTATCTTTTGATGCCGTACTTGGCAATATTAATCTTCCGTGTATTCTAGAATTTCTAAAGCCATCATAATAAACATCATAAGCTTTTATCTGTTCTACTGGATAATCCATAGGGATATACTCTGCATTTAAAGGCTGCCCCTTTGACTCTTTTATAATCTCGTCCCAAAAAGCATCAAAATCCTCTGCTTTTGTTTGTTTTGGTTTGTAAAGCTTTAATTCTTCTAATGGCATATCAATAAAATTCATTTTTATCCCTCCAATAAGCAAGTCTCTAGTAAGTATGTTATTAATTATACTATACTAGAGACTCAAAAATATAACAATAAACTTTATTTAATTTTTTTATGTTTAAAATTTTTAACTTTATTTGCGTAATCAGATACTATATGTCCCTTACCAAAAAGTTTGTACTTATAAATTACAAGGCCATCTAAACCTACAGGACCACGTGCATGAATTTTATTTGTACTAATTCCTACTTCTGCACCAAAACCATATCTATATCCATCGCTAAACCTTGTAGAGCAATTTACAAATACACTTCCTGAATCCACAAGATTCATAAATAAGTCAACATTATCTTTATTATTACTGATAATGGCATCGGTATGTCCTGAACCATATTGATTAATATGATTAATTGCTTCTTCCATGTTAGAAACTATTTTAATAGCCAATTTGTAATCTAAATATTCCGTTGCCCATTCTTCCTTAGAAGCAAGCCCAACATCTATGATAGTTCTTGTTTTGTCACAGCCAACTAATTCTACTTGTTTGCTTTCTAATCTTTCTTTTAGCTTTGGTAAGAATTCTTTTGCTATATCTTGATGAACCAGAAGAGTTTCAGTTGCATTACATACAGCAACATACTGGGTTTTAGAATCTTCTACAATATCAAGAGCCATGTCAATATCAGCATATGCATCCACATAACAATGACAAATGCCATCTGCATGACCTAAAACAGGTATATTTGAATTTTCCATAATGTAACGTACAAATTCATTTGAACCCCTTGGTATAATTAAGTTAATATATTTATCCATTTTAAGCATTTCATTAACATCATCTCTTGTTTCAAGAAGTTGAATCCAACCACCATCAATTCCTACTTCTTTAGTAGCATCTTTTATTATTTCATATAATATTCTATTAGTATTTTTAGCTTCACTACCGCCCTTTAATAGTACTGCATTTCCACTTTTTAAACAAAGAGTTGATATTTGAACTAATGCATCAGGTCTTGATTCAAAAATAATACCAATTACTCCAATAGGACAGCTAACCTTGTATAACTCAAGCCCTTCGTCAAGCTCTGTAATCCCTTGAGTTATATTAACAGGGTCATCAAGAGCAATCAAACTTTTTATACCTTGAATAACGTCATCAATTTTTTCTTCATCAAATTTTAATCTCTTAAGAAGAGGCATTGCTAGGTTTTCTTTTTCACTTCTATCTAAATCTTCTTTGTTAGCCTTAATTATTTCATCTTTATTTTTTTCTAATCCTTTTATGATTTCATTTAAAGCTTTATTTTTTAATTCGCTAGTTGCTACAGCTAATTTTATAGAAGCATGCTTTGCCTCTACTGCCATATCTTTAATATTCATACCATCACCTACTCTAATTTATTACAATAATAATACTATAGCTCCTATATTTATGCAATAACTACTCTAGCTTAGCTTAAAGCTAATTATATAAAATAAAAAAAATTTTGCAAAATATAGTATTGATAATTATCCTTGTAAAAGATAGAATGAATCATAAAGAATAGTAGTAAGAAGGGAGCAGCTTATTTTGAGTAAATATTGGAGTAAGTTAACAAAATCTTTGACACCTTATGTTCCCGGGGAACAGCCTAAGGATAAAAAATACATTAAATTAAATACAAATGAAAATCCATATCCTCCATCTCCAAAAGTATTAGAAGCTATAAGAAATGCAGTTAATGAGGATTTAAAACTATATCCTGACCCAAATGGAGATGAACTTAAAAAAGTTATTGCAGATTACCATGGAATTTCCGTAAATCAAGTATTTGTAGGAAACGGTTCAGATGAAATATTATCTTTTGCTTTTGCTGCTTTTTTTGATTCCTCAGAAAAAGTACTTTTCCCTGATATTACATATAGCTTTTATCCGGTATATGCTAATTTTTATAATCTTTGGTACAAAGAAATTCCTTTAGAAGAAGATTTTTCTCTTCCATTAGATAAATTTAATATTCCTAATGGAGGTATTATTTTAGCAAATCCCAATGCACCAACTTCCAAATATGTAAGCCTTGATGATTTAGAGCTACTTATAAAAAACAATTTGGAAAAAGTAGTCATCTTAGACGAAGCTTATATTGACTTTGGAGGAGAATCTGCTATTAAATTAATTAATAAATATCCAAATTTGCTCGTCATTCATACTTTATCTAAATCCAGATCTTTAGCAGGACTTAGGGTTGGGCTAGCCATGGGAAATCAAGAATTAATCGAAGGCTTAAACCGAGTTAAAAACTCTTTTAACTCTTATACCTTGGACAGGTTAGCTCTGGCTGGTGCCATAGCTGCTTATAAGGATAAAGAATACTTTGAAAAAACAAGAAAAAAAGTAATGGAAACTAGGGAAAGAACAAAAAAAGAAATGAGGGCTTTAGGTTTTAATGTACTTGATTCAATGACAAATTTCATTTTTGCAAGCCATCCTAAAGTTAATGGGGAAAAAATATTTTTAAGTCTAAAAGAAAGAGGAATTCTTGTACGCTATTTTAACAAACCAAAAATTGATAATTACATAAGAATTTCTATTGGAACTGATAAAGAAATGGATTCTTTAATTAAAAATTTAAAAGAAATAATTATTTAAGTATAATAAAAATTGCTTTTCAAATGAAAAGCAATTTTTATATAAGAAAAAGTAATTTTTATACTGTTTGTTAAGCCTTATTGCCATTAATAAATAAAACTCCCAAAGTATTTGGACCACAGTGGGATGATATAACTCCTCCTGCTCTGGTAATTAAAATTTCTTCAAATCTATTTAAACTTTTTAAATAATTATGTACTTCTTCTATAATCTCTTCACTACATCCTGAATGAGTTATAAATACTCTTTTTTTGTCTGCACTTAATAAATCTTCTTCTAAATCTTTTGCATACTTTAATATTACTGATTTCATATTGCCCCTGTATTTTTTACCTACATCCATTTTTCCATCTACTACAATTATCTTAGGCTTTAGTTTCAAGGTATTTGCCAGTAGTGAAGTAACTGCTGAACACCTTCCACCCCTGTATAAGTATGTTAATGTATCTACCACAAAGCTTGCAGATACTTTAGGAACAATACTATTTATCTCACTAATAATTTCATTAACCGCTATTCCTTCTTTTGCCATTTCAGCAGCCCTAAGAACTTGAAGTCCAATTCCTGTAGATAAGTTCATAGAATCAATAACCCATACTTTATCATAGTCTAAGTTTTCTGCTGCTAATCTTACTACGCCACAGGTTGTAGACATCGCTTCCGATATCCCAAAAAATATTATGTCATCTCCTCTTTCTACAAAAGGTGTTAAAAAATCAATGGTATCTCCAAGAGATGGACATGCTGTTTTGGGAGTTTTCCCTACTTTATCTGACCATTGGTATATTTCGTCTGGCGAAATCTCTAATCCGTCTTTAAAACTATCATCTTCTAAATTAATCATTAGTGGAAGAATTTTTACATTATACTTTTCTAATAAGTCTTGCGATAAATCACAAGTACTGTCAGCAATAATTTGTACCATATATATCCCCCTATTCTTTTTTAAACTAATGGTTTTCCACAATACGGACAATACGCATAATGG
>FZPS01000017.1_pt102 | contig 10177 bp, 5 predicted proteins | sample 1817821 | NCBI WGS metagenome assembly FZPS01 (sample SAMEA104158645, study PRJEB21678) | metagenome | place: Germany | collected 2015-04-21 | reverse complement strand
GGAATGCTACGACCTCTATCTGTACAAATATTATCTCACAAGAAGAGTGAGATAGAAAAGTAAATATAGTTTTTAACTACAACATTATTATACGAGGAGGAATGAGAATGACTAAACCACATCCAAGTTTATAGTCTACCTATAAGGAATTGAAACAAGGAGAAACATAATATGATGAAAAAAGAAATGGAGGGTTTATAGTCTACCTATAAGGAATTGAAACGCAGGGCTAGGGACTACCACGTGAAAGCCGTGGTCAGAGTTTATAGTCTACCTATAAGGAATTGAAACTTGTTGTTCTTCTTCCTCTATTTTTTGCCTTATTAATGTTTATAGTCTACCTATAAGGAATTGAAACAAAACAGGAATACCCTTTTCAGTACATCAAGCCCGACGTTTATAGTCTACCTATAAGGAATTGAAACTGGTTCTGGATTTTGACACTAAATCTGATGCTGAAAGTTTATAGTCTACCTATAAGGAATTGAAACTCATGTAACGGATCTCCTATATGAACATCAGCTAGAGGTTTATAGTCTACCTATAAGGAATTGAAACCTTTGATGCTGGAACTATCAATGGTAAAAGAAAAAGTTTATAGTCTACCTATAAGGAATTGAAACACTTTTCCAGTATTACTAACTTGGTAAATTCCCTCGTTTATAGTCTACCTATAAGGAATTGAAACCTGGACATACTAGTGCTGTGAATGCTGTTGCTGTAGACGTTTATAGTCTACCTATAAGGAATTGAAACCCGGACATACTGACTGGGTGAATGCTGTTGCTGTAGACGTTTATAGTCTACCTATAAGGAATTGAAACTTGTGGAGAACCTACAAAAGACATAGAAAAAGAGCGTTTATAGTCTACCTATAAGGAATTGAAACACACTGATAGACTACACAATAGAATATGACGAGATAGGGTTTATAGTCTACCTATAAGGAATTGAAACACAGTAAATTCAAGACAGTAAAATTCAAATTGTTTGAGTTTATAGTCTACCTATAAGGAATTGAAACAGTATCAAGAACCCAAGAAAGAAGAACCAAAGCAACAAAGTTTATAGTCTACCTATAAGGAATTGAAACAACGCAGCTAATGCAAGGATAGGTAACCTAGAGGCAACGTTTATAGTCTACCTATAAGGAATTGAAACTTTCCAAGACCGAGGGAGTGGCAAAACTGGTGAAGATGGTTTATAGTCTACCTATAAGGAATTGAAACGAGCCGGTTCTGGAATAATAGCCGATGGAGCAATAGGGTTTATAGTCTACCTATAAGGAATTGAAACAAAAGTTCCTTCCACCAATTTCCATATCAGCTATAGCGTTTATAGTCTACCTATAAGGAATTGAAACTCTTAGTGCTTTATCTGCTTTAGACCCTGTTTTTGAGTTTATAGTCTACCTATAAGGAATTGAAACTTTTTGCTTTTTCATTTAAAAATGCATCTCTTCTAAAGTTTATAGTCTACCTATAAGGAATTGAAACATGACAGAGGAATCGACTATCACAAAAGAAGAATATGGTTTATAGTCTACCTATAAGGAATTGAAACATCTCCCCGGTTCTCTTACTATAGAATAAAGTCATTTTAGTTTATAGTCTACCTATAAGGAATTGAAACATTTTTCACTCTATCACTCTCCAAAAATGCTATACTAGTTTATAGTCTACCTATAAGGAATTGAAACTCCCTTTCTGCTTGTTGTAGAGCTTGTTCTATGTTCAGTTTATAGTCTACCTATAAGGAATTGAAACATTCACATTTTACTTGAAAAATGTGTAACTAATCTAAGTTTATAGTCTACCTATAAGGAATTGAAACTCAGAAGACTTGAAGAAATAGCCAATAGGGTAGAGAGGTTTATAGTCTACCTATAAGGAATTGAAACCTGGTACTAATCTGTTTAATAATTCGTTTGCTATACAAGTTTATAGTCTACCTATAAGGAATTGAAACGTCATCCATATGCAGGCAATCCCACACAGAACAAAGTTTATAGTCTACCTATAAGGAATTGAAACTCGTTTGGTATCATGCAAAACTAAATGGCTAATTATTGTTTATAGTCTACCTATAAGGAATTGAAACGCTACAAATTCTGCATATAATTTGGAATATCTAAATGGTTTATAGTCTACCTATAAGGAATTGAAACATAATTGTTCTTCGCTTAAAATCTCTAGACATTCAAGTTTATAGTCTACCTATAAGGAATTGAAACTAAAGGCCAAGTAACATTAGATGGCATCCCTGGAATATGTTTATAGTCTACCTATAAGGAATTGAAACTATAAGTACAAGTGGTGCTATAGACTTCTATATAGCGTTTATAGTCTACCTATAAGGAATTGAAACGTAGTGTAGTTTTTGCTACTGGTGAAACTGGTGGTGGTTTATAGTCTACCTATAAGGAATTGAAACTAAGAAAGTCAAGTTTTGTCAAGTTTTCATTTCCTATGTTTATAGTCTACCTATAAGGAATTGAAACTTCTGCCATATGTCAATCTATCTACTTGGTCGGATGGTTTATAGTCTACCTATAAGGAATTGAAACGCAGTAAGTGATAGAATACATTGTCTAGAGAGAAGCAGTTTATAGTCTACCTATAAGGAATTGAAACGGATATTTTTTTATAATAGATCCACTAGGTAATCTGTGTTTATAGTCTACCTATAAGGAATTGAAACTTAGAAATGGAATTAGAAGAAGCTATAGATACTGTTGAGTTTATAGTCTACCTATAAGGAATTGAAACACGATTAAAAATATGCCTTGTAAGGCTGAAATAAGAAGGTTTATAGTCTACCTATAAGGAATTGAAACGAGCTATGTTGAGGGAGAAAAAGAAAGAGAGGGAGGGTTTATAGTCTACCTATAAGGAATTGAAACAGGTATATTTTCATACATATTCAAGCGTCATCACATCGTTTATAGTCTACCTATAAGGAATTGAAACTATTCTTCATGTACAACTTTCACTCTTGCAGTTCTATGGTTTATAGTCTACCTATAAGGAATTGAAACATGAACTACCTTTCCCAATCTACACATATCAGGAGGGTTTATAGTCTACCTATAAGGAATTGAAACAAAAAAATGAAAGTGGAAGAGATATTTAAAGAGATGAGTTTATAGTCTACCTATAAGGAATTGAAACATGAACTACCTTTCCCAATCTACACATATCAGGAGGGTTTATAGTCTACCTATAAGGAATTGAAACGACGGGTTCGATTTTGCAATAGCAGACAGGGTATGGAGTTTATAGTCTACCTATAAGGAATTGAAACGTTTATCTCCTTCAATACTAAAAATGTACCTTCTACGTTTATAGTCTACCTATAAGGAATTGAAACAGAAAATGGAAGCATGATAAGGGAGAGGAAGAAAGATTGTTTATAGTCTACCTATAAGGAATTGAAACAAATAAGATACCTTCCATAGTACCCCTTTTCCCATGGGTTTATAGTCTACCTATAAGGAATTGAAACAAAAAAATGAAAGTGGAAGAGATATTTAAAGAGATGAGTTTATAGTCTACCTATAAGGAATTGAAACTACTCTGTGAAGTCGCAACATAAGCCTATAACATCCAATTGTTTATAGTCTACCTATAAGGAATTGAAACAATTCTTCAAGGCAACTATATTCTATAAAATCACAACGTTTATAGTCTACCTATAAGGAATTGAAACATACCCATTTTCATTTCCCCTTTCATTTTTTACTTCCCGTTTATAGTCTACCTATAAGGAATTGAAACAAGCAATTGAAAACACACAGGATATTAAAGATAACGTGTTTATAGTCTACCTATAAGGAATTGAAACTGACCTTCTCCATAACTTTTTGGAAGATGTTAGACCTGTTTATAGTCTACCTATAAGGAATTGAAACAAAGCAGGGAAAAATATAGTTAGTTGGAATGGTATTGTGTTTATAGTCTACCTATAAGGAATTGAAACATTTGAAGAAATAATCTACTGGATGCCCTAGTATGCTTGTTTATAGTCTACCTATAAGGAATTGAAACTTGAGATTGTGGAGGAAATAAAGAATGAATGAGATTAGTTTATAGTCTACCTATAAGGAATTGAAACAATCACCATCAGCAAATAATAATATTCCTGTGCCAATGTTTATAGTCTACCTATAAGGAATTGAAACATATAGCTTGTTCATACACTGGAAAACTCTCGATAACTGTTTATAGTCTACCTATAAGGAATTGAAACGTGTCACCTTTCCAAATGCTTGTAATACTATCTGTGTTTATAGTCTACCTATAAGGAATTGAAACAATTGTGATTGGTTCCGAGTTCTTTCATTTTTTCACTTGTTTATAGTCTACCTATAAGGAATTGAAACCTACTAACATCAATGACGGGATTGAAGAAGTAAAAAAGTTTATAGTCTACCTATAAGGAATTGAAACTTAATTTTGGGTAAAAAATCCCTACCCAAAATTAATGGTTTATAGTCTACCTATAAGGAATTGAAACTGCAACTATTCAATCAGCACAAAAGGTCTTGGATATAGTTTATAGTCTACCTATAAGGAATTGAAACAGGGCTGGGGATGCTTTTGCTTCCAATGCTGAAACAATGTTTATAGTCTACCTATAAGGAATTGAAACCCGATTTAGAAGGCGAAATAGGTACAATCACATTGAGTTTATAGTCTACCTATAAGGAATTGAAACGTTAAAGTATCAGTTAGTACAATTTTTCCCCCTGAAGGTTTATAGTCTACCTATAAGGAATTGAAACATATTTCTCTGGTATTTTCAGACATCCAATCATCACCTGTTTATAGTCTACCTATAAGGAATTGAAACAGGGATGAGATACAAACACTTTTTCCATGTTATTATCAGTTTATAGTCTACCTATAAGGAATTGAAACAAGAATGTTCCATCTGATAAATTTGTTGTTTTCCTCCAGTTTATAGTCTACCTATAAGGAATTGAAACTAAGGTTGCCTGCTATAGCAGAAGAAAATGATTTGTTGGTTTATAGTCTACCTATAAGGAATTGAAACTTTGCTAAAATACCTAAAGCCACGCTACTATGATGGTTTATAGTCTACCTATAAGGAATTGAAACATGGGTGTAACCTATTGCGGTCACACCTTCCTTATATAATGTTTATAGTCTACCTATAAGGAATTGAAACTCATTTTCACATTCCCCCTTTTTTATTTTCCTGCCTCAGGTTTATAGTCTACCTATAAGGAATTGAAACATAAGCCAGTCAAAATTGCACCCATTCCATTTTCCGTTTATAGTCTACCTATAAGGAATTGAAACAAATTACCGGTTAAAAGATTGATATTTCAATTCACAGGTTTATAGTCTACCTATAAGGAATTGAAACAAAAGATGTAGTTGATTAGTTATGACAACTTTATCTTTGTTTATAGTCTACCTATAAGGAATTGAAACTCCATGCTTGAGTTCCACCTACATTTACCCCATATTTAGTTTATAGTCTACCTATAAGGAATTGAAACCCGATTTAGAAGGCGAAATAGGTACAATCACATTGAGTTTATAGTCTACCTATAAGGAATTGAAACTATCTCCTACAGTTCCAGTTGCAGATATGACCTCTGGTTTATAGTCTACCTATAAGGAATTGAAACTTATAAGAAAACCCATAATCTCAAACCTAAGTACTTCAAGTTTATAGTCTACCTATAAGGAATTGAAACTACAGCCCAAGAAAGCAAGCAAATGATGGAAGAGGGGTTTATAGTCTACCTATAAGGAATTGAAACAAAAAAGCTGGAGCAACTAAAACAGCTATAAACAAAGGTTTATAGTCTACCTATAAGGAATTGAAACATGTCAAGAGGATATACCTCTTTTTCTTCTTCAAATGTTTATAGTCTACCTATAAGGAATTGAAAAAATGAAAGAGATTTTATGATTTACAAAAGCCAGGCTATTAATATCAATAACCTGGCTTTTGTAAGTTTACTTTATTTTTTATCCTCTAATCTTTTATATAGCTTAATAAATCTTTTTATTAGATTTTTTTCTGCCATGGCTGTCATTAGATGATCTTGAGAGTGAATTACCAAAAAGTTTGGTTGTTCACTTACCTTTCCTTGAATTAGCATATTTTGATACTTATGACCTTCGACAAATTCTTCATCTGCATCATCTAATAGTTTTTCTGCTTCTTCAAAATTTCCTTCTTCAGCTGCATCTAATGCTTCATAGGCTTTAGCCCTTGCATTGCCAGCATGAAGGACTAGGTTGAATACAATCTCTTCCAGTTCTAAAGTTTGTTCAGTCATACTTTTACCTCCAATACAGTCAAATTATTTATTGTCCTTTAATGCTTCCATTTCATTTTTAACCAATTGTTTTTCATAGGTTTTAAAGAATGGATAGTATATTATTGCAGCCACTATTAAGTTGATTAATTGTAGCAGTGCACCTCTCCAGCTGCCTGTAGATATTATACCTCCTAAAAATACTGGAACTGTAAAGGGAGGTTGTATTATAGTTCTAGGTACAAAGTTTGTTGCAAATGCAATATATGTTATTGTGGTAGTTACAGCTGGTGCTAATATAAATGGTATAAACATTATTGGATTTAATACCAATGGTGCCCCAAATATTACTGGTTCATTAATATTAAATACTGCTGGAATTAATGAGGTTTTACCTATGTTTTTCAATTGCTGAGATTTAGACATTAAAAACATTATAACCAAAGGCCAAGTAAGCCCAGATCCTCCTATATGGACAAACATATGGAAGAAAGGTTCTGTAATTATACCTGGTAGTGCTTCTCCAGCAACTGCTGCTTTAGCATTAGCTGCTAATTGAGTCATCCAAAAAGGGTAAGCAACTGATGATACTACATTCATACCGTGAATTCCCACAGACCATAGAAGCATCATCAACACAATTTGAGCTAATGCAGCAGGATAGCTATCAGATACAGCAACTAATGGTTTAAATAAATCCAATACCAATTGAGGTAGTGTAACATTAAAGTTAGACCATACTATCCATTCTATAGCCCAGAATAATATTGTAGTTACGAAAAAAGGTATTAAAGATCTAAATGTCCTAGTTACATATGGGGGAACTCCTGCAGGCATTTCAAGTACTAATCCTTTTTGAGTAAATAATCTCATAATCCAAGCAGTTACAATTCCCACTAGTATAGCAACAAATAGTCCTTGCCCACCTAAATAATCCAATACATCACCAAAGGGAACTTGAGTAATATCTGTTGCTGGGAAACTAACTATTAAAAAGGATAACATGGATATAATTCCTGTAATAGTATCGTCCAAGTCCCATCTAGATGCTAAACTATATGCAGTACCAAAGGCTACCATAAGAGACATTAATCCAAAGGTTAATTGAAATGGTATTAGTATTTGTCCTTGTATAGGTTCTATAGCTCTAGCCCACGCTTGTATAAATCCCCATTCTATTGAAACAGGGGGATTAGCTACAATCAAGAAAAGAGCTCCAGTTACTATTACAGGCAAAGCAAATACAGCAAATGCATCTCTTATAGATTGCAAATAGACATTTTGTGCAATTTTAGCCAATACAGGCATAAGCTTATTTTCCATCCAATCCATCAAAGAATTATCTTTCATTCTATCCACCTCCAAATTATTTATCTATTAGACTTAATATTTGATCAAGTACTTTTTCACCATCAAAAGTAGCAAAAGCTTGCATGTCAATTAGGTCTACTTTTACATTATGTTTTTTGCCTATTTCTTCAATTTCATTTTTTAAATGTCTTACTTGAGGTTCCAATAAAGCAACATCATATTCACTAGCTTTTTTCTTAAAATCTATTGTGCTTCCAGCATCTACCTCTAAATCTATATTTTTCTTTTTTGCTACATCATTTACATTTTTAGCTAAACTGCTAGATGTAGCACCCCAGCTACAAAGTATTATAGCTTTCATTTTATTTACCTCCTCTATTATTTAAATTTTCATCATATGCTCTAAGCATTTTTAAAGAATATTGTTGAACCAATTTAAATACTACTAAAAATGCCAAGCCAAATATTATAACAGATACTCCAATTTTTAAATCATATTTAAATCCATAATATATGCCTGATATTAGCCATATAGCTGTTAATAGTATTGTAAATAGTTTTATATGGGAATTATTTATATTTTTATGCCCATTCATCGTATATCCTCCTTATTTCCTTATAGTAGTTTAATAGTAGGGCATCTTCCAAAGATTTAACTACTTGTTTTTCATCTGTAGAATTATTTAATTCTTCTACCAGTTTGTCATCTTCTATTAGTGCTGCAGAAAGATCTCCCAATGTTTCAATGCTCTTTTTATCCTTAGGAGCTACTAACAAAAAGGATGTGTGTACTAGCTCTTTTTTCCCCAATATATTTTTCATAGTAATGGGATTTTTAAATTTTCCAATGGTTATTAGTATCTCATCAACATAATTAGTAGCTATGTGGTATAATACAAATTTTTTATTGGGGAGTATTATAGGTGCTAAAGTATTTCTATCTATAAGTTTTTCAAGTATTTTATCCTTCCCAGTTTTAACAATTTTTTTATTTTTAAGATGGACTTTTAACAGTTCATCTATTATATTTTCTATATTTTGTTCCCTGTGTATTATCATGTGAGTATTTTTTAGTATCTCCATTATATTTGAGCCATATATTGCAATATTTTTGATTTGTTTTTTTCGCTTTAATATTGGATTTTGAGATTTTTTTGTTTCAGGAATATAAAGGTTTTCAATATTTAAGCTTTCCTCTATTTTTTTAATATCCTCATCTAATAAAAGGGGTGTAACTACAACAGTTTTGACATTTAAATTGTATATAGGTACAGTGGATATGACCAAATCCACATGATTTTTGTTAAGTGCATATTTTAGTTCATCTAGGGAACAACATCCTAATATGTTTAACTGGGGAAACTTATTTAATTTTGAAAGTAGCATCTGGGATGAACCTATACCACTGGAACATACCACAACAACATTATAAAGGTTTTCTTTATCACCAATCCTTTCAATAGCAGCTCCTAGATGAATAGCTATATAGCCTATTTCATCTTCTGGAATATCAATATTGTATTTTTGTCTTATTACATTCATTATTTCTTGAGTTTTGTTAAACAATAGACTATATTTTTCCTTTATTTCCTTTAGCATAGGATTTCTAATATTTAAATTGGATTTAATCCTTGTTATGGTATACATTAGATGGTTTGTTAGACCATCTATTAATAAATTATCCTTAGAAAAATCCACATGAAACTTTTTATTGGCTTCCTTTATGATTATATTGACCATTTCATTGGCATAAGTCTTATATTCAGCATTGAGAGTGGATTTATAATCAAATCCCAATAGATGCATAGTTATATATCCTACTTCATCTTCTGGAAGTTCTATCCCTGTTGTTTCTTTTAAAAATTGAGTTAATGTGTTTGCCATTTCAAATTCTTTATATTTTTTTAATTCCTTTAATGTATTTGGATCTAGTTTAATTTCTTCGCCTTTTTCTATTCTTTTTATAGCCAATGCTATGTGTATAGTAAGATTTATATATACCTTGTCTAAAATAGGATAATTGTATATCTGTTGTAGTTTTATTATGGATTCTTCTATTTGAGATACAATCTCTATATCCAGTAGATCAAATACTTTACTATCCTTAGGCATAAATCCACTTACATTATCTATGTTAATATACTCCATTAGGGAATTTAAGTCCATATTTTCATATATGAAGTTGACAGTTGCTTTTCTAATATTTTCTTCACTGCCTTCTATTTTTATACCTACACCTGGCTTGGAAATTAAAAGTATATTGTTTTTTTCAAGCCACTTTTCTATATCTTTTAGATAATAGCTTATAGTAGGTGGTGTTAAATCAAATATCGTTGCAAAGTATTCTAATTTAATTGGTTCTTTAGAAGTCAATAGTTCTTTTAATATTATCTTTTTTCTTTCCAATGGAGTAAGCTCATAGTAGGTATTAGCAATAATATGTTTTAATTCAAGTAAATTGTCTTGACTTCCTTCTATAATGTATTTATCTTTTTCTTTATTTAATTGTAAATTCAAACAAGATAGTTCCTCTGTTATTTTTTCTATATCCCTATATATGGTTCGAAC
>FZPS01000186.1_pt389 | contig 10178 bp, 10 predicted proteins | sample 1817821 | NCBI WGS metagenome assembly FZPS01 (sample SAMEA104158645, study PRJEB21678) | metagenome | place: Germany | collected 2015-04-21 | reverse complement strand
TCTACATCAACTCTTACCTTAAGTGGATACCTTTTAAAATTAAAAGATGGTATTGCAAGAATAACCTTATTTATATTAGCACCAATAGCTTTGGACGCATTAATTACAGCCTTTTTAATACCATTTATTGTAGCTTCTTTATCTACAAAATTGTTGTTAAAACAATTACAGTTGACTCTTTCAACCTTGATAATATTAAATCGGGTATTAAAGAATTCCCCAACAATTAGCCTTATTTCATGGTCCGCAACTTCAAGTGCTGCGAATATTTGTTTGTCCATAAAATTAGTTCATCCTTCCAATATATAGTCTATTTTAACATACATAAATATCTTAAAAAAGAGAAAAAGTGTTTTTATCATTATCTCACTTTAAACATTTGCTTGCAAACAGTAAAAAATAATGTTATAGTTTACAAGCAAAAACAACAAGAGAGGGGGGTTACGTGATGTCTAAAGTTTGTGCCGTAACCGGAAAAAAGGCTTTATATGGAAATAGGCGTTCACATTCTCTGCGCGCAACTCGCCGTAAATGGAATGTTAACTTACAAAAAGCAACAATACTTGTTGATGGTAAACCTAAACGAGTTAAGATAAGTGCTAGAGCCCTAAAGACTTTAAGAGCTCAACAAGCCGCTAAATAAAGACTTTTATCCAAAGCGATCATAATGATCGCTTTTTTTAATCGTTTGATTGAATACACATTACCATTCCTTGAGAAACAATTAATTGACCTACATTATCTTCTATTTCATTTGATAATCCTAATAAATCATTTTCTATTAACAATTTGTTTTTTAATGGATATTTCATATTTTCTAAGCTTATAACACAATCCTTAACTGGAAAAAATGAAATATACTTAAAGCCTAATTTATTAATATTGTAAGTACCTCTTTTAAAGATTCTTATGTAGTTATGCTTATCTAAAATACTGACTCTACCCTCTTCTTTTTGCATCAATTTTAAATTTACATAGCTATGATCCATTCTATTACCTAAACCACCAAGAATAATTATCTCTTCATAACCTAATTCTTTTGCAAGATTAACAGCTGCTTCACTATCACTTATATCCTTAACTGGATCAAGTTTTATTAGCTTATAACAATGTTTATCAATAAACTTAAGGGTTTTCTCATCAACTGAATCGAAATCCCCTATAGCCCTTTCCATCATTATTCCTTTATTTGCTAATGTTAATGCTCCTTTATCTACTCCAATAAAATCACAATCAAAATTAGGTATCGCATCAGTTAAATTACATGCTAGTACAACGCATTTTTTTAACATAAAGATTCTATTGCCTTAACAATATCATTATTAAAAATATAACTTCCAGCAACTAATACATCAGCGCCAGCTTCTTTACAAAGCTTCCCTGTAACATCATTTATTCCACCATCAACTTGAATTAAAGCATTTGAACCACTTTCAACAATAAGTTTTTTCAAATCTTTAATCTTATCAATTGAACTTTCGATAAATGATTGACCACCAAAACCAGGTTCAACAGACATAATTAAAACTAAATCTAGTTCTTTAATAAATGGTTTTAATGTATCAACACTTGTATTTGGTTTAATAGATAAACCAACTTTTTTTCCTCTGTTTTTGATTTCTTTAATTACTTCAAAGCATTCTTCTTCATCTTTACATGCTTCTAAATGGAAAGTAATTCCATCTGCCCCTGCATCAATAAAAACCTTTTGAAAAAACATTGGATTATCAACCATGATATGAACATCATAAAATAAATCCAAACCTTTTTTCATTGTCTTTAAAACATGAGGGCCAAAACTTAAATTATTTACAAAATGCCCATCCATTACATCAAAATGTAACCAAGTTGCCTTTGATTTTTTCAACTCATCTAGTTGTTTTTTTGTATCACTATAATCAAGTGACAACACTGAAGGTGCTATTATCATTAATACTTTACTCTCCTTTCTTGGATACTTTTTAATACATCCAAATAATTGTTATATCTAATACTTGAAACTTCTCCATTATCTACAGCTTCTTTAACCTTACATCCAGGTTCATTTTGATGTAAACAATCATTAAATCTACAAGCATTAATATACTTCCTAAAATCTAATACACTATTTCTTAAATCATACACATCCATATGACTAAAATCTAAAGAACTAAAACCAGGTGTATCTCCTACTAAACCACCACAAACTTCATGTAATTCACTATGTCTTGTAGTATGTTTTCCTCTTCCCAAAGCCTTACTTATTTCCTGAGTTTTTAAATTAAATTCAGGATTTAATTTATTTAATAAAGTAGATTTACCAACTCCACTTTGTCCGGTAAGAACTGTAATTTTATCTTTTAAAATTTCATCCAATTCATGATCTACATTATCTTTATCAACAAGTATAACAGTATATCCAGACTTTCTATAATCATTAATATAATCATATATAGAATCATCACTTAAATCCATCTTTGTGATACATATTAAAGGTTCTATATTAACATTGACAACTAAAAATATTAATCTATCAACTAAAGCACTACTAAATTCAGGATTTTTCGCGCTCATTACAATTAAAGCTTGATCAACATTTGCGATTAAAGGTCTAATAAGATGATTTTTTCTTGGTAATATTTTTTCAATAGTAGCCTTAGAATCTCTAAATTCAAATATTACATTATCACCTACAACAGGACTATCTCCAAGCCTTAATTTCCCCATTGCGACTGCTTCATATCGATTGTTATCTTTGTCAACAATCGTATATTGATTAGAAATTATTTTTACTATCTTAGCCTTCATACTAATAATAATAAATAACTACATTAGAACCATCCTCTTGAGTATAAGGTGTTCCAGCAGCTGGTGTTGTTTGAATTACAACTCCATATTGCAAGTTATTCCTTTCTTCTTCACTCATTGTACTTGTATCTAAAACACTTAACATTACATCAGCTCCTTTTTGTTGTAGTAATGCAGTTGCATTTTCAATGCTCATACCAACTATCTCCCATGGAATTTCTATAGTTGTATATTTAGAATAAACTAGACGTATATCAGTAGCAACATCTGGATTAAATTGCATATTTGCAGTAAGAAGTTCCTGCCTAATAATTATACCAGGAGAAACATCACTACTTTCTTCTTCAACTATTTCTATTTTAACATTTGGATATTTTTCCAACTCTTTTTTTGCTTCACTTAATCTTTTACCTACAAAATCATCCATATATGCAGCTATTCCACTTGATACAGTTACATTAATACTAGAACCTATTTCTACTTCAGTATTAACTTCTGGAGTAACACTTATAATTTTACCCTTAGGAGTATCATCAGTTAATTGATAAGTAATATTTGTTGTATCTAATACAAGTTCTAATTGTTCTAATGAATTTTTAGCACTTGTAACATCCATTCCTCTAATATCAGGAACATTTATTGTAGTTACTTTTGGAGTAAATATTCCACTAATAGTTAACATAAAGTAAATACCTGCAATTACTAATAATGAAACTAGTGGACCAACAATCCACATAGGATTAATCCTTTTTTTAGATACCTTTTTAACTATTGGTTTTTCACTAACATCTTCTCTAGTCTTTTTTACTTGATCAATAGTAATTGTTTTATCACCTTCTAAAGGAAAGCTAAAAACATTTTTTCTTTCATTCATTCTTTCAGCTCTTAAACATGTTTTTAAATCATCTAACATTTCTTGAGCATTTTTATATCTAAATCCTTTATTTTTAGCAGTTGCTCTAATAATTATATTTTCAATTGATTGAGGAACCATTGGATTAATTTCTCTAACACTAGGAATATCATCCCTCATATGCATTAAAGCAACTTGAACAGCTTGATCTGCTTTAAAAGGTACATCTCCTGTAAGTAATTCATAAAACACAATACCTAATGCATAAATATCACTTTGAGCAGTAGCCTGTTCGCCTTTTGCAAGTTCTGGTGCTAGATAATGAACAGAACCCATAATAGAATCACTTTGAGTTAGTTGAAGTGCATCTTGAGCTAAAGCAATACCAAAATCCACCATTTTAATAGTTCCATCATTTTTAACTAATACATTTTGAGGTTTTATATCTCTATGAATAATTCCCCTATTATGAGCTTCAATTGTAGCACTACAAAGTTGCTTCATAATATCAACAGCTTCTTCTTTAATTAAAGCTCCTCTTTGAGATATCAATTGTTTAAGGTTTTTTCCCTTAACATATTCCATAACTATATAATGATGTCCTTTATATTCTCCAACATCATAAATATCAACTATATTAGGATGAGATAAAGATGTAGAAGCATTAGCTTCTCTTTTAAATCTTAAAACAGAAACAGGGTCACTACTAAGATCTCCTCTTAATACTTTTACAGCAACCTCTCTATTTAAAATTGTATCTATCGCCACAAAAACATCAGCCATTCCTCCTTGGCCAATATGTTTAACAACTTTATACCTTCCTTGTATCATATTGTCACTCATCTATTATCACCATCTCCCAATTCAATAATAATTATGGTTATGTTGTCATAACCCCCTGCTTTTATCGCAAGATTTAATAGTTTTCTAACTTTTAATGTTGTAGTAAGTTCATCAGTAAGCATAACTTTTTCAATTTCTTCTTCTTTAACATACCCAAATAATCCATCACTACAAACTAAAATATCGTAAAATTTTTCAGGATATTCATCTATATCAACACGAACATTACTCCATACTCCTAAAGCATTAGTAAGAACATTTTTCTTAGGATGATAAAGAGCCTCTTGTTCAGTTATTTCACCATGTCTAACCATATCTTGAACTAAGGTATGGTCTTGAGTTAACTGCCTAAATATTCCATATCCATCAACAGCATAAACTCTACTATCACCAATATTTATAACAAGTTTACCAGACTTGGTAATTAGCACCCCTGTAAGAGTTGTTCCCATGCCTCTATAAATATTTGTAGTACTAGATTTTATATAAATTCTTTCATTACATTTTGAAATATGATATCTAACCCAAGTTTTAGTCTCTTCTATATCAATAAATCCACTATTTTGACTAAAGACTTCAGAAAAGTAGTCTATTGCCATCTTACTAGCAATATCACCTGCTCTTCCTCCGCCTATTCCATCACAAACAATAGCAAAAACATCACCAACTTTATTTGTTGAAATGATGTAGTTGTCTTGATTAGATTTACGGACTAAACCTTTGTCGGTTACACCATAATATCTCATGCAGAATCCCTTTCATGTTTCGCTCTTAACTGCCCACAAGCAGCATCAATATCATCACCATGTTTTACTCTTAAGGTAACATTTACATTATTTTTATATAACCAATCATAAAACTTTAAAGCTGTTTTATCATCAGTGGATTTAAACTCTAATTCATCAACCTGATTATAAGGAATTAAATTAACTAAAGCATTAATTCCTTTTAATAGTTTAGACAATTCTAAAGCATCTTCATAAGAATCATTAACACCTTTTAATAATATATATTCAAATGTTAATCTTCTATTGTTTCTTTCACTATAATATCTTAAAGCTTTAAATAATTCTTCTAATGGATATGCTTTATTAACAGGCATTAGCTTACTTCTAAGTTTATCATTAGAAGCATGTAAAGAAATAGCTAAATTGTATTGAACTTGCTCATCCGCAAATTTATAAATTTTATCCGCTAAACCACAAGTACTAATCGTAATTCTTCTAGAGCCTATGGCTAAGCCTTTATCATGATTAATAATCTTACAAAAATCCATTACATTATCATAATTATCAAAAGGTTCGCCAGTTCCCATGACTACTACATTTCTAACTCTTTCATCTATTTCACTTAATTCTTTAGAAACATACATTATCTGAGCAACCATTTCACCACTTGTTAGATTTCTTTGTTTTTTAAGTAACCCAGAAGCACAAAACAAGCAGCCCATATTACAGCCCACCTGACTTGTAACACATACAACCTTACCAAATGGATAATGCATTAATACTGTTTCTATTAAAGCATCATCATTTAATTTAAATAAGTATTTAGTTGTATCATCCTTAGCAATTTGCTTATCAACAAGTTCTAAAGTATTTATATAATAATTTTCTTTTAAAAAGCTAATATCAGCCTTGCTTAAATCACTCATTACATCAAAACTAGAAGCAAGTTTTCTGTAAAGCCACTTAAAACATTGATCAGCTCTATACTTCTTCATAGAATTTTCAATAAATACTTCTTGTAGTTTTTCATATGTTAAATCATAAATCGATTGCATTTTCCACCGTCAACATTCTACCATAATCTAATATTCTCTTACTAGTTTTGCAATATAAAATCCATCACCATTATTTTCAAAAGGAAAAATTGTAATAGAATCTAATAATTTAAAATTAGGATTCTCTTTAATGAATTCTTCAACTTGTCTTTCATTTTCTTTTTTATTTAAAGTACAAGTACTATAAACCATTATTCCATCTACTTTCAAACATTTAGAAGAAGAATTTAAGATTTCTTTTTGAATCTCACATATTTCATCAATATCTTTTGGAGATAATTTTATCTTTATATCAGGTTTTCCCTTTAACACTCCTAAACCACTACAAGGAGCATCAATAAGTACCCTATCAAATTTTTCTTCTAAATCAATTTTTGTTGCATCCATAACCAAAGCTTTTACATTTTTAAGTTTCATTTTATTTTTTAAATCATTAATCAAATCAACTCTATGCTTATATAAATCAATCGCAACTACATTACCTGTATTGTTTGTCATCATTGATATTTGACTAGTTTTAGTCCCAGGAGCACTACAACAATCAAGTACATTAAGATTTTCTTTTAAATCTAAATACTTACATACCTTTTGACTAGAAATATCTTGTATGATTATCTTTCCTTCTTTAAAATAATCAGTTTCTATTAAGTTTCCATCATATACAAAACAAATATCATCTATAAACTTAACTTTATTATCCTTACTTAATTCTTCTTTAGAAATAAGTATAGTATTAATCCTACCATAAATAACTGCTTCTTTTAATAATTCATATGCAAGTTTTTTAGTTATTTCTATTCCATAATGAGAATTCCACAATCTTATTATCCACTCTGGAATACTTGTATTAATTGCCAAGGTTGATAATTCATCTTTTTTATTAATTTCTATTAATCCTCTTTTAGATATATTTCTTAAAATTGCATTTACAACTTTTTTAAATTGAGGCTTTACTAAATCAACTGCTTCATTAACAATGGCATAATTAGGAATTTTATCCATAAAAAACATTTGATAAATACTCATCATTAAAACAATATCTACTTCCATAGGTAAATCTTTATGTACAAATTCCTTATATTGCTTTTTTAAATATATATAGTTTCTTAAGGTTCCATAAACTATTTCAGTAATTAGACCCTTATCTTTTATATCAATACCTTTCAAGTTTTTTCTTAAAACCAGATTAGTATAACCTTGTTTTATAAATACACTTTTTAAACTTTCAAACGCAATTTTTCTTGCTTTCATAAAGCCCCCTAATCTAATATCATAGGATTTACATCAATCCTTAGATTACTTTTAATATCAATATTATCTTTAACATTTCTAATTGCTTGTTTCATTTCTTCAAGATTCTTTCCTTTTAATATAATTCTATACCTATATTGATCACTTAACTTAAGTAAATCACTAGGTCCTAAAATACTAAAATTACCTTTTAATTTACTTATAAAATTATAAGCATCTTCACTTACAACATCATTTTTTCTTCCATAAAATATCAACGCAATTAAATAATTATAAGGTGGATAACCTCCTGCTTTTCTATACTTCATTTCACTCATAAAAAAGCCTTTATAATCCTGTTTTAAAACTGATTTAATCACATGATTATCTTCATCAAATACTTGAATTACTACTTCTCCATCAAGATGACTTCTTCCACTTCTTCCTGAAGCTTGAACTAATAAATCAAATGTTAATTCTTGACTTCTATAATCTAATCTAGAAAGTCCTGCATCACCATTTAAAATACCAACTAAAGTAACGTTAGGAAAATCAAGTCCTTTAGAAATCATTTGAGTACCTAATAGTATATCCGCATTATGCTTACTAAATTCATTAAATATATATTCATGAGAGTTTTTTCTTCTTGTAGTATCAGAGTCCATTCTTAATATCCTTGCATTAGGAAACATTGTTTGTACTTCTTTTTCAAGTCTTTGAGTACCATATCCATAACCATAAAAAGTGTTTTTTAAGCCACAATCAGGACAAATAACATATACAGGCTTTATTGCATTACACATATGACATTTCATCATTTTAATATCATGATGATAAGACATTGCAATATCACAATGAGGACACATTATTACATGATTACAGTTATAGCATCTTAAAGATGTATTAAATCCTCTTCTATTAAGCAACAATATTATTTGTTGTTTTTTATTTAATCTGTCTTGTATTTTTTCTTTTAATACATCACTAATCATATAAGAGTTTTTCTTTCTCATACTTTTTGAAATATTAACTATTTCTATTGTAGGTAAACTTTCATTAATCCTAAATGGTAATTCAACAAGTTCATATACATTTCTTAAAGCTCTTGCATAAGAATCTAATGAAGGAGTTGCACTACCTAATAATACCTTACAATTAAAGTTTTTGGCTCTTTTAATAGCTATATCTCTACAATGATATATGGGTGTATTTTCCTGTTTATAACTTAAATCATGTTCTTCATCTAAAATAATCAAACCTAGATTACTAAAAGGCATAAATATAGCGCTTCTAGTTCCTACAACAACTTTAACCTTGTTTTTTAATACTTTTCTATATTGTTCATATTTTTCTTGAGAACTTAAATTAGAATGGTATATAGCTACATCATCTAAAAATCTAGACCTTACTCTTTTTACCATTAATGGAGTTAAAGATATTTCAGGTACTAAAAATAATACTTGTTTTCCTTCTTCAATTATTTTTTTAGCTAAATGTAAATATATCTCAGTTTTACCACTACCAGTTATTCCATGTAATAAAATAGTTTGTTTATCACTATTTACTATTTTATCCATTGCTTCTTTTTGATATGTAGTTAAATCTAAGAATTCCTCTTTTTCTACCTCATTTAATTTTAAACTTCCACTTTTTAATACTTCATAAACATCAATTACATTTTTCTTAATTAATGCTCTACTCATATTAGGAAAAGCTTTATTTAAATCAGTTAAACTAATAGGACCATTTTCTTTTACATAATCAAATGCTGCTTGTTGTTTAATGGTTAATTTTTCTTTATTATCATTAATCTTAACCATCTTTATATATACTAATTTTTCTTTATTACTAGAAGGTTTTATCTTATTAGGTAACATTGTTTGATAACAAGCAATTGTTGGACTTAAGGTATCTTTTGCCATCCATTTACCTAACTTGAAAAGTTCTTTTGTGATTAAACTTTCTTTATCTAATATTTTTTCAATTGGTTTTAATTTATAACCTAAATCTTCTTCTAATTTTATAAGATTATCTATCTTTTCACAGCTATCCACAAAACCAATTAATTTTCTATTATTAAAATCAACAATTACTCTTACTCCTGTAATAATTGTTTCATTATGCATATAATCAAAAGTTTTATCTAATTTATTAACTGGATGCTCAATCCAACACTTTATTAAATACATTTTACCTCCAGGTATTCATATTTTATCATATTAATCATTGTTACTTTGTTTTATAATTGTAGTTATGATAAGATTTTTTAAACACGTGAGGTATCCTTATGAGAAAATGGAATAGATTAGTAGTTAAAGTTGGATCAAATACAATATGTAAACCTAATGGAAAATTAAATTTTAGGTTATTAGATATATTAGTTAGAACTTTATCTGATATTAAAAGTGATGGATTAGATGTTGTATTAGTTTCTTCTGGGGCTATAGCAGTTGGTTTTAATAAAATGGGGTTTAAAGAAAAGCCAAAAGATATCCCTGTAAAACAAGCATGTGCAGCTATTGGTCAGGGTGAATTAATGTATATCTATGAAAAATTGTTTAGTGATTATGGACATAATACAGCTCAAATTCTTCTTACAAAGGATGTTTTTGATCATCCTGAAAGAAGAGCTAATGTTGTAAATACATTTGAAGAATTATTTAAATTAGATGTAATACCAAT
>FZPS01000174.1_pt38 | contig 10179 bp, 7 predicted proteins | sample 1817821 | NCBI WGS metagenome assembly FZPS01 (sample SAMEA104158645, study PRJEB21678) | metagenome | place: Germany | collected 2015-04-21 | reverse complement strand
AATTATCAAAAAAGCCGTTATTGAATTGTTGATAATAAACGGGAGAGACGACCCCGGTTTTGGAAAGATATGCGATGTTTATTCCTTTATAAGCGCATTGGGCGATGTCAAGCCCCCGGTCCGCCACAACCACAAACGATAACCCGCCGCCGGTATTAACCTCGACGCAGAGCGTTCCGTGTTGTTTGCCTTGTTCGAGGCGATACGCTTTCGCCCCGCAAACTTGCGCGATATCACCGACGCGTTTTAAAAGTTCTTCTTTTTTCATTTCTACCAACCTAATCTATGCTAGTCTTCGCGCGTAAAAACACATATTGTATGTATAACAAATATTTGAGAATAAATAAAGAGAAAACGGGAATGAAGCGGTTGCCAATTAATGTTTAAAATGTCTCATCCCGGTAAAAATCATCGCGATTCCGTGCTCGTCGCATTTTTCGATCGACTCGTTATCGCGAAGCGACCCTCCCGGTTGGATGATCGCGGCGATTCCCGCTTCGCGCGCCGCCTCCACGACGTCGGGGAACGGGAAGAAAGCGTCGGACGCTAACACGGCGCCGACAGCCGCGTCGGGCGCGATAAGTTCCCGGCCGTGATCGATCGCCTGGCGCGCCGCCCATATCCTGTTCGTCTGGCCGGGGCCGACGCCGATCGACTGCTTATTTTTCGCGATTACGATCGCGTTTGATTTCGCGTGCTTGACGATTTTCATTGCGAAAAGGAGATCTTCAAGCTGCGCTTTCGTGGGCGCAACCTTCGTAACTACCTTGAGCTCTTCCGGCGCGAGCTCGTCGTCCCAGCTTTGCGCGATTACGCCGCCGCGAACCTTCTTGATATCCATGTCTTTCGCCTTGCCCGGAGCGACCGCGAGCTCCAGGAGCCGGATATTTTTTTTCCGTTTCAAGATTTCCAAAGCCTCCGCTTCGTACGCGGGGGCGACGATAACCTCGAGGAATATCTCGCTCATCTCCCGGGCGACGTCCGCCGTCAGGGTCCCGTTCATCACGACGATGCCGCCGAAGATCGAAACTTTGTCGGCGGCATAGGCTTTCCGCCACGCCTCGTAAATCGTCGCCGCGCTGCCGACGCCGCAGGGATTGGCGTGCTTGCAGGCGACGACCGTCGGCTCGGCAAACTCCCGAAGCAACTCGAGCGCCCCGTTGGTATCGTTGATGTTATTGAAGGAAAGCGGCTTGCCGTGCAACTGGCGCGCGTCGGCGAGCGTTCCCTCCGGGCGGATTATCCCCCGGTAGAAGGCCGCCTTTTGATGGGGGTTTTCGCCGTAGCGCATGTCCGCCACTTTTTCGTAGACGAGCGTTAATGTCTCGGGAAATCCCTCTTCCCCGGCCTTTCGCCCCAAGTATTCCGCGACCAAGGCGTCATAAGCGGCCGTGTGCCGAAACGCCTTTCTCATCAAGTAAAGACGCGTTTCCGGGGAGATCTTCCCGTCCTTTTTCAACTCGTCGATAATCAAGGAATAATCGGCCGGATCAACCGCGACCGCGACGTCCCGGTAGTTTTTCGCGGCGGCGCGGAGCATCGTCGGGCCGCCGATATCGATATTCTCAACCGCCTCCGCAAACGTCGCGCCCGGTTTTAATATCGTTTGCTTGAAAGGATATAAATTCACGATAACGAGATCGATCGGCTCGATGCCTAGTTCCGCTATCTCCTTCATGTGACGGGCGTCGTCCCGCCGCGCCAAGATCCCGGCGTGCACCGCCGGATGCAGGGTTTTCACCCGACCGTCAAGGCACTCGGGAAAACCGGTAAGGTCCGATACTTCTTTAGCTTTAATCCCGCCTTCCAAGAGAACGCGGTAAGTGCCGCCAGTGGATATAATCTCGAAACCTAGTTTTTCAAGTTCCCGCGCCGTTTCGACTATCCCTCGCTTATCCGATACGCTGATTAATGCTTTCATTTTCCTCCTCCGTGTTTTTCTTTTTCATAATTCAAGGCCTGACGGCCAATGTCGCGGCGGTAAAACAGCCGCCCCCTGACAAGACCCGCGATTTCATAAGCGCGCTCCCGGGCCGAAAAATAATCCGGACCGCGGCCGGTAGCGATCAATACCCGGCCGCCGTTGTTAACGATTTTCCCTTCCCGCAAGGCCGTTCCCATATGAAATACGCCCTCGTCGGGAATACCCTCGATAACGTTTCCCTTTAAATATTCCCCGGGGTAACCCTCGGAGGCGAGAACGACGCCCAAGACAACCTCGTCGCTCCATTCAAGCTCGATGTCCTTTCCCGCCAAAACGTCAAGCAAGACTTGAAGCAGATCGTTTTTCAGCCGCGGCAGGACGACTTCCGTTTCCGGATCGCCGAACCGGGCGTTAAACTCGATAACCTTGATTCCCGCGGCCGTTTTCATGAGCCCGCCGTAAAGGACGCCGGTAAAGGGACATCCCTCGTCCGCGAGCGCCCGGGCGGCGGGAATCATAATCGTTTCCATGGCGGCGCGGATGTCGTCCGCGTCGACGAACGGCACCGGGCTGTAGGCGCCCATCCCGCCGGTATTCGGTCCCGCGTCGCCGTCGCGGGCGCGTTTGTGGTCCTGGGCGACGGCGAGCGGATAGACCTTGCGCCCGTTCACGAAAGCCATCAGCGAAAACTCCGGCCCTTCCAGAAACTCCTCGATCAACACCTTGCCGGGACCGAACGCTTTCCGGACGAAGACCGCGCGGAGAAATTCGAGCGCATCTTCTTCGTTTCGGGCGATCGCGACGCCTTTCCCCGACGCGAGCCCGTCGAACTTTAAGACCGCCGGGTAGGCGCGCCCCGCGAGAATATCCATCGCCTCCGCGATTGTCGCGGCGGTCCGGTAAAGAGCGGTCGGAATCCCGCGTCTTGCCATCAATTCCTTCGCGAATTCCTTGCTCGTCTCGATCCGCGCCGCCTCCCTGGTCGGGCCGAAGATCAAAAGTCCGCGTTCGCGAAAGACATTGACGATTCCTAAACTTAAGGGCGTTTCCGGGCCGACGACCGTGAGGTCGATTCCTTCCTTCAATGCGAATTCCAATAATCCTGCGATATCCGTTTCCTCAATCTCCACGCGCCGCGCGAAAGTCATTCCGGCGTTCCCGCGCGCCGCGCACACGAGCTCGCACAACGGCGAGCGATGCAGGTAGTAAGCGATGGCGTGCTCGCGGCCGCCCGATCCCACGACGAGTACTTTCATTACCCCTCCTTTTTATCAAACAGTTTTTTTATTACCCGCGGGTAAAGTTTGTGCTCGAGACGGTGGATTTTCGCCTCGACCTCTTCGAGCGTCATCCCCTTTTTCAACCGGAAAGCCGCCTGATCAATAATTTCGCCGGCGTCAATCTCGGGGGAGACGCGATGAACGGTAACGCCGATAATCTTCACTCCGTAATCATAGGCCTGCTTGATAGCGTTTAAGCCTTTGAAAGCCGGGAGAAGAGACGGATGGATGTTTAAAATCCTTCCCGGGAAAGCGTTTAAAAGCAAAGGGCTTAAGATCCGCATGTAACCGGCCAAAACGATCGCGTCAATGCGCTCCCGTTTCAGAAGTTCCAATATCGTCTTCTCGAAGTCACTTTTGCTAACGTATTCCCCGTAGGGAAAAACGTGACAGGGAATTCCCAGGCGCTTGCTTCTTTCGACGCAATAAGCGCGCTTATTGTCGGTCACGAGCATAACGACGCGGACGCGGCGGTATTTTTCGCGGGCGATGGCTTCGAAGTTGGAGCCGTTGCCGGAAGCGAAGACGGCGATCCTCATCGGACGGTAACCCCCGATCCCGCCGCGACTCGGCCGATAACGCGGGCCTGGGCGTCCCTTTCATTAAGAAACCGGACGATCCCCTCCGCCTCGGCGGGCGCGGCGATTAAAATCATGCCGATCCCCATGTTGAATACGTTAAACATCTCCCGCGGGTCAAGTTTTCCCGTTTCCCGCAGGAAATCAAATATCGGCATCTCCGGCAAAGCTTCTCTGTTTATAATCGCCCCCTGCCCTTCTTTTAAGACGCGCGGGATATTCTCGTCAAAACCGCCGCCGGTAATATGCGCCGCCGCCTTGACCGTAAACTCCCGGAAAACCGGCAAAACTTCCTTGACATAGATTTTCGTCGGCGTTAAAAGATGCTCCCGAAGCGGCATCCCGGCGATGACGGTTTCGGGGTCAACGCTTTTATCCTTAAACAATATCTTCCTGACAAGCGAAAAACCGTTGCTGTGAAGACCGGAGGACGGGAGCCCGACCAACAGGTCGCCCGGCGCGACGTCCTTCCCGTCGACGATTTTTTCCCTTTCCGCGATCCCGACCGCGAAACCGGCCAGGTCATACTCATTCTCGTCGTACATATCCGGCATTTCCGCCGTCTCGCCGCCCAGCAGAGCGACGCCGGCCTTGACGCATCCTTCCGCGACGCCGGAGACGATTCGCGCGATCCGTTCCGGCTCGATTTTTCCCGCGGCGATGTAATCGAGGAAAAAGAGCGGTTCGGCCCCCTGCGCGAGGACGTCGTTTACCGACATCGCCACCAAGTCCTCGCCGACGGTCCGGTGCTCGTCGAACATAAAGGCGATTCTGAGCTTCGTCCCGACCCCGTCGGCGCCGCTAACCAGCACCGGCTCGCGAAGATTTTTATATCCCGCGAGCGAAAAGAGACCGCCGAACGAGCCGATGCCGCCGAGGATCCCGGGGCGGCGCGTTTTCTCGACTTCCTTTTTAATCAACGCCACGGTTTTGTATCCGGCTTCTAAATCGACGCCGGCTTTTTTATATGCCTTGCTCATAGTCAATTCCTTTTTTTATTGGCTTCGATTAAAGCCTGATAGATATTGGTCGGGTATTTTCCGGTAAAGCAGGCCGCGCATAACTCGCTTCTGCAGCTCGCCTTAAAAAAGCTTTCCAGGCTGAGATATTCGAGACTGTCGGCGCCGATCGCCCGCCTGATCCGCTCCTTGGAATTGAAAGCGCCGATGATTTCCTCGTAGGTCGTGAAATCGACGCCGTAAAAACAGGGATGGGTTATCTGAGGCGCGGCGATCCGGACATGAACCGCCGAAGCCCCCGCTTCTTTAAGCAGGCCGACAATCCGCCGGCACGTCGTGCCCCGGACGATCGAGTCGTCGACGAGAATAACGCGTTTCCCCCGGACGACGGAAGCGATGGACGAGAGTTTGAGCCGGACCGCCTTTTCCCGTATCTTCCGGGAAGGCTGGATAAATGTCCGGGCGATATAGCGGTTTTTGATGAGACCGATCTCGTAGGGAAGCCCCGCCGCCTCCGCGTATCCCATCGCCGCCGATATCGAGGAATCCGGGACGCCGACGACGATGTCCCCGGGAGCCGGATGTTCTCCCGCGAGCGCCTTGCCGGAGGCGCGGCGGAAAGTGTGAACGTTAGCGCCCTCGAGATTACTGTCGGGCCGGGCGAAATAAGCGAATTCCATCGCGCAGAGATACCGGCGCGAGTAATCGGAATACTTCAGGGACTCCAATCCTTCCGCGGAGAGAATCAAGATCTCGCCGGGAACGAGATCGCGCTCGAAATCGGCGCCGATAATATCAAAGGCGCAGGTCTCGGAAGCGAGAACGTGGCCGCCGTTACACCTTCCAAGCGAAAGCGGACGCAAGCCGTGTTTGTCCCGGGTCGCGTAAATTTTGTCCGGGGTCATAATCAGAAAGGAAAACCCGCCTTCCATTTGCCGGAGCGCGGCGACGAGCGCCGCGGTAAAATCGTCGCGGAGGTTCGCGATTAAAAGCTGGGCGAGCAACTCGGCGTCGGAGTCGGAGTGAAACAGGCGCCCGGAGCGCTCGAGTTTTTCGCGGATCTCGTTGAAATTAACGACGCTCCCGTTATGGGCGATGGCGAAATCGGTAAACCGGTGCTTAAAGATAAAGGGCTCAATCTCGCTCGCGTCTGCGCCCGAGTCTTTTCCGGCCATGACGTGGCCGATCCCGCGGCGGCCGGAAAGATAACGGAGCCGTCTCTCGTCAAAATTGTCGACGATTAGTCCTTCGCCTTTGATAATCCGCATTTCCCCGCCGGAGGTCATGACCATCCCGCATCCTTCTTGGCCGCGGTGCTGGAGGGCGTGGAGACCGTAATACATCAGCTCCGCCGCGCCCTCGACATCAAATATCCCGAAAAGACCGCATTTTTCTTTTATTTCCCGGCTTCGGGTCATTCATTCTCACGCAACCTTTGCCAGATATTTTCGTATGACTCGATAATTCGTCCCAAATCGTAGCGAAAACGGTCAAGGTCAAGTTTCTCGCGCGTCTTCTTATCCCACAGCCTGCAAGTGTCGGGGGTTAGTTCCCCGGTCAAGAGAATTTCCTCGTCCGGCGTCCTTCCGAAGGCGAACCGGATTTCGGCCAGGATGATCCCCGCTTCGGAAAATATCTCCGAGAGCACGTTGTTCGCCGCTAACGCGTAGGTGCGCATAACCGTAAGGTCAAGCCGCGCGCACTTCCCGGTTTTAAGGGCGATCTCGTCGCCGATCGGGATTTCCTCGCCGTTTTCGCCGGCGACGGTAACGTCATATATTGGCGGCTCAAATTTTTCCCCAAGTTTAAAAAAGGGGAAAAGTTTTAAAAAGTCTTCCGTCGCGTGATTGCGGGCGACGATCTTAACTTCGATCGGCGCCGTTTTCCGGCATAACTGGCGACGGTCGTCAAGTTTTTCAAGAAAATGATTGGGAACGCCGACGGCGTTTATGATGGCGAAAAGACGGGAACTGATCTTATTGTTCAATATGCCTTTGCCTTCGATAATCGCCTTTTTCGTGCCGCCGTAGGCGGAAGCTTCGTCGTCATGGTTAACGATAATCGTCTCCTCGCCGAAATAATTCAAATCGTTTTCTTTCATAATTATCTACCCTCGTTTTCTTTTTTGAAATAAGCAACCGCCCCGGCGAATATATCCTGACGTTTCGCGCCTTGGATGTTTTTCGCGAAGCCGGCGCCGAAACGCTCGGAAAGGCAAGTTTTTCCCAGGATCAGCCCGTCGGGCGAGATAATCCCCTCGACGGCGTGGTAACTTCCGGACGGGTTGTCAAGCGGATTCATTGTAGCCTCCCCCTCCGTATCGCAAAACTGAAACGCGACCTGCCCGCGCGCGAACAATTCCGCGGCCGCGGCCTCGGGAATAACAAACCTTCCCGCGTCGGAACTGAAAACAACATTGAAAATATCGCCGGAATTAAGCGATGAAAGCCAGGGCGAGGCGACGGAAGTGACTTTCGTCCGCGCGAACCGCGATATGTATCTGCCGGCCGCGTTCTCGGTTAAAGCGGCGCCCGCGGGACGGTAATCGCCGCCCGGCAAAAGCCCGACCCGAAGCAGGGCGGAAAAAGCCGCCCCCAAACCGAGGATTAAACCTTTCCGCGCAATTAATCTTTGAACCGCCGCCTTGACCTTCGGATTAACCAAGGCGTTCGCGATGAATCCGGCGCTCGCCGCGCCGTCTGGCAGGGCTAATATATCGGTCTCATCGATCGCTCTTTCCAATCCGGCGAACGACTCCGCGATCGCCGCTTCGCTTCTCGTTTTAAAGACAAACTCGCGGGTCGCGGCGTCGGCGTCCCGAAACGCGCGCGCCAAAGCGTGTTCTCCGGTCGCGCCGGGAAAGACCGGAATCAGGACACGGACGACGTTTTTCCGGGAAACCGCCGGGGCAGGACGGCTCGTTATCGCGGGAACGAATCGCCGTTTCACGCCCTGAACGGGGCCGCTAGCGGGATAGATTCCTTCAAGGGTTTTAAGGGCCGCTTCCGCTTCTTCGCGCGCGATAATCGCGTCGTTTATTTTAATCGCGTCGTCGATGACGGTCCCGAGATATATAAAATCGGGATAGTTTACGGGGCGGCGCGCCTCCAGGAGAATACCGCCGTGAGCGTGATAAAAGATATCTTCCGCTGTCGAGACATGAACGCCCAAACCGTTCCCGAGCGCCGTCTTCGCGAGGGCCGCCGCGAGACCGCCGGCCTCGATAGCGTAGGCGGAGACGACGTTTTTCGCGGCGATCTCGCCGAGCAGGCGCTCGTAAGCCTCCTTGAGCGCCCCGATATCCGCGAGATGACGTTCATTGTAGCGCGGTTTTAGATAATACAAAAGATTTCCCTTTTCTTTCAGTTCCGGGGTAATAATATCTTCCAAGCGGGCGGGCGCGACGGCGAAAGCCACGAGCGACGGCGGGACGTGAAGATCGTTAAAGGAGCCGCTCATCGAATCCTTACCGCCGACGCAGGCAAGACCCAACTCCTTAAGCGCGGAAAACGCGCCGAGCAGGGCGGCCGCGGGCTTCCCCCATTTCAAGGGATCGCTTCCCAATTTTTCAAAATACTCCTGGAAACTGTAGCGGATTTTCCGGTAATCGCCGCCGATCGCAACGACCTTTGCCGCGGCCGAAAGAACCGCTCCCCGAGCCCCGTGAAAGGGCGAGAACGAGGCTAGATAAGGATCATAACCGTAGGTCATGATCGAGCAAGCGCTTGTCTTCCCGTCGGGAACGGGGAGTTTGGCGACGGCGCCCTGGTTCGGCGTCGCCCGGCGCGCGCCGCCGTAAGGAGCGACGACGGTCAAAGCGTCCGCCGTGGCGTCAAACATCTCGACAAGACCTTTTTGATCGCAGACGTTAAGCTCGCCCAAAACGGCGAGAATTTTCTCTTTGAGCGTTCCCTTAAAACGATAATAAGGATATTTATCGTAATCGACAGGCGAAATTCTCGCTTCAGCCTTTTGCCGGGCGCCGGCGGTGTCGATAAAGGCGCGGTCGATCGCGAGAACGACGTCGCCCCGATAAGTCATCGCCAGGCGCGCCTCGCCGGTAACCTCCGCGATCACCGAAGCCTCGACGCCCTCGCTTCCCGCGAGTTCCAAAAACCTCTCCAAATCTTCGGGCGCGATAACGACGGCCATTCTCTCCTGCGATTCCGAAAGCGCGAGCTCGGTCGCGGAAAGACCCTCGTATTTTACCGGAATGGCGTCAAGATTGATCCTCACCCCGGGGCTTAACTCGCCGACGGCGACGGACACGCCGCCGGCCCCAAAATCATTCGACCTTTTTATCATTCGGCTCGCCGCGGGGTTTCGGAAAAGGCGGAGTAGCTTTCTTTCCGCGAGCGGGTCGCCTTTTTGGACCTCGGCCGCCGCCGTAAGGCTCGCTTTCTCGTCGTGCGCTTTGGATGACCCCGACGCGCCGCCGATGCCGTCGCGGCCGGTGCGGCCCCCGAGCAACAGGATCAAATCCCCGGGCTCCGGTTTTTTCCTCCTGAGCGCGGATAGCGGACTCGCGGCGATAACCGCTCCCAGCTCCATCCGCTTCGCGACGAACCCCGGGTGATAGACCTCGCGGACATGCGCGGCGGCGACGCCGATTTGATTGCCGTAGGAAGAATAACCGGCCGCCGCTTGTTTTGATATCAATCTTTGGGGGAGTTTCCCGGGAAGGGTTTTGTCAATCGGCGTCCGGACGTCGCCGCTCCCCGTCAGGCGGATCGCTTGATAAACCCAGCCGCGCCCGGACAGCGGGTCGCGGATGGCGCCGCCGATACAAGTCGCGGCGCCGCCAAAGGGTTCGATCTCCGTGGGGTGGTTATGGGTTTCGTTTTTAAAGAATAAAAGCCACTTCTCCGTCCGGCCGTCGACGTCGACGTCAACATAGATGCTGCAGGCGTTTTTCTCCTCGCTTTCTTCCAAATCGTCGAGATTGCCTCGGGCTTTTTCATAGAGCATATTCACGGTCGTGATATCCATCAACGTAACCGGGCGATCGGCTCGCCCCAATTCCCGGCGCGTCTTTTGATATTCCTCGTAAGCGGCCTTGACGTCTTCGTCTTCCGCCTCGATGGAAAGCTCGGTCAAAAATGTCGTGTGCCGGCAATGGTCGGACCAGTAAGTTTCGAAAAACAAGAGTTCCGTCTCCGTCGGCAGGCGGTTTTCTTTCCGGAAATAATCCCGAATCATCGCGATGTCGGCTTCCGTGAGAGCGAGATTATATTCTTTTTTAATCTCCGCCGGCGTCTTTTCGAAAAAATCATAAACATAAGCGACGGGGGGCGACGCTTGGATAAGGGGACTTTCCAGCTTGGAGAGATCCTTTCGCCGAGCGTCCGCCGGGTTAATAAAATACCTCGCCGCTTTTTCCGGGTCGACGTCGCCTTCAAAAATAACGACTTTTCCTTTTTGAACGACCGCGCGCGTTT
>FZPS01000180.1_pt92 | contig 10184 bp, 9 predicted proteins | sample 1817821 | NCBI WGS metagenome assembly FZPS01 (sample SAMEA104158645, study PRJEB21678) | metagenome | place: Germany | collected 2015-04-21 | reverse complement strand
ATGGCCGGATTTTATTTATTAGGTACATTATTATCAGCAATTGCCGGTAAGGTTGGAATTATGGTAGCTACAACAGCTAACGTAAAAACAGCAGAAGCAGCTAAAAGAGGAGGAATTTCTCAAAGCTTCTTAGCTGGATTTAGAGGTGGATCTGTAATGGGTCTTGCCGTTGTTGCTACATGTGTAATTGGTATTTCAGCAATCTATGGTTTAACTCAAGGAGTTGATTCATTAAATGATTTTACTGCAAGTACGATGTTAGGTTTTTCTTTCGGAGCAAGTTCTTTAGCTCTGTTTGCAAAGGCTGGTGGAGGAATCTTTACAAAAACAGCAGATATTTCTGCTGACTTAGTAGGTAAGGTTCAATACGGAATTCCAGAAGATGATCCACGTAACCCTGCTGTTATCGCAGATAACGTAGGAGATAACGTTGGGGACGTTGCCGGAATGGGCGCTGACTTATTTGACTCAAACGTAGCAGCAATTGTAGCTGCCTTAGTTATAGCAATTAACTTAGATGATGCTCATGCAAGAAATAGTTTCATTCAAACTATTCTAGTATTTTCAGGTCTAGGTTTACTTTCAACAATCATCGGTATTTTATTTGCGAGAATGGGTAAACATGATAACCCAAGCAGAGCATTAAATATTGGTACTTATGTAACAACTGGATTATTTGCAGCATCTAGTGCTTTATGTACATGGCTTTTAGGTTTTTCTTGGTATGTATGGGGAGCAGCTATTGTTGGTTTAGCAGTAGGTACAATTATTGGTATTGCAACTGACTATTATACAAACGATGTTCACAAACCTGTCCAACAAACAGCTAAACTTTCTGAAGATGGACCAGCATTTACAATCCTTTCAGGTGTAAGTTATGGATTCTTATCTGTTCTACCTGCAATGATTGGTATTGCGATTGCCGCTGTTGCAAGCTTTATGCTTGTACAAAAAGCTGCACCTACTCATGAACTAGCAGGAACTTATGGAATGTTTGGTATTTCAATGGCAGCAGTAGGAATGTTATCAATTGTTGGTATTATTGTAAGTAATGATGCTTATGGTCCAATTGTAGATAACGCTAGGGGCTTAGCTGAAATGGGTGGATTTGGTGAAGAGATTGTCGAGATTACTGATAAACTTGACTCAGCAGGAAATACAGTTAAAGCAGTTACAAAAGGATTCTCAATTGGTGCTGCAGGATTAACTGTTGTATCTTTACTTGGAGCATTTATTAGTGAAGTAAATGAAAGAATCCTTAATGCTGGTTTAGGTGGTTATTTTAACGCTTTTGGTAATCCTGTAGTGCCATTTAAATACTTTAATATTACTGATCCAGTAGTATTCTTTGGTATTATAATTGGTGCAGCTGTACCAGCTGTATTTAGTGCTTTACTAATGATGGGTGTTAATAAAAACGCAAGTCGTATGGTAGCAGAAATTCATCGTCAATTTAATGAAATTGAAGGATTACTTGAAGGTAAACCAGGAGTTGAAGCTGAATACGATAAATGTATTGATATTGCAACTGTAGGCTCATTAAAAGAATTAATTCCTAGTGGATTATTTGCAATCATTACAACAATCCTAGTAGGTATTATTGGTGGTGTTAGTGCAATCGGTGGTTTCTTACTTGGTAACATTGTATCAGGATTACTATTATCACTATTTATGAGTAATGCTGGTGGATTATGGGATAATGCTAAGAAATACGTAGAAGCAGGAAACAATGGTGGTGTAGGTAGTGATGCCCATAAAGCAGCTGTAATTGGTGATACTGTAGGTGATCCATTCAAGGATACTGCAGGTCCATCAATTAACACACAAATTACTGTAGTAAGCTTAGTTGCATCAATTTGCTCAGGAATTTTCTTAAGCGTTGGTGGATTAGGATTATTCTAAAAATAAATAATAAATTAAAAGCCCCTAGGGGCTTTTTTTAATTGATATAAATTAGCACTTGAAAAAATAAGGATATTTTGTTATAATTAAATGAGTTGGAGGAAGATATGAAGGTAATACTATTAGCATCAAGATCAAGAAGAAGAAAAGAAGTTATGGATTTTTCAGGTTTGAAAAGTCGAATTGTAGTTGCATTAGTAGATGATAAAGTGGACAATGTTACTCCTTTAGAAGAAGCACAGATTCTTGCTAAACGTAAATGTGATTATGTTCATAAGCAATATCCAAACAATATCGTTATTGGCGTTGTTACTGTAGTTAATTTAGAAGGAAAATCTTTACCAAAACCAAAAGATGAAGAACACGCTAAGGAAATTTTAAAAAAGTTAAGTGGAAAAACTCATGAGGTTATTACTGCTTGTTATTTAAAATATAAAGAACAAGAAGAATATTTGGATGCTACAACTAAAGTAACTTTCGCAGAAATGAGCGATGATGAAATCGAGTATTATGTAAATACAGGTGAGGTTTTTGATAAACCAGGTGCTTATAGTGCTAAGGGATTTGGTAGTCGTTATATTAAAAAAATAGATGGTGATATCTATAACACTTACGGACTACCAGTTTACCAAGTATACTCAGCTTTAAAAAAGCTATGGTAATATTTAGGCCTTCTTTATTAAAAAAGAAGGCTTCTTTTATATTGAAGAAAGGGGTTTTGAGACTTGAAGAAATTAATTGGAGAAAAATTTAAAGATTCACTTTCTGCTGTTTTACCAGTATCAGTTATTGTTTTACTTTTATTAGTAGGCTTTTTTAAGATTGATCTTGGTAATACGTTAATGTTTGTTTTTGCAGCTCTTTGTTTGATTATTGGAATAGCTATATATAATTTAGGGATAGATTTGTCTTTATCAAGGGTAGGAGAAAAAATCGGAGCATCAATCACCAAGAGGCAAAAGATTTGGTTATTTGTTTTCTTTGGTTTAATTTTAGGATTTTTAATTACAGTTGCTGAGCCTAATTTATCTGTTTTGTCGGTACAAACAGGAATTGATAGGTGGGTTTTAATTGTAAGTATTGGTGTAGGTATTGGGGTATTTTTAGTAATTGCTTTATTAAGAATTGTATTTCAAGTTCCGATTAAATATATTTTACTTGCTGGTTATGGTGTTGTTTTTATTTTAGGAATCTTTTTACCAGAGAAGTTTGTACCAATGGCCTTTGAGTCTGGTGGAGTAACAACTGGACCTTTAACTGTACCATTTATTATGGCAATAGGTGTAGGTGTTGCCTATATTAGAGGTGATAAAGGATCGCAAGATGACAACTTTGGTTTAATTGGAACTAGTTTAATTGGGGCAATTATCGCTGTTATGATTTTAGGTTTAATTTATAATAGTCAAGGTAAATTAGATGGCTTAACAGCTGAAGCATCTACATTACATGAAATTAATAGTGTTGATGATTTCTTTAGAATTGTAAGTAATGAAGCATTAATTCATTTAAAGGAAGTTGCTTTAGCGTTACTTCCTATGTTATTACTTTATTTAGTAATGCATTTTATCTTTTTTAAAGATGCTCCTAGAGTAGTATTTGCAATTTTAGGTGGATTTATAGCAACTTATATCGGATTAACGATTTTTCTAATTGGGGCTAATACAGGCTTTTTAGCTATTGGTGGATATTTAGGATCTACCTTAGCAAATTATAATAAATGGCTACTACCACCATTAGCATTAGTTTTAGGTACTGTTATAGTTTTAGCTGAACCTTCAGTTTCAACATTAAAAAATCAAGTAAGAGATGTTACTGATGGTGCTATTTCTAATAAAACATTAATGGCCTTTATTGCAATTGGTGTTGGAATATCTGTAAGTTTAGCGATGTTAAGAGCTGTAACTGGAATTTCGATTTGGTGGATTGTTATTCCTGCTTATGCAATTAGTTTAGGATTGACGTTTGTTGTTCCTAAACTCTTTACGGCGATAGCTTTTGACTCAGGAGCAATTGTCTCAGGTCCTTTAGCAGCTGCCTTTTTACTGCCAATGGCAATTGGGGCAGCAACAGCAGTAGGTGGAGATGTCTTTACTGATGCAATTGGAATTGTAGCTTTTGTAGCGATGGCACCGCCACTTTCGATTCAACTTTTAGGTTTAATTTATAAGTTTAAAGAAAGAGTTGCACCAGTTGTATATCACGAGGAGATTATTTACTTTTAGGGGGTATATATGGAAAAGCATAAATTAATGATATTAATTGTTAGTGACGAAGATGAAAAAAAAGCAGGTAAACTTATTAATAAAATAAGTCCATCAATGCAATTTATTCATATGGGTAAAGGAACAGCAGAGATTGCAGCTTTAGATGAACTTGGTGCCGGAAGAGCATCAAAGGCCGTAATCTTTAGTGTTATTCCAGAATCTTTAGTAACTAAGGTTTTAGATTTATTAAATAAAAGGTTATATTTAGATGAACCTAATAGTGGAATTGTCTTTACAATTGACTTAACTGCTGTTAGTGGTTTAGGAGCACTGCAGTATTTAACTGGTAGGGAGGTAAAACGAAATGAAAAAAACTAATGCACAATTAATTATAGTTATTTGTAACTATGATTATGTAGATGATGTTATGGAAGTAGCAAAAAAAGTTGGTGCTCGTGGAGGAACGATTGTTCATGGTCGTGGGACAATGACAAAAGAGACCAAGAAGTTTTTTGGAATTACAATTCAACCAGAAAAAGGTTTACTGATGATTTTAGCAAGCGAAGAACAACAAGAGAAAATTATGAAAGCTATTAATGAAGAAAAAGGTTTAACAACCGAAGCACATGCGATTTCTTTTTGTCTTCCAGTAGAAGATTATCGTGGTTTTAAGTTATAAAGCATATTGCTTGATTAAAAGATTACTGTATTGTATAATGTAATTAGTAAAAGGAGGAGTTATATATGAAAGATCCAAGATTGTTTAAATGCCAAGAATGTGGGGCGATTTTAGAGTATTCACCGGAAGTTAAAGTTGCAAGTTGTGATGCATTACAAGGCAAATTGAAGGAAATTAAGTTACATACTGAGGAAAATGTTGCTTTAGAGAAACATATTCCTGCAGTTGAAGTGAGAGGAAATAAAGTGACAGTAACAGTAGGTGATGTTATTCACCCAATGACTGAAGGACACTATATTCAGTTTGTTTATCTACTAACAGATAAAAGATTACACAAGTACTATTTTAATCCAGGAGAACATCCAAGTTATACTTTTAAGCTTGAAAAGGAAGAAAAACCTTTAGCTGCTTATGAATATTGTAATTTACATGGATTTTGGAAGAAGGAGATTTAATGATGGCAAAAGAAATTGGTGTTAAGGAATTTAAAGAATTAGTATTAAAGGCTGATAAACCAGTTATCGTCGACTTTTTTGCAACATGGTGTGGTCCTTGTAGGATGCTAGCTCCAGTGTTAGATGATTTAGCTAAAGATGCCAATGGTAATTTTGAAGTTTATAAAGTTGATATTGATAAAGATAGAGCATTAGCTATTGAATATGGTGTTATGTCTATCCCAACAATCATCGCATTTTATGGTGGAAAACAAATAAACAAGCATATTGGTTATGCAACTAAAGACCAACTTAAGAAAATGGTTCAATAGTTTAAATAAATGGCTACTTTTGTAAATAAAAGTGGCTTTTTTATTTTACTTTCTCTTTACAAACTTATTACTAAAATTACGTTTTGATGGGGCATAATAAAAGTTATAATTACTTTGTAATAATTTATAAAAGGAGAAAGATATGAAATTATTTAAAAGAATTGTTTTAGTACTAGCATTAGTATTAGGCGTAGCAGTATTAGCTGCTTGTAGCTGTAAAGAAGAAAAGAAATTTTCCGAAGAAAAAATTACAGTATACACAAGAGATACTACTTCAGGAACAAGAGATGGATTCTTTAGTGGAATCGGTTTTAAAGAAGCTGCAACTGACAATGCACCTTTAGTAGCGGGATTTGTAGAAGTTACAGGTAATGGTGATATGATCGCTAAGATTCAAAATGATGAATATGGTATTGGTTATATTTCACTTGCATCTTATGCAGATTCAGGATTAAAAGGATTAAAATATGAAGGAGTAGAGCCAACAGAGGCTAACGTATTAAATGAATCATACGAACTTACAAGAAACTTTAACTATATAGTTAGAAACGACTATGCAGCTGGAAGTAAAGAAGCTAAGTTAGTAGATGCATTTGTTGCTTATATGTTCTCTAAAGAAGGAAAAGAAATCATTAAGTCAAAAGATGGAATTCTTGAAATTAAAGCAACAGACAAAAAATGGTCAGAATTAAAGGCTAGCCATCCAGTAGTAGATGAAGATAACTCAGGAGTTACTTTAAGACTTGGTGGATCTACATCTGTTCAAAAGATCGCGGAAGCTTTATCTGCTGCGTTTAAAGAAATCGCTGGTTGTAAAGTAAGCCATAATCATACAGGATCAGGTGCTGCTTATAAAGCAACTCAAGGATCTGAAAAAGATGGAGCAACAGGCTTAGATATCGGATTTGCTTCACGTGAATTCAAAGATTCAGAACCAGCTGCAGCTGGCACAGCAGGAAAACTTTGTGTAGATGCTATCGTAGCTGTTGTTCATAAAGACAATAAACAAATTACAGGAGCTTTAGCTGCTCAACTTAAAAAGGTTTATAATGGTACATTTAAAGTTTGGGGTGATTTAAAAGATGAACAACCAGCTGAAAAACCAGATCAACCAAGCGATCAATTCGATACAACTAAAAAAATTACACCATACACAAGAGATACAACATCTGGAACAAGAGATGGATTCTTTAGTGGAATTGGTTTAAAAGCTGCTGCATCAGATAATGCACCTTTAGTAGCAGGATTTGTAGAAGTAACTGGTAATGGTGATATGATTGCTAAGATTAAAGCAGATGAATACGGTATTGGTTATATCTCACTTGCATCTTATGCAGATTCAGGATTAAAGGGATTAAAGTACGAAGGTGTTGAACCTAATGAAGCTAACGTTTTAAACGGTTCATATGCTCTAACAAGAAACTTTAATTATGTTGTTAGAAATGATTATGCTGCAGGAAGCAAAGAAGAAAAATTAGTTAAAGCATTTGTAGCTTATATGTTCTCAGTTGAAGGTAAAGAAATCATTAAATCAAAAGATGGAATTCTTGACATTAAAGCAACAGATAAAACATGGGCAGAGTTAAAAGCTAGCCATCCAGTAGTAGATGAAGATAACTCAGGCTTTACTTTGAGATTAGGTGGATCTACATCTGTTCAAAAGATTGCTGAAGCTTTATCAGCTGCTTTCAAACAAATCTCTGGTTGTAAAGTAGCTCATAACCATACAGGATCAGGAGCTGCTTATAAAGCAACTCAAGGATCTGAAAAAGATGGAGCAACAGGATTAGACATCGGATTTGCATCTCGTGAATTCAAAGATTCAGAACCAGCAGCTGCAGGTACATCTGGAAGAATTTGTATTGATGCGATTGTAGCAGTTGTTAATAATAAGAACACTCAAGTTAGTGCCGCATTAGCAAGTCAACTTATGAAAGTTTATGATGGTACATATAAAAAATGGTCAGATTTCGTATATGAAGAACCAGCTCCAAAACCAACATTCGATACAAGTAAAAATGTTACATTATATACAAGAGATACTACATCAGGAACTAGAGATGGCTTCTTTACAGGAATCGGTTTAAAAGCTGCTGCATCAGATAACGCACCTTTAGCTGCAGGATTTGTAGAAGTAACTGGTAATGGTGATATGATTGCTAAGATTAAAGCTGATGAATATGGTGTAGGTTATATCTCACTTGCATCATATGCAGATTCAGGCTTAAAAGGATTAAAGTATGAAGGAGTAGATCCGAGTGAAGCAAACGTACTTAATGGTACATATGCCCTAACAAGAAACTTTAACTATGTAGTTAGAAATGATTATGCTGCAGATAGCAAAGAAGCAAAATTGGTAGCTGCGTTTGTAGCTTATATGTTCTCAATTGAAGGAAAAGAAATCATTAAGTCTAAAGATGGTATTATTGATATTAAATCAACAGATAAAACTTGGGCAGAGTTAAAAGCTGAACATCCAGTAGTAGATGAAGATAATAGTAGCGTTACTTTAAGACTAGGTGGATCTACATCTGTTCAAAAGATAGCAGAAGCTTTATCAGCTGCTTTCAAGCAAATTTCTGGTTGTAAAGTAGCTCATAACCATACAGGATCAGGAGCTGCTTATAAATCAACTCAAGGATCAGAAAAAGATGGAGCAACAGGTTTAGACATTGGATTTGCATCTCGTGAATTCAAAGATTCAGAGCCAGCTGCTGAAGGCACATTTGGAAAGATTTGTGTAGATGCTATTGTAGCTGTAGTTAATAATAAAAACTCTGCTGTAAGTGCTGTTACTGCTGAACAATTAGTTAAAATGTATGATGGTACTTTCAAAAAATGGGCAGATGTAAAATAAGAAGCTTTAGACTATTAAGGAGAAATCAATAGAAAAATAAATAGTAGACATGAAAATGTCTACTATTTTTGAATATACGGAGGAAATATGGAATTTTACGTAAAAAATAGAATAGATGAAACAAAGATAAAAAGAAGGTCTATTATTAACTCTATCATTAAATATGTATTTGCAGCTATAAGTATTATTTGTGCTTCGTTTATCATTATGATTGTCATCTTTATTTCTTTAAAAGGAATTAGTCCTTTTGTAAGGGAATATACTGTTAGTGGTAATCCGATGAGGGTAAATTTTTGGCAATTTTTAATTGGAAGAGAATGGTCTGCACCTAATATTTATGGTGTAGGTTATTTAGTTATCAATACTTTATACGTAATTTTACTGGCGTTAATTATTGCTGTTCCTTGTTCTGTTTTTGGAGCACTTTTGATTGCGAAGATTGCACCGAAAAAAATTGGAACATTTATGATGGTAATTATTGAGATTTTAGCGGCAATTCCATCAATTGTTTATGGTGTATTTGGTGCTGGGTTTATTGTTAGGATCGCTAAGTGGGCAGCTAATCTTTTTGGTGTGCAAACAGCAGGTGGGTTATCGATAATGGCTACTGCTTTGGTGCTGGCAATTATGATTATCCCAACAATCACGACTTTATCAGTATCAGCGATTAGAGCAGTACCAAAAGAATTAGAGCATGGATCACTTGCCTTAGGTGCTACAGTAACGCAAACAAACTTTAGAGTAGTTCTAGCAAGCGCTAAGTCAGGGATATTTGCGGGGATTATGCTTGGTGTAGGGCGTGCTTTGGGTGAAGCAACAGCGGTAACAATGGTTTGTGGTTCGATGAACTCAGGACCTACATTTGGCCTGTTCCAAAGAACTAATACCTTAACTAGTGTAATGTTAGCCTCATTTAATGAAAGTGAAGGCTTAAACTATGATATTAGATTTAGTGCAGGTTTAGTTTTAGTAGTTGTTATTTTAATAACGAACTTAATTTTAAATACTGTGAAGAGAAAATTAGGAAGGGTAGTAGTAAAATGACAAGGAAAGCTAAAGATCGTATTATGCAAATTATTACCTATTTCTTTTCTTCCTTCTCATTATTAGTTTTACTAGCAGTAATTATCTTTGTTTTTGGAAGAGGATTTAAGGTATTATCGTTTAAATTTATTGGTGGAAATTATAATGCTACAATTATTAATGCAAGTAAGAAACCAGAAGCTACAAGTTTAGGTGGATATAGCGCTCCTTCTTTAGAAGAAGATGAATATTTTTCAGAAAAATGGGGAGTAGCATTAAAGGATAGTTTAGATACAGAACATAATAGAGTAGTAATTGTTTCATATTTAGATAATAAATCACCTTTACATCTAATGAAAGATAACTATGAAGATGATAAGATAGTTGGGATTAAAGAAGACTATCAAGTTAATATTATTTCTGGTTTTAAGGAAGATGAAAGTTATATCGCTGCTTATGGTAAAGATGGAGCAGAAGATATTGTTTTAAAGTTAGATCAAATTAGTCAAATAAATAGGTTATCTGCTTATCATGGTGGTGGTGGAATTAGAGGGTCAATTATGACTACATTGTTATTAATTGTAATGACTTTAATTATTGCTTTGCCTTTAGGAATTGGAGCTGCAATTTTCTTAAATGAATATCAAACAGAAAATAAGTTTACGACTATTTTAAGAAGTTTTATTGATATGCTTACAGGAGTACCTTCAGTTATCTATGGACTAGTAGGTGCAACAGTTTTTATTCCTTTAT
>FZPS01000091.1_pt335 | contig 10188 bp, 7 predicted proteins | sample 1817821 | NCBI WGS metagenome assembly FZPS01 (sample SAMEA104158645, study PRJEB21678) | metagenome | place: Germany | collected 2015-04-21 | reverse complement strand
CCGCCAGGATGGCAAGCGGCCAAAACCGCCCTCTCACGAGCTGCATTCTGCTGCCACTAACTGTCTGCATTTGCTTTTTCATAGTGCCATGTATGTTGCCGGGGCTCGACGCATCGGCGCAGCCCGATCGACAGCTGACGCGTCACGAAATGGGGCGACATGTCGCATATAGGGCTTCCAATACCCTCACGTTTTGCCCCATACTCAGCTCACTTTGCTGAGCCACCGCCAGGGCCTGCTCCGGCGAGACTGCTGGCTGGCCCTTCAGCAGAGCACCGATTTCCTGCGCCCAGATGGCGGCAGGTTCGCTCAGAGACAGCCGCTTGACCAGCGGCTTGACCAAATCCACTTCGCGGGGGATCGTATCTGATATGACACAGGGCAACCCTGCCGCCTGGCCCTCGACCACTACCCGCCCCATCCCCTCGTGCCATGAGGGAAACAGAAACAGATCCATCGCGCACCGCATAATAGCCGGCACATCCGAGCGGTTTCCGGCAAAGATGAACCGCCCCGTGAGCCCCAGTTGTCTTACTTTCTGCTCAATCCGCCCGCGGTTTTCTCCGTCGCCGACGAGCAGGAAGTAGACCTCCGGGCACTGCGGGGCCAGCGCTGCTGCCACATCAACGATGAACTCATGGTTCTTGACAGTCACAAACTTGCCGACATGCCCCACTACTTTTGCCTGCTCAGGGATGCCGAGACTCTGCCGCATCAAATGGCAGTCTGGCGGCTCTGCAAAAGCGCTCAGATCGATGCCACTGGGTAGCCAACGGTAGCGCTTATCTTCCAGGATGCTCGGGCCCAGATAGTTCGTAGCCGAATTCGCTGTCACTGCCAGGATAGAAGTCGCGTAACGGCGGATCAGCCACTGCCACAATCTGCGTCCAGCTCTCTTACCCAGACCCGTACCGCGGCAGTGGAACACACGCATCGGTACGCCTGCCTGCCACGCCAGATACATGAGGGCAGCACCACGCGCGAACGGGTGCACGTGGACTATGTCATATGGGCCGTACTCATCCATGATTTCTCTGACCCGGTGGCTGAAGTTGAGCGGATTGCCTCGCCATTGGCAGGGGATCACGCGGGCACCCAGAGCTATCGCCTCATCGTCATAAGCTCCCTCGCGATCGACGGCTTTCAGGACATCTATTTGGTAGCGGCTGCGCTTGATATTGCGCACAACTTGCAACACCCATGTCTCCACACCGCCATAGTCAAAAGCGTCTCCGATGCACTGCAAAACGCGTAGAGGTCTGGCTGTGGTCGCTTGAGTGTTCATCAGCTCTGCTTTCTTTTCCACGCTTACAAATGCCATACAGCCAGGCTCCCTTCACGATGACAGCAACCTCACGCACTTGTGCTGGCCAGCCTCTGAAGCCTTTTGCGCTGAACCGTGTTGAGGCCCAGGCGATAAGCCAGCGGATAGTAGATGGCCGCGATCGCCAGGCCGACGGCAACAAGTAGCGGCCATGACGACAGGCTCATCACCGTAGCCACATATCGTGCCACTCCGGCAACCAATACCGTGCTCAGGACGATAGGCAGCAGCACTCGGACGAACGTTGTGGGCGCACACTCCAGAATGTGGGAGGAGTAAAGCAGGGTGAAAATCACGTTCTTGGCGGTCAGCACGATAGCACCGGCCGCCGCTACTCCGTAGAGCCCCCAACCCGCCGGACCTGCCAGCAAGACCGCAAGAGCTATGTTGGCGACACCCATGATGAGGGTCACAATGCCGGGCCAGAGCACCCGATTTAGCGCCTTCTGGATGCCCAGAAAAGGTGTGGTGGCCACGTTGATGCACAGGTGCAGGGTGACGATGCCGAGCACAGGCCATAGCTGCGCATACTCCTCACCAAGCCAGAGCCGCAGAAGAGGCTCGCCCAGACCCGCAGCCAGACCTACAGGCAGTGCCATGGTCAGCCCCAGCGTCCTGAAGGCCTGCTGCAGGACCGATATCAGCCGCCGCTTGTCGCCTGAAACGCTATAGGCGATGAAGGTAGGCGTGAGGATATCAGCGGCAGTAGCACCAAGCCGTTGTAGCAGGATGGCGACCTGAAGCAGCGGGGCATATAGTCCGGCAGCTCGGGCACCCAGGACGAGATTGGTCACCAGCAAGTCTGCCTGCTTGAAGGCCAGTGTGCCAAGCCGATCTACTGACAGCCAGCCGCCCATACCTACGATCTCGCGCAGCTTCTTGCAGTCGAAGTCACGAGGATTTACGCGCAGCTCAGGTGCCAGGCGGCGCCACAGGATGATATATCCGCTCTGTCCGACTAACGCCATGGTCAGGGTAGCAGCCCCGACTTGCCAGAGCGCCGCGCCCAGCAAGGTGAAAAACACAAAAACACACAGGGCTCTGCACAACACTGACATCGTCTCCACAGCCTGTAGCAGCCCCAACCGATTCGTAGCAAAGGCGGGGGCTGCCAGACTGCTGGCAATTGCATTGAGCAAGAAAGCCAGGCCGGCTCCGAGAAGTAACCAGCGGGCCCCTGTCTCCTCGCCTGCCGGGACATCCAGTATTTCCGGACTGAACCAGGCCAGCGCGGCCACTACCGGGAGCAACAAAAATGCCAGCACTATGGAGGCAAACAGAGACGTGTTGAAGGTCTGGTTGGCACTATCGCGGTCGCCTTCGGCTATGTCCACTACCAGAAATCTGCCCACCGATCCGCTCAAAGCGACAGTGACGATCGCCATGTAGTTGGAGATGTTCGTGGCCAGCGGCACCAATCCGAAGGTCGCAACCCCAAGATGCCTGACCAGATACTGCGTCAGCCAAAATCCGATGCCCGCACCGGCGACAAAGCAAATCGCTTTGATCAGCAGGTTACCGCGCAATCTCTCCATACTGATATCAAGCTTCACAGATGACATGGCTGCCATTTCCGTGTTCGTCTCAGGCTTCGATTAGTAGGCGATGGGGAATGCATCAACTGTAACTTTCATACTGTCACCTGTATGATGGGAGACACAAATCCGATCCGATCACAAGCCATTTCATCTCCGGTCACAAGCCATTTCATCTCTCTGATCGAGACTTGCGTATGCAAGCTCTATCAGGAAAGCGACACCACGTCAGCACCATCTACGGGGCAGTAGCGGTGTACGGCCAGGCCTGCCTGCGCGTACCAGGACATGACCTTTTCGCAGCAGTCCTCGCGCGCGATGACCATGGCGCACCCGCCCAGGCCCGCTCCGGCCATCTGCGCCCCGAGTACCCCCTCGAAGCGATAAGCCATGTCCACGATCCAGTCTATACGGGGCACACTGCACTCATACCGGCCCGGCTGGAACTCCAGACGGCAACTGTCTTGCAGTGCCCGGGCACCTGATTTCAGGTTGGCGCTCAAATCCTGGAGGTACTCATCTGTCACCTGATAGGTCCATGGCAGGGGGCTGTCGCCGCCATCATAGCTAACTACGCGGTCACCATCATGTGATGCTTTGAAAAGGCGGCGGAGCCCGGCTTCGTCGCCGCGCTTCAGGTATTCTGAGAACAGTTGCGCGCGCCTGATTTCGGCTATGCCATAGAGCAGTACGTTGCGCACCTGCAGGGGCTTGTCGCTCTGCAGATTGGCGGCCCCCAGCTCCTCCAGACGTGCCCTGTCGCGATCAGACAGCCTGCCGCTTATCGCCTGGATTTCTCCATAGGTGATCTGTCGGGGGATATGCAGCAACATCTCGTAGAGCTTTTCGAGCGGGACACCGAGGTTGTCTACGCTGATATCACGCAGATGCTCTATGCGCTCTGCCAGCTCCGGCCATGCCAGCTTGAACAGCGCCTCTCCGACCACATAGGCCAGTATCCGGCTGTTGAACTCGGCGCGCGCGGTAGACATCTTCTGCGCCTGTATCCCCGAATTGACAATCACAATCCGATAGTCCTCAGGAAACGGCACATAGCCATTGATGGCCAGCGGAAAAAAGCTCATGTTGGCAACATCACCACAGCGTCCCAGCCTGATAGCACCGTGGTCGCCGCTGCCGCCGCGTGTCCCCACAAACCACTCTGCCTCACCGCACAGGTCCACCAGCTCACGAGGCGCTACCGGGAGCTGATTTATCTTGATGCACGCCTTCGCTGTGGCCACCACCAGTGCTGATGAGGAGCTCAGCCCGCTGCCGATGGGTATGTTGCCATGCACGCTCATCCTCATACCCTTGAGGCAACGGTCCTGAAAGCGCTTGTGAAGGCGTAAGATGGCCCCTTTTATGTAGTTCTCCCAGCCGCCATGATTGACCAGCGCTATAGTCCTGGGGCTGTTGATGCACGTGAACCACTCATGCAGCGTCAGATCATCGGCCAGTTGCTCGATGGAAAACCGATCGTCGGCGAACGTATCGGGGCTTGAGTTGGACAGTTCGATGATGTCATCATCGCGCGCCGATATGATGGCGATGCACTCGTCGTTGATTGCGATGACATTTACATCACCGCCGCGATGGTCCACATGTCGGCCCATGAGATTGATCCGGCCCGGGGCGCGCACGATGAACACCTGATCATCCGTACCGTATCTGCGGCCATAGTGCTTCAGGGCGGTCAGATACTGCCGACGCTTGTCATCTCGCAGCGCCAGAGCAGAGCCGTATGTAGCATGCAGAAACCGCTCCGCATCCGGGTGCCGGCTGGAAAACAGCTCTGCCCATTTGCTCACCTTTAACATCTGAGGGGGCCGGCCAGCCATCGCTTTCTCTTTCCAGGGGGCTTCACATGCATCTGCAATGCTTACATTGTCCATAAAAATTATGCTCGCAAGTATATGGAATATGTACAGTGTGGCCGTTATAGCCTGTCAAATGCGTCAGGAGGGCATTCCTCCAAAGCTCGGCTTACATCACGCGTACATCTCACAGATTTCCTGCAACTCGCCCGGCGTGTTGAAGCCCATGCATGTGCTGGGATCTTCAACACGCACAGTGCTGACACGGAAACGCACCTGCCCCTGGCTATCACATGCTGAGGACAGGTAAGCGATGGTGTCGGTCAGGTACTGCTCACCCTGCGCGTTTGCGCTTTCGATATGCTCCAGTGCCTCGTATAGTGCCGGTGCTTTGAAAAGATAGACTGATTGGTTGACCTCATCGGTGAGCTCTTCGACCTGCCCAGCGTTTATCGTCTCTTTTCTGCCATCGCGGAGGATAGGGATTTGCGTCTTCGCCTGCTGCTTGTAGAGCACACGCGCAACCTTATCGGTGTCTATCTGTGTCCGGGCGGCTATCAGGGCTAGCAGCTCAGGGCAGGCGCGCTTGAGCTTGCTCTCCTGAGGGAAGTGGCGACGCATCGCCTCCAGCAGCTCCCGGGTAGCGACTTTGGCCGATCTGTGGCTGATGAGCCTGCCCACTTCTGCCAGCAGATGCGACAGTGCGATCTCGCTTACCTCGACTATGGCCACCGGGCGTCCGGAGTCGTCTTTTAGCACTCGCCCTGTACCGGGGGGGTTGTGCGACTTATCCCCGGTCAGAAACACCAGGTCGGCGTCTGTGTCGCGCATGGTGCTGATCAAGGCTCGTACAGGTTCGGCACGCACTACCTTGTCGCCAGCGACAACCAGCACTGCGCCCTGATAGTTATGCCGCTGCAGGAGCTTTGCGCCACAGCGCGTGGCGTGTCCGGTGCCCTTGAGCTCGGTCTGATATGCGAATTGGACGTTGTCATGGTGGCGATTTACCACCTCACGCACCTGCTCACCGAGATGGCCGATGACTACCAGGTGGCTGCTAATTCCGCACTCTTCATACGTCCGCAGGGCACGCGATATGACCGGCAGCTCACCGATCGGGAAGCAGACCTTGTTCAGATGTTCCGAGCGCATGCGCACACCGCGCCCTGCAGCCAGCACCAGTGAGGTCAGCTCACCTTGCATTGCTCACACCTGCTTTCGCGTCATACGCTCTGCCCATAACAGCTCTCCGTGACACAGCTATCGGGAGATTTTCGCTCCGCATCTGCTACGCTACCCGACACACCATGACAGCGCATCACGACACAGCCATCAGGGGGCTCGCAGCGCCTGCCATCGAGTATTCGCAGATGTCGCTGATGATGTCATCGAGAGTAAATTGGGGCTCAAAGCCTGTCAGGCTTTCCAGCAGAGCGGTATCGGGCTTACGTTCGCGCACATCTTCAAAGCCTGCGGCATAGGCATTTTCGTAGCTTATGTGCGCGATTTGCGATCTACTCCCCGGCACCAGGCGTAGCACCCGCTTGGCCAATTCGTTTATGGAAAACTCATGCGTACTTCCGATGTTGACGACCCTGCCGATGGCTTCCTGACACTCTGTCAGCCGCATGATCGCCTCGACGCAATCGGTCACATGCAAAAAGCAGCGCTTCTGAGTGCCATCGCCATACACCGTGATGGGATCATCTGCGAGGGCCTGGCTGACAAAAGTGGGTATGACCATGCCCCATCGCCCGGTCTGTCGCGGCCCGCTGACGTTGAACAGACGTGCGACTACTACCGGGAGGCCGTTTTCGCGGTGGTAGGCCAGCGCCCAAAACTCATCGAGCATCTTGGCGCATGCATAGAGCCATCGCCACCTGGCCACCGGGCCTATGAGGCTGGGGGTATCTTCACGCATGTCCTGCGCACCCCGCTTGCCGTAGACTTCGGAGGTGGAGGACAGAAACAGTGGGACCTGCCACCTGTCGGCCTGCTCGAGTACCGAACAGGTGCCATGGACCAGGGCTTCGAGCGAGCTCAGAGGTTCGTCCACAATGCGTTTTACGCCGACTGCAGCGGCCAGATGGTAGCAGTAATCTGCCTTCTCCATCAGCGGCGCCAGCAGTTGCCGACGGCGGACATCGCCCTCGATGAAGTCGAAATCGTCCCTGCCTAGCAGGTCTTCTATGTTGCGAATTGATCCTGTTGAAAGGTCATCAATCACTGTCACTTCGTACGAACGCGCAAGCAGCTCTCGAACTAGATGAGACCCGATGAAGCCGGCCCCTCCTGTGACTAGTGCATTCATCATCCACAGAATCCTTTCCATTTGGCCTCATCTCGAGACCGTCTTTGCTTTTCGGGGCCTACTACGCGTTCTGCCGACTATTTTATGTACTGCAAGATTGCTGCCAAACCCACTCCTTTTCGGGTGAGAGGATATGTTTGGGATTTTGCGTCAACTCGTTTGCTAAAAGTAATTTCAAAAATTTGTTAACTGAGTTAACAAAACTCACAGCACACTCATAATGCGAGCTGAGAGGAAGAAGGCACTGTAGATGTTGGGCTTGTTTTCTGTGGCGGACAACTCGCCGCCGCTAGTTGCCCGGCCGGGAGTGTGCTCCATCCTCCAGCAGTATTGGTGCCGGAGGCGCTGGCGCTTGCCCTGAACAGCCTGCTTGCGCGAGACATACAGGCCATGCGCGAGGCATGTCGAGGCGAGGCGTGGGACCTGCGGAGATCGGCTCATGTGGTCGAGACGTGTGGCGATACGCCGTGCACCGATACACGAGACACAGCGCACTGTGGTGACGCGGGTAGCTGTGGGGGCGGGGTTGGAGAGCATGAGGCGCTGCGGAGCTATGCCCTATCCCCTATCTGCTTTCGCCTGGCAAAACGTCCGCAAGATATACCATGCACACAAGCGCCGTAAGATATACCTTATCTGCACTGTATCTGCACTGTCCGCAACGTATACCGTGCTGCGATAGAGTGAAGTGAGGCGCAAAGCGACTGCCTGGCTGTTCGTATCCGGAGGAAGATACTCCGCCCATCTGGCGGCGGCACGAAAAGCCTCGCCGGGCACAGTCGCCACGAGATGCTAAGATCAGCGATCAGCGCACGATGCCAAAACTTCAGTGCAGATGCTGAGAGCAGGCTGATGCTAGCATTTCGGTGCTGAATGCGGAAATCAGGCTCGCATGCTAAGATCGGTGCGGATGCTAACACTTCGGTATTGGGTGCCAGGATCGGTGCGGGTGCGGAGTGGGCAGGAGACAGGGTGCGGAAGTAGAGGGAAAAGCTGTGCACAAGAAGGGATTGAGAGCTTCGGGGGGAAGTAGGCGACAACCAAAAATGAAACGCCCTACGCTCGGCAAAGCGTAGGGCACCAAAAAAGAGCTAGCAGGCTCTGATAGTCTTGCCCGGTGGGTCCGGAGTGTTTCCTGGTAGGCAGGAGGCGTCTCCGTGCGTACCCAAAAGGCAAGGAGCGTTTCCGTGCCTATTTGTAGCACGGCTGTGTCTCCCTGTCAAGGGCGGGCGAAGCGGGCCGGAGGAAAGTGGCTCGACATGACACAGGGTGATCATCGGATGAGTGGATACCAGGAGTGGGGTGAAGGCCGTTTTGAGGATACCTGGCTCAACGAAGGCTTCATCACCATGCCGGTGATTTTGCTTTTCGATACGCTGCTATCCGACGGGGCCAAGATCACCTATGGCGTGCTGTGCTGGCATATCTGGAGGCATGGAAAAGTACCCCCTCAGGTAGAGCTCGCTGAGGAGCTCGGAGCGGGGGTACGAACCATCAAAAGACACCTCGCCGAGCTGGAAGAAAACGACTACATAGAGCGGATTCAGCATGGCCTTGGTAAGCCGAATAGCTACATCATCAAGTCGCTTTCGTCCCAGGTGCCAAAAATGGCACTTCAGGAGGGCCAAAGATGGCACTTCAAGAGTGCCAAAGGTGGCCCCTCCTATAATAATGCCTTAGACTTTAAGACTCATAAACAACAACAACAGGGGCGCTTTGCGGATTTACAGCCCTCACAGACCGTTTCAGAGCCACCTGAAGAGAAGAAAACTGATGTTGTTGTTGCTCCTCCTTCTGAACAGCAAAATACAACGGACACGGCAACGGCAGCCGCACTCATCGAGCGACTTACCGCCATGGGCGTGACCGCTTCGAAGGCAAATGCACTGGTTGCCGACTATGACCCGGGGCTGGTGTACCGCTGGCTGTGCTATGCCGAGTACAAGCTGGGCACAGGGTGGGTGCCCAGGGAGAGTCCGGCTGCCTGGCTGGTGTCTGCGATCCGCTCACAGGACTGGGCGATCCCTGACTGGTTCCAGACGCCCGAGGAGAAGGCGGCTGCAGAAAAGCAGCGCCAGAGCATGACCAGGGCGCGGCTACGCGATAGAGAGCAGGCGGAGGCTGCAGAGCGCAAGGCCGCTCAGGCCCAGCGGCTTGCCGTCGAGCAGAAGCTGGGGATAGGTGACAGTACGCGGGCGCTGTGGCAGCAAAGCCTCAGGCTGCTCGATGAGCGTGCGCAGATGGGCCCGGCTTTGCTCAGCGCGTTTTTGCTGCCCCTGCGAGGCACCACTGCGACGATAGTCACTCCGGTGAAGTATTTTGCCCGCGCGATTGCGCAAAACTCCGACACCATCCGCGCGGCCCTGGAGGAGGCGGCAGGCAGAACTGTCCAGCGCATCGTCGTCGAGCACCTGGAGCTCGAAGACTCCGCAGAGTCGTGATGCATGCGCCCTCGCACGGAACTGCCTCTGTAGCGTGTCTGCTCCCCTGCCGTGTCTGCTATTGCGATCTGCATGCTGTGCAAGTGCGGAGAGGCGCCGCACTGTTCAACCAGGTCACGTATATCTCCGCGATGCGCAGTAGCGCTCGCCCACTGCTGCGGCGGTAGCTTCGCCTTCGCGACGTGTGTCCCCGCGATCGGTCTATCCTCCTCTGCCGGAGCTGCTTTTGCGATCTGCATGCTGTGCAAGTGCGAGGAGGTGTCGCACTGTTCAGCCAGGTCACGCATATCTCTGTGATGCGCAGTAGCGCTCGCCCACTGCTGCGGCTGGTAGCTTCGCCTTCGCGACATGTGTGCCCGTGACCGGTCTATCCCTGTGGCGCGTCTGCTCCCCTGCCGGGTCTGCTTTCGCGATCTGCATGCTGTGCAAGTGCGGAGAGGCGTCGCACTGTTCAGCCAGGTCACGCATATCTCCGCGATGGGTAGTAGCGCTCGCCCACTGCTGCGGCGGTAGCTTCGCCTTCGCGACGTGTGTGTCCGCGACCGGTCTATCCCCGTGGCGTGTCTGCGCGCACAGCGCGTGTGCTTTCGTGGCATGTGCCCTTGTGGCGCGTATGTCGGATGGGCATATCGGTGTCTGGTGGTGGCAGCATCAGGCCGATCTGAGCTGTCAGCGGAGTATAGCCGGTAGGCAGGCTGCTTTCGTCACGACACAGGCCGTAGATTGCGCTACAAACGCCGCAGGGCGACGCGCAGGGGCG
>FZPS01000015.1_pt112 | contig 10188 bp, 9 predicted proteins | sample 1817821 | NCBI WGS metagenome assembly FZPS01 (sample SAMEA104158645, study PRJEB21678) | metagenome | place: Germany | collected 2015-04-21 | reverse complement strand
GTTGATAACTATACGTTTTAGAGTTGTGTTATTATAAAAGGGTATAAAACTGTAAATACCATTGCTGATTTGACAGGCACGTTTTAGAGTTGTGTTATTTTAAAAGGGTATAAAACGATGAATTCGGGGAATTTAGAGCCGTTTGCAGTTTTAGAGTTGTGTTTAAAAGGGTATAAAACCGCATAATCGATTTTATTAATCGATATATAGTTTTAGAGTTGTGTTATTTTAAAAGGGTATAAAACCCGTTCCTGCAGCGCTCCCTTCCCTTGTCGGTTTTAGAGTTGTGTTATTTTAAAAGGCTATAAAACGCGAACGCTATATCATCAAGAAAGGAAGTTGTTTTGTTTTTGTATTTTGGTTATTTTCTCAAATTTAATATAAAAAGAAAAATCAATTAACATCATATTCCGAGGTAAAATGTAACTTTGTGGGTGCGTGGGTTGAAAGTTTTAAAGTTGTGTTATTTTTGTGGATTACCAAAAAACAAAAGGCACTTGAATTGGCCATCCAAGTGCCTTTTAATTATGTGATTTTTCATTTATTAAGAAATTTCCTTATCTGTTCTAAAGTCTCTTCACTTAACACATGTTCAATCTTGCAACAATCCTTCTCTGCGGATTCTTTCGAAACACCGAGTTTAATCAAAAAATCTTTAATCAATAAATGCTTTTCATAGATTTTGCCGGCAATTTCCCGGCCTTTTTTTGTTAATGTTATTTCGCCGTAGTCAGCCTTTTCAATAAGATTGTTTTCTTTTAAAACATTCATGGCTTTGTTTACGCCGGGTTTAGATACGCCTAGATATTTAGCTATTTCTACGGATTTTACTTTTTGATCCCGCTTTTCAATGATGAGAATAGCTTCCAAATAGTCTTCGATGGATTTTGTTAATGTGATCATCATTCACTCCTTATTCTTACTTTTATTATAGCATACTTGTTAAACGATTTCAAAAGTTAATTGTAGTTAACTATTTGATTGACTTTTGGTGCTCTTTCTATTATAATAATTAACACAGGTTAACTTTTTTTTGAAAGAGTGAGAATATGCGTTGTGGGAGAAGAAGAAGGAGAAGATGTTGCGCAAGCGGAGTATGCCGGATGAGTGATTTGCAGAAGGGGCAAAAGGGAAGGGTGTTGAACGTTTGCGTCACTTCTCCAGCTTTGCGAAGACGCCTCTTTGACATGGGCATCACCAAGGGCGCAGAATTTGAAATCAAGAAGATTTCCCCTTTCGGAGATCCTGTTGATATAGTAATCAGAGGTTATGAATTGTGCCTCAGAAGGTCAAGCATGGAAGAGATTGAGGTTGAGGTGCTGGAATGAGAATTGCTTTGGCCGGAAATCAGAATAGCGGTAAAACCACCCTTTTTAATTTGCTGACAGGATCGAACCAGAAGATTGGGAATTGGCCGGGAGTTACTATCGATCGGAAATCGGGAATCATCAAAGGCACCGATTTTGAATTGATTGACCTTCCCGGAATCTATTCGTTAAGTCCCTATAGCCCGGAAGAAGAAATATCGAGAAAGTTTTTGTTGGAAGAAAAGCCGGATTTAATCATAAACATAGCCGATTCGACTTCCATCGAAAGAAGCCTCTATTTAACAACCCAACTGCTGGAACTGGATACCAGGGTGGTCCTGGTTTTGAACATGTGCGATGTTCTGCGCAAGAAGGGAATCAACATTGATGTAGAAAGACTCAAGGAAGAATTGCAGATCGACATTCTCCAGATATCGGCTTTGCGGGGCACGGGCATTGACGAATTGATTGAGTATCTAAAAAAACAGACAATAAAAGAAAACCCGAGATTGAAGATTTTTCCCGAAAACGTTGAAAAGACAATTGCGGAGATTGAAAAAAAGAATAATCTTCCCGATGGGCGCTTCATTGCTGTGAAATTACTTGAACGGGATCGTTTGTTTAAGGATTTATTGAATAAAGAGATTGAAGAAAAGATAAATGCATTGGAAAAGATGTGTGGGACCGACATGGAAGAAGCAATCGCCAACTTCCGTTATGAGTGGATTGAAGGGGTTGTAAAAAGGTCGGTCACATCCCAGGTTATAAAAGTCACCTTTTCGGATAAACTAGACAGAATCTTCTTAAACAAATATCTGGGAATCCCCATATTCGTCGTCATAATGACCCTTGTTTACTTGTTGTCGGTGGGGGTTGTCGGCGGGACGACGGTCGAATGGATCGAGAACGGAACCGAAAGACTTCAGGAAGCGGTCGCATCGGGTTTGCATAATTTGGGGGCTTCGGAATGGTCCGTCAGTTTGATGACGGACGGGGTCATAACAGGAGTCGGCGCGGTCCTGAATTTCGTTCCTCAACTACTGATTCTCTTCATTTGCATTTCGGTATTGGAAACGACCGGTTACATGTCGCGGATAGCGTTCCTCTTGGATAAGATCTTCAGGCGCTTCGGTTTGAGTGGGAAAGCCCTGATTCCCTTCATCGTCGGATCCGGATGCACGGTTCCCGGCATCATGGCAACGAGAACGGTCGAAGACAGCAGGGAAAGGGAGATGCTGATCACTTTGACACCCTTTATCCCCTGCAGCGCAAGGCTCCCGATCATTTCTCTGATTGCAGGTTTTTTCTTTGATAAATACATGGGTTTGGTCACGGCATCGTTTTATTTCCTTGCGATTGCCGTCATCATCCTTTCCGCAATCATCCTCAAGAAAACCATCTATAAGGATGTCAATTCTTCATATGTCTGTGAACTTCCGGAATTTAGGCTTCCCGACGCGAGGTATGTCGCGCGCGATGTCTGGGAGAAAACATGGGGGTTCATCAAACGGGCGGGAACGGTCATCTTCCTTTGCTCCGTGGTGATATGGGTTCTCCTTTCGTTTTCCTGGAGATTCGAATACGGAATACCGGTCGAAAAGAGCATTCTCGCTTCAATCGGCAATCTGTTTTCGTGGATTTTCTATCCGATGTTGGGAGAACTATCCTGGGGAGCCACCGTTTCCGCCATCCAAGGTTTGGTTGCAAAAGAACAGGTGGTCTCTTCCATGGCGGTTATCGCCGGTTTTTCCGGCGAGGTGAGCGGCAATCTGCTCTTTTCCGGCGAAGGAATTTTCGGATTTTTTACCCCGGCGAGCGCTTATGCCTTTATGGCTTTCAACATCTTCAGCGCGCCCTGTTTCGGAGCCATCAGCGCCATGCATAAAGAATTCGGAAGCATTAAGAAAACACTCCAGGCAGTCTTTTTCCAGACCGGGCTGGCCTGGGTTCTCGCCACTTTCATTCACTTAATCGGTCTGGCGATAGGAGGTATTTTTTGAAACCGATAGACATAGTCATTATAGTCGCAGTCGTCCTGATCATGGGTCTGATCATATATTTCCGGTTCATTAAAAATAAGAATTCGGAATGCGCATCCTGCGCAAAGGTCGACAAATACAAGCTGAATAGGCTTCGTGCCTATTATGAAAAAAACAAAAAAGAATGAGCCGCGGAAAGCGGCTTTTTTGAATTAAACAGGAAATCTTTGGAAATATTATAAAAGAAGGCTTGTCATAATGCTTTCGTTTTCGGAATAGAAATAAGTAAAGGAGCTTGAAGCAATGATTCTTCCTGACATCTTTTCGGCGTTGATCGTCACCTTCGCTTGCTTCGGCGGTTTCCGGCTCGGAATGCGGCGCAGCTTCACCCGGCTTGGGTGTTTGTTCATCTTTGCCTTTGCCGGTTTTTTGCTTTCGGACATCATTGCTTCTTGTCTTTATAATTCAGACTTTTCATTTTTAAATATAAAAATTCAGGGTCTGCGTCTGCGGACGTTCCCGGGTTTACTGAGGGCGCTCGTTGCCGTCAATTTTCCTGAATATTCCGCTTATGTGAATGACGCTTATTTTTTAAATCTGACGATTTTGAAATTTTCGAAAGCGATCTTAAAAATTCCTTGTTTTCTTCTTTGGATGCTTCTTTCCGTTCCAATCATCGACGGGCTCTTTTTTAAGAAAATGTTTCAAGGAAGCCAAGAGAAGATTTCCGAAAAGATCATGGCTGCTGCGGTCGGTTGCATTCATGGACTTGTTTTATTAATGTTTGTGCTCTCGCCCCTGAACGGCATCAACCAAATAAAAAGCACCTTAGAAAATGAACCAGTAAGAAATAACGGACACGTCGCGATGAGCTTGAGTGGCAATTCTGTTTTCGACGGTCTCTTCAAAACCCATTATAAAAATGAAGGGGTTGCTTTCCGAAAAGATCTTGAAAGCATCATGTCTTTACGGGAGGCGAGCGATCCCGGGATTCTTTTGACCGTTTTGGAAAAAGCGGAAGCGACGGAGTTGCTCGCTCCCGCAATCATCGAGATATTTTTATTATCAAAGGACACGGCAGTCAATGAGAAACTGATCAAAGAATTGAAGGCTGTTTCCTACCGGAAAGAAATCCCCCGCTTAAACAATGCCTACAAACTGTTCCGAGGTTTGGATTTTGATGAATTTCCGGAAATTGATGGTTCAATCATAAAGGCAATCGCGGATGAATTGAACGCCTGCAAGATAATTGACATTTTATTTCCCCACCTGATTTTTGATTTTTTTCCGGAATTGAGCGAATATATAAAAGCAGACATAAATGGTATAGCTTGGACACGGGAAATCCAGATATATGCAAGGATTTATGAGTTGCTTGAGCCCATAGAAAGAACTTTCGATGAGTTTATGAAATGCTCTGAGGAAGATGTTTTGGAAGCCTTGGATTTGCTCTTTTCATCGGATTTATACAAGCGAAACGAAGAAATAATCATCGAACTATTCATGGAAAACATTCTGCCGGAAAACCTCCGCAATCTTGAGTTTACTGCTATAAAAGAAAGCGAAATCACCAATGCCTATCTATTTGCAAGCTTTTTGTATAAGCATGGGTTTTTCTCAAAGGAGTTTACATATACCAATTTTTTGACCGATGAGAACATTGAAAGAATCATTACTCATATCTGCGAGTCTGATTTGTTAGTTAAAAACATTGATAAAATCCTTCCAATCCTTTTTTCCAAATCAAGTTTAAATATCAATGTGATTATTTTGCCGGCTCTCGACTGGAAAAGTTCCGAGGGAAGAGCGGAATTGCGAAGATTTTTTGAGTTTCTGCGGCTTTTTTCAAACAACCAAAAACATAAAAAGGAAGTGCTGTTTTACACCGAATCATTTTTAAGAAAAAAGGAAATATCCTCCCTTGTTTATCTGAACGGCGATAAAATAATCTCCCATTTCATTGCTGGTTTCTTTGGAAAAGGTTTTTCGCTTTCTCATTCAGTAGCTTGGGACTCAGAAGAAGGCAGAAATGAGATTATGAATCTGGTCAGGATTTACCGCGAATTTGCTCGGACCGATCTCATTTATGCAAAGTCTCTAAAGAAAATCTCCGACAAAAATCTCACTTCAATCGGCAATGTCCTCCATGAATCGGCATTGTTCCGGAAGAATTTCAATGAGATATTGAAATCTCTTCTCAGGAATCTTTCCCTTGGCTGGGAACTAGAATGCGAATTCGATGAGCCAACTGAAGAAGAGGTCGTGCGCTTGCTTTTTGCTTTGAAAGCGATGAGCGAAATCAAAACGGAGGCGGATATTTTTAAACTAAGTTCGAAAGAAATAGATGCTGCGCTTTCCTCCAATACGATTGTCGAGGTGTTGAAACAATATTTGCATGATCTTGAAAGGGATGGACATTTATGCATTAACATTGATGAAAGCGAATGGAAGGAGGAGTTAAGGAATTTTCTGTTTGCTTTAAAAAGACTCTCAGAAAAAAAACAAAACTTCGGAATGAAAAACTTTGATCTGAACATCATTCATTTCCTCACGACCGGAAACGAAGGTGAGGAAAGTAATGATTTGTCATTGATATTGAAATCAAAAATCCTGACCGACACGATTATTTCGAAAATAAAAGATTTGGAAAAGAACAGGAATACAGGTGAGGGAATATTCATCATCAATGTCCGGGACGAAGATTGGATTGACGATTCTTCGGACCGGCCGGGAGAACTGAGGAATTTTGTCCGCGGAATCCAAATAATTTATAGAAAATTAAATATAGACTTAAACAATCCCGCTATCCACAGGGAAAAACTGAAAGAAATCAGTGCCGGAACTGAAGACACGAACGGGGACGGGGTGATTGACGATAACGATGACAATGAGTTGAGAGAAATAATTAAATCGAAAATCCTTGCGGATACGATCATATTTTTGCTTTATGAAGAAGTAATAAAATCGTGAGCGTTTTTAATGCAAAGATTTCCAAAATATGCTATAATAATAATCGAAGATACGTGATGTATCTTCAGAAACGATAAACCATCATTTCAAACACCCCTCCCCCTAAAAGCCGTCTCCTATTAAGGACGGCTTTTCCCTTTGTATGCCTGTAAACCTTTGATTGTTGTTTTTTCGATTTCGGAAATATTTGATATTTACCAGTTGAATTTTTTTTAGTTTTGGTATATAATATTAAATACCTGGCGATGCACTTAGTTATCAGGAGAAGCAATGAACAAAAAAAAGCTCGCGGCGCTCAAAGCGGCAGAACACATTAAAAATAATATGGTGCTCGGACTCGGCACCGGTTCCACGGCCTACTATCTGATCGAAAGAGTCGAAGAACTTGTTAGGTCAGGTTATGATTTGAAATGCGTCGCGACATCAAAGCAGACCGAAGAGCATGCCAGGGTTTTGGGGATTCCTGTTTTTGAACTTGACGAGGTCGAAAGCATTGATTTGACCATCGACGGTGTCGATGAAATCGACCCCTCCTTCAATGCCATCAAAGGTGGCGGCGGAGCTTTGCTTAGGGAGAAAATCGTCGCTGGCATTTCAGAAAAGGTCATCTGGATAATGGACGAAAGCAAATTGGTTCCCGCGCTTGGGAAATTTCCCTTGCCGGTTGAAATCATCAGTTTCGGCCATCGGCATTTGCTTAGGAAAATGGAATCCCTCGGTTTGAATCCGGCTTTAAGGTTGAGCGAAGGTAAGCCCTATCTTACCGACAATCGGAATTACATTGTTGATTTGCATTTGGGCGAAAACTTTGACATTCCGAAAATCAAAGCCCTCTTGGATGATTTGAGCGGTGTTGTTGAAACGGGGCTTTTCTTAAACACCTGCGACATGATTGCAGTGGGGTATGATGGTGGGGCTAAAATAATCATTAACAATAAAAAATAATTTTTTGATCGGGACGTGGCGCAGTTTGGTAGCGCGTTTGAATGGGGTTCAAAAGGTCGCAAGTTCGAATCTTGTCGTCCCGACCATTTTTATTTGCAAAGGAGTTGCTTTTGATGAAAATTGGATTTATCGGCCTCGGCGTCATGGGGAAGGCAATGGCCAGAAATCTCAAGAAAGCCGGGTTTGATGTATCAATCTATGCAAGGAATCCCCAAAAAGTTCAGGATCTCGTTTCCGAAGGCTTCAAACTTTACGGAACGATAAAAGAACTGATTGCGGTTACCGAGATTGTGATTACGATTGTCGGCTTTCCTTCCGACGTGAGGGAAGTTTATTTAGACGAAGACAAGATCATCAACAACGCGGAACCGGGCACGATTGTCATCGACATGACCACTTCCAGCCCGACCCTTGCGCAAGAAATTCATCAAAAAGCAAAAGAAAGAAACATAGATAGTCTGGATTGCCCCGTGACCGGGGGCGATTTGGGCGCGAAAAACGGTACGCTCACCATCTTTGTGGGCGGTGAATTCGCGGTTTATGAAAAAGTTTTGCCGGTTCTGAAGGCAATGGGGAAAACAATCGCCTATGTCGGCGGCCCCGGTTCCGGCCAGCATGCGAAACTTGCCAACCAGATAGCGATTGCCGGCGTGATTTCGGGGGTTGCGGAAACAATCGCCTACGCCAGGGCAAACGGGCTCGATCCGAAATCCTTGGTCGAGATTTGGGCGAGTGGCAGCGCCAGCAGCTGGCAAATGAAGAACATGGCTCCCAGGGCTCTTGAAGGCGACATGGATCCGGGCTTCTTCATCAAACATTTCATCAAAGACATGAACCTTGCGCTTTCCGAATCCGAAAACAAAGGTTTGGAATTGCGGATGCTGAAGACGGTCCGCAACATGTACCAAGAAATGGCCGAGCGCGGCTATCAGGATTTTGGAACGCAGGCAATAATTGATTATTATAAAAAAAATAATTCTTAAAAAGGAGTTAGGAAAAAAGTGGACGACGATTCAGGGCCTTACGGGTTGATCTTAACATTAATACTGATTGTGGTATTAATCGCCATCAATGCTTTTTTTGCTTCGGCAGAAATGGCTGTGGTTTCGGTCAATCAAAACCGTTTGAAAAGGGTTCTTAGCAGTGGGGATAAGAGAGCGGAAATTTTAAAGAAACTGACTTCGGAACCCACGCGGTTCCTTTCTACTATCCAAGTGGCAATCACTTTGGCCGGATTTCTTTCAAGTGCGACTGCGGGTTCGAAACTATCCGTTTATGTCGTGCGGCTCTTTGCTTCAATGGGAATCAGGATGAACGAAACGATCGCAATGATTTTGGTGACCTTGATTCTTTCATATTTTAATCTCATTTTTGGGGAGCTCTTTCCGAAAAAACTTGCTTTGAAGAATCCGGAAAAAGTTGCGCTGCGCTCTGCGCGCGTAATCCGCTTCGTGATGGTAGTCTTCAATCCGTTTGTGAAGCTGCTCACTGGTTCGACTGATTTGCTATTCAAAATCACCGGCAGCGATAAACAAACCGAAGAAGAAAAAGTAACCGAAGATGAAATCAGATCTTTGATCATTACCGGCCATATCGAAGGCTTGATCAACGAAGAAGAAAAAGAAATGCTGGAAAGCATCTTTAAATTCGATGATCTGAGCGCCGATGAAATCATGACCCCGCGCATCGACGTGTTTGCGATCAATCTTGACAAGCCTCTTGCAGAACAAATGGACATGATTATTTCCGAAGGGTTTTCAAGGCTTCCTGTTTACAAGGACGAAATCGACAACATCGCCGGCGTGCTCCACGTCAAGGACATCTTGAAATATGCCAATAAGCATGGTTTTGAAGATTTTCCGATAGAAAAATTGATGAGGAAACCATATTTCGTCCCGAAACACATTAAAATCGATGTCCTTTTCAAGAAGATGCAGGCAACCAATAACCAAATGGCGATTTTGATTGACGAACACGGAGGTTTTGTCGGCATCGTCACGATTGAAGATTTGGTAGAAGAAATCGTGGGGAACATTTACGATGAATACGACGAAGAAGACACTTCCATCCAAGAGTTGGATGAAAAGACTTATCTCGTGGACGGGGGCATCCAGATTCAGGAACTGAACAAACGCCTGAAAATCAACATTGATGACACCGACGAAAACTATGACACTTTGAGCGGGCTGATCATTTATTTGTTGGGTTACATCCCCGACAAAAGCTTCAAAGAAGAAATCAAATACGGCAATCTTGTTTTTAAGATTAATAAGGTTTGCTCAAACAGGGTTGAGGAAGTATTGCTTACCATCAAGGAAGAAGATTCCGAAAACTGATTAACATAATAGCGCTCCACAAGCGGAGCGCTATTTTTATCGGATGAAATTTGAAGTAAATAACTGTTGATAATTGGTGCATGTTTTGGTATAATAATAAAAGCCGTGGAGGAGTACCCAAGAGGCTGAAGGGGCTGGCTTGGAAAGCTAGTAGGCCGCTAACCCGGCGCAGGGGTTCAAATCCCCTCTCCTCCGCCATTTAGAGAAAGTAGACATTTTGTTCTTGTGACAAGATGTCTTTTTTTGATTTATTCACTTTGCCTATAATACTTACATAATACAAGATCTATAAGTAGACAATTGTGGTGAAATGAAAGAATAAGTTTTAGATTTTACTAATTTTTAAAAATCTTATGTATGATACAAGAACAATTTGTAGATTATGTGGATTTCTATGTTAATATGACTAGTAAAACAAGTACAAAGTTTTATATGATTTTGAAATATTATAATGTTGTATCAATTCACGAAAGAAATTATGACCTTATGAAAATGAAATTTTTACTCATCTAAAATTTAATTTCTCATTGACAAAAAATTCAAAAGAATGATATAGTTTGATTGATCAATAATTCTACTTTGGGAGTACAAAATATGGATACAAATGTAAGAAAAACGTTAAATAATCTATATTTATCTTTGGATAATAAA
>FZPS01000010.1_pt214 | contig 10189 bp, 9 predicted proteins | sample 1817821 | NCBI WGS metagenome assembly FZPS01 (sample SAMEA104158645, study PRJEB21678) | metagenome | place: Germany | collected 2015-04-21 | reverse complement strand
GTTTAACGGTCTGCAAATGCTCGCCCAGCCCGAGCAGATTCGCCAAAACCTGGTTTTGCACGCGCATGATATTTTCAGCCTGCAAGAGGCGCTGGCGCAAATCAGCCACGCGTACCTCGACGCGAAGGCGGTCCAGCGCGGCAGCCTTTTGCACGCTGAGCATCTCCTCGATCTTTTTCATGTGCTCTTCCAGTGCCTGATGCGAGAATTTCAGCGACTCTATCATGCGTTCCTGCGCCAAGCTCTGATAAAACACGCTGATGACGTTGAAAAGCAACTCTTCGCGGCTGTAAACCAGGCGTTTTTCGCTCGCCAAACGCTGGAGCCTGGAAGCATTGATCTGGCTGCTTAGTCTTCCGCCGGTATAAAGCGGCATACTGAGAACAAAGTCGCCGGCGAGCATCTTATCGCTAAAGGCCCCCAGATCGCCGTTGTAGCTGGCCGGCAGCAGGCGCTGGTCGCGCAAATGATAAAAAGCGCCGGCGACAAAATCCAGCTGCGGTTTTCTTTCGGCGCTTAAAGCCTGGCTTTGTGCCTCGGCTGCGAGTAGGTCATAGGCTTCGGCCTGCAACTCGGGGTTCTGCTCCAAGGCCAGCTTAATGGCCTCTGCCAAGCTAAGCTCGCGCGTGACAGGCTCTTGGGATAAGAGTAGAGTGCCGCAAAAAAGAAGAATGCATAAAGTCGAAGAAAACAAAGTTCTGGGCATGGCGAAAATACCTGAGATATAAGAATAAATGACGGGACAGGGCAGGCTCAGTGACGCCCAAGGCAGAGGATAAATGACGCTAGAAATCGCTTATACCGCCCGAAGCAGTCAAAAGCAAGTAGGCCGCAACAAACCCTAGTTGACGAAGAGTGAAAGGCATAGGCAGCAAAATTATGTTAGTGAAGCTTAACTAACTTGAGGATACTATAGTCTGTTTATTTTTCTTTGTCAAGTCGGATTTGTTTATTTTATGATTTTTTATTTACGCTGAAAGACTTGTTTTGGTTTAGTGTGTTTTGGTGTGTCTTAGTGTGCAAATTAGCTTATTTTCTCGCTTGTTTTTTGCAGGCATTGCAGGGTTTTTTCGCAGCTGGGGTAGTCTTTGTAGATAAATCCGGCTTTGGCGAAGTGGTCGCTGGCCTGCAAGGCGGCGTCTATCTCCGGCTTACGCTGCAGACTGCGGTCGACGCCGAGTAGCAGCGGGCTGTCGGGGTTTCTGCTTAGCCAATCGAGGCGTGGCAGCAGGCGGCTGGCATGATGGCGGTGAAAAAGCTCGAGATGCAAGAGCTTTCCCTTGGAGTTGACAAAGCTGAAGTCAGGGAAGATGATCTCGTTGTCGTCGGCTCGTAAAAATGGGGTCTGCTCGCTTATCTTCCAATCTTGCACGGTCTTGCGAAAGTGTTTTTCAAAGAGTTTGATTTCCTCTGGCACATAGGCTGAGAATATCTGATAAGGGCAGCTTAGTGGGCTGTCCTGGTCCAGTTGCAAGAGCTGTTTTTTTTCTTTCCAGAGTATGTCGGCCTGCATTTGCCAGTTTTTAAGGCTGCATATGGCGGGGAAGAATATGGCCAGCTGCAAGCCGTAGCCGCGCGGCTGCTCGAAGATGCTGGCCGGGCCATCTATCTCCATGGTAATAAGTTCTTTTTTGCCTTCGCGGCTGCTTTTGATGCGGCACAGCAGTCTAAAGAAGCGCAGATATTTGCATACGCGTCGCAGTCTGGCGGCCTCGCCCGAGTCTATGTGCAGCAGCAGTTTTTTGGCGTTCAGCAGCAATGCCTGCACCAGGCCCAGGTTGTAGCGTTCCAGCAGTTGTTTGGTGCTAAGCGAGTCGAAGCTTTCCAGGATGTCGTTTTCCGGCAAGTCGGCGTATATTTCTTTTTCCTGCAGCAGGGCGCAGTCCTCGGCCTCCGGGCTTTGCAGCATTGCTTGCCGCAGTTCTTCGGGGCTTTCCCAGGCTTGTTGCTGGCGCAGCCTGGCAGCCAGAGAAAGCAGCTTGCGTCTCTCCTCGGCATAGTCCAGGTCTTTTTTCTTGTTGAATACGCAGCGGTCTTCGAGCAGCTTGCGCAGGCCTTTGCCCAGGGCCAGCGGGCGTATATCGGCAAGCGTAGGCGCCAGGCGCTCGTCCAGCTCCGCCTTATGCAGTCCCAGGCACTGTTTGAACACGGCGATCAAGGCCTCTGCTTGTGCGAGCAGGGTTTCGGATTGGCAATTGACGAAGGCGGGTTCCAGCCTGCCGTTTCTAATGCGGCACTGAATCAGGTTTTTCGTAAGCACGGTGTTGTCTCCTGCGTTCACTCACATAGCGTTCACTGGTGCCTTCGCTGACCAGTTCGTACAGTATGGCGGTCTTGTCCGCTCCCGGCCTCAGTATGCGTCCCAGTCTTTGCACGTGTTCGCGTGTGCTGCCGCTGCCCGATACCACGACGCCCACATTGGCCTCGGGCACATCGACGCCTTCATTGAGCACGCGGCTGGTGACCAGGGCGGGATAGAGTCCGCGGCGGAAGTAGTCCAGCATCTGTCTTCTTTCGGCCACCTTGCTGTGATGTGTGAGCACCGGCAGAAAGAACTGTTCGCCTATGCTATATGCGGTGGCGTTGTCGGCGGTGAAGATGAGCATGCGGTCCAGCCGGTGTTTTTGCAGCAGCCTCCATATTTCTCGTATTTTGGCTTTACAGCTGCGTGCGATGCGTCTTTGTTCCAAGCAGGCCTCGAATGCGGCTCTGCCGCCAGGCTGTCTAGCGCAGGCGATAAGGAATTCTTTCCAGCCTCTGGCTGAGCCTAGGCGTATTTGCTGCTGTTGCAGGAAGGCTATATATAGTTCTCGGTTTTCATTATATTTTTGCTGTTCATCCTGGTCCAGTTCCACCTCTATGGTTTGCGTTTGGTATGGCGCCAGCGCTTTTCCCTCGAGCTGGTCAATTTCGATGCGATAGCATATAGGCCCGAGCAGGTTTTGCAGGGTTTGGTCCTGCGGGTCCTTGGCGTCGGGAGTGGCGCTAAGTCCCAGGCGGAAGGGCGCCAGCGAGAAGCGCGCCAGCTGTTGATAGCTTTCGCCGCGCAGGTGGTGGCATTCATCGACCACGAGCAGGCCGAAACGCTGGCCTATGTGTTCCATTTGCAGCATGGCTGAATCATAGGTTGAGACGCAGATCTCTTGCAGGTCTCTGCTGCCTCCGCCCAGCATTCCCACTGGGCATTTGAAGGCTCGTTCGAGCTGTCCGGCCCATTGCGCCATAAGGTCTAGGGTGGGCACGACTACCAGGGTTGAGCGCTGGCAGCGCAGTATGGCCAAAAGTGCCAGAAAAGATTTGCCGGTGCCGGTGGGCAGGGCGACCAGGCCGCGGCGGCGGTTTGACAGCCAGGCTTGCAGCGCAGCGCTTTGATAAGGGCGTGCCTGGCGCTGTTCATGAAAGTCCAAGGCGAGTTCCTGATAGCCCTTGGCCTGGTCCTGGTAGGGTAGTTTTTGTCGGTATAAATAGGTGACGATGTCGGCATAGCGCATGGCCTCGGCCCGCCAGCAGTCTACCCGGGGGTCATACTGGCAATATGAGGCCAGCTGAGCAGGCAGAGCCTGCTTGGGCTGGCTCTGCCGCAGCAATAGCGTGCCGGCTTGAAAGTCTATTTGGTACATGGGGGGGAGAGGACACTAAGACACACGAAGGAACACGAAGGAACACGAAGGGCTTATGCGGCGCCTAGGGCGCCGCATAAGCCGGTTGCCTGTTTCTGGTTTGTGGGAAAGGGGGCTTGGTTAGCTCGGGCTGATTCTGCTTTGCTGTGCATCCCCGGAAGAGATGAGCTTTATGCTGCCGTCGGGCAATTGTATTTTCAACCTGCCGTCCTCAGCCAGTCCCAGGCTCAGTCCGCAGACTTCCTGCCGAGTTTGTTTGACGCATACGGTTTTGCCGCGGAAGATGTCGGCCTGCTCCCACTCCGGCAGGAATGGTGCCAGACTGTCGCTTTGCAGCCAGCGTTGGTAATATTTTTCCAGCTGCAAGAGGATTGCGGCCAGTAATTTGGCGCGATTGAATTTCTTGCCGCTGCAGATTTGCAGCGACGTCACCTTGTCTTGCAGCTCGGCGGGGAAGTCATGTATGCTGCAGTTCACATTCAGCCCGATGCCGATGACGGCTCGCAGGCCATGTTGCGCGTTCATGCCGCTTTCGCAGAGTATGCCGCTGATTTTCCGTCCTTGCAGCCATAGGTCATTGGGCCATTTCAGGCCAAATTCGGTTTGCGGCAATGCTTGCTGCAGTGCCCGCCGCAGGGCTATGGCGCTGAGCAGTGCCAGCTCGGGCAGCCGTCGCTGCGGCAGGGAGGGTCTTAGCAGCAGCGAGAAGTACAGGTTTTTGCCTGGCGGCGAGAACCAGGGGCGGTTCTCGCGTCCGCGTCCGGCAGTTTGCTCTTCACAGACCAGCAGCAGGCCTTCGCTGGCGCTGCCTTCACTGATTTGCATAAGAGCTTTATTGCTTGAGGGCAGGCATTGCTTGTAGAGCATCTCATTGCCGAAGCATTCGGTCCGCAGGCGTGCCTGGATTTCCTTTGGATATTTATGCGGCATGGTGTCAGTCTCTTCTGCCTCCCAGCAGTCCTGAGCGCATAAGGTAGTAAAGCAGGGTGAGTATGGCGCTGATGGCGGCGGCCACATAAGTCATGAAGGCGGCATTCAGCACGGCTGCGGCTGCGGCTCCCTCTTGGTGGCTGACGATGCCGTAGTCGATCATGGCCTGCTTGGCACGGGCGCTGGCGTTCCATTCCACCGGCAGAGTGACGATGGTGAAGAGCACGGCCATGGCAAACATAAGTATGCCCAGCTTCACCAGCCCCATGCTTCCCATGAAGAGTCCGAGGAAGAAGACCAGGTAGGAGAGATTGCTGCCCAGGCTGGCCACCGGCACCAGGCTGCTGCGCAAGCCGAGCCAATAGTATGACTGGGCGTCCTGCAGGGCGTGTCCGGCCTCGTGGCAGGCCACCCCGATGGCTGACAGGCTGCTCTTGTCGTAGACGTCCGGAGAGAGGCGCAGCACCTTGGCGCTGGGGTCATAGTGGTCGCTGAGAAAACCCTGGGCGCGTTCAATGCGCACAAAGTCGACTCCGGAGCGGCGCAGCATCTCAGCGGCGGCTTCTGCCCCGCTCATGCCGTTGCGTGGGCGCAGGCGCGAGTAGCGCGCAAAGGTGGACTTGACGTAGAATGAGGCCAGCAGGGCCAGGATAAGGCCGGGCAGGGCTAAGAGGATGTAGAGCGGGTCAAAATATAACATGGTAACTCCTGAATGGGCTGTGGTCAAAAAGTATTCAAATCACTAAGACACACAAAGGGGAAGGACACGAAGACACACGAAGACGCACTAAGACACACGAAGGGCTTATGCGGCACCTGCCCGTAAAAGTGATTCGTCCGATTCGTCCGATTCGTCCGATTCGTCCGAACTACGCGCAAGCGGCATTATTTATTAAGGAACTGCACGAGCTTGGGTATGATGATTTCGCCCTGGTCTTCGAGCAGGTAGTGCGAGGCTTCCGGGAAGCTGATGGCCTCGGCTTTTGGGTAGAACTCTTTTTTCCAGCGTTCGAAAAACCCCATGTGGAAGCAGAAGTCCTGTTCTCCCCAGCAGAGCAGGAACTGTTCGTCCTTGAGTTTGGGCAGGCCCTTTTGTATGTCGGCCAGGCATTGCCAGCTGGGGTGGCTTTGCCGCAGCGGGATATCCTGTGCGAAGCGCTGTGTGGCGATGCGGTCGCGGTAGTTTCTGTAGGGGTGTCGGTAACCGGCCTTCACTGCGGCTGAGAGCCTGCGTTTGGGAGCCATGATAAGGGCGGACTCGACAAAGGCGTTGAGGCCGCGCACCAGGAAGGCCCCCAGGAAGGGGCAGCGCACCAGGTGTATGCGCCTGGGGCAGTCATCAGAGAGGTAGGCGGCGGTGTTCATGAGGACTACGCGGCCAATCTTCTCGGGGTGCCGCACTGCATAGCCCATGCCTACGCCGCCGCCCCAGTCATGCAGCACCAGGTCGAGCTGCTCCAGTTTTAGCTCTTGCTCGATGAAGTATTCCAGGTTGTCGATATGGTTTTGCAGGTGATAAGGCCAATTTTGCGGCTTGTCTGAGAGTCCGCAGCCCAGGTGGTCTAAGGCGATTGCCCGTCGTCCGGCTTTTTGCAGTGCCGGCAGCAGGTCTCTGTACATGAAGGACCAGGTCGGGTTCCCGTGCAGCATGAGTACGGGGCGGCCTGCGCCTTGTTCAATGTAGTGCAGACGGTGTCCCTCGGGACTGCGAAAGAATTTTGAGTCAAAGGGGTAGAGCTGTTTCCAGGAGCCTTGTGATGCGGGCATGGCGGGCTTTGTTCCGGTTAGAATGGTTGGTCGATGAGGTTTTGCAGCATATTGCCGTAGGAGCTGGCCAGCTTGATTATCTGCATGGTGACAAAGAAGATCATAAGCAGGTAGACAAAGAAGGGCAGCAGTACGCCGATGCGCTCGAAGACCAGCTCGGTTTCGGCATTAAGCAGCTTTGCTATCCTATCGCAATAGACCTCGAGCTGTCCGCTTTGTTCCCCGGTATCGAGCATTTCCCCCAGGGCGGCATGGCGGTCGCGGCGACTGCTGATGCGCTGGAATGCCTGGGCGAAATTGCAGTTGCCGCGCGCCAGGATGCGGTTCATTCTGAGGAAGCGTCTGCGATAGGCGGCATTGCGGCAGCAGTTGGCGGCCAGTGTGATGCAAGCCTGTATGCCCAAGCCGCTGTTTAGCGCGAAACCCAGGGCTTTGCAGAAGCGCGCGGTCTCCAGACTGTGCTGCAGCCTGCCCATTACCGGCAAGAGGTCGATGAGCCTGCCGACAATGGCAAAAGAGAGCAGGAATTTGCGGAAAAGCTTAAAGAGCAGATATATGGCCAGCGGCAGGAGTAGCTGGGCGATGAGCCGCGCCAGGATGTCGTCGCTGTCTGTGCCGCCGCTGAAGTAGGCGATGACCGCCAGCAGGAAACAGGAGATGAAGTAGAGGAAAAGCGGGTAAAGCAGTCCGGAGATGAGCTTGCCGCGCAGTTTCAGCTGCAGCTCGAACCACTGCGAGAGCGAGCGCAGGGTCTCCGGCAGTCGTCCGGAGCTTTCGCCGGCCTGCACCAGGTTGCACTCGAAGGCGCTGAAACCGCGCTGCTGCCGCATGGCCTGGTGTAAGCTTAGCCCGGCTTCGATCTGTCGTGCCAGGCGAGAGCCGCTGCGGCGGAAAGTGCCGGGGAAGCGGCGGCGCAAAGCTCTGCTCGGCGGCAGGCCGGCCTCGAGCAGAGTCGCCAGACTGTGATAAAACTCGACGCGGTTTTTCATTGCTTAAAAACGCTTCGTGTGCAACAGGTAATTTTCAGCGTGTTTCCACGAGCAGGTCTTGCAGATAGAGCTGCGACATTAATCTGGCGTCGAGCAGGTGTCCGGCTTTGTATGAGCTGATTCTGCCAGCCAGCCTGCCGCTTTCGAGCATGGACAAGGCGGCGAGCAGGTCCAGACAGGCCCGGTGCCAGGCGGCTTCGAGCGATTTGCCCTGATGCAGGAGGGTCGGCTTGTTGAGATATCTTTTTTTGCCGGCCACCAGTATGTTTTTCCAGTTGTATCCCAGGTTGCGCGTGTCAGCAAAGAGCTTTCCCAGGGTTTTGGTGTAGAGCATAATTGCAAAGGAGCAGTTGGTGCGCGCCTGTGCCCCGTGTTTGAAAACCTCCGGATTCAGGCAGAATTGTATGCGTTGTTTGCCTATGGCCGAAGGGAAGTCGATGCCCACGTCCAGGTAGAGGTTGCGGTCTGCATTTTGTGCCGGCTCGAAGAGCAGGAATCCATCCCATTGATTAAGTATGGCTACCGGCTCCTTCACGGTCCAGTATTGCAGCGGGCGGTTTTTGTCCTCGATCAGTCCGGCTTTTTGTATGGCTTCCACTATGGGGGTGCTGCCCAGGTCGAAGAGCGGTGGGTCTCCGGTGCCTAGGCTGATTTCGACATTGTCCAGGCCCATTCCCAGTCTTTGCGCGATGATGTGTTCACACATACGCACGTAGTTGTCCGGGCAGCCGCTGCGCAGAACGATGCTGCGTCTTGCGGTCCAGACATTTCTGGGCGAGACCTGTATGGGGAACTGCTCGGGCAGGTCGCTGCGGCAGAGCCACCAGCCTTCTTTGGCGCTGGGCTTGAAGTGCAGTGTGCTGCGCTGTCCCTTGCTGTAAGTGGCCGGGCCGCTCACCGAGAAGGGGCGCGCCAGGCTGCTCTGGTAGAGCGGCGGCTGGCGGCCTGGCTCGGGCTCGGCGCAGTAGTCCGCAGGCATATCCTGCAAGGCGGCGTAGCTTTTTTTGAGTGTGTCGCGCTCGCCGTCTGCGAGGATGCGTATGTTATCCAGCATGCATGATTCCCTGGCGCCTGGTTTATATAGACCCCGTCCAAAAAGGGGGTATAGTAGCGCCTCTACGAGGCGCTGCTTTTGAGGGGTGTCTCTACCCCAGGCTAAAGCCTGGGGTTAAGCATGGTTATGCGCCTACGGCGCAAGTAGATGCGCAGATTTATGGTCCCTTGTGTTAAGGACAAAACGGTTTGTTTCTGCGACAAAATTCATCAGATGATTCTGATGAAGACGACCTAGTGTGTCTTAGTGTGTCTTAGTGTGTCTTAGTGTGTCTTAGTGTCCAAAATCCTGCTTTGGACGGGGTTTATATAGAAATGGCACTGACCCTGGCGACGGGTCAGTGCCAGGGAAGCATTAGCCTATGCTGACTTCTTTGCCGGCGGCGGCGGAGTCATAGATGCCGTTGATGATCTTCTGCACATTCAGGCCGGCCTCGCCAGGCGAGCGCATGGGGCTGCCCTGCAGGATGGCGTCGGCGAAGTTTTTGAATTTGGCCACAAAGAGGGCACCGAAGTCCACCGAAGGCAGATACGCCGCCTTGCTGTTGAGCATGACTCCGGCGCGGTCGGTATACAGGGTTTGCTCATTAAAGTTAAAGCCGCCCTTGGTGCCGACGATTTCGAAATTCATCTCGTCTTTTTCTATATGGCTGCAGAATGATGATTCTATCTGCATAATGGCTCCGTTGTCGAAGCGTATCTGCCCTACAGCCAGGTCTTCGACGGTGTAGGTTTTCCAGTCCCAGTTGGGCCAGACGCTGAAGACATCTGAGGGCTTATCCCCCAGGAAGGTCCAGCAGTTGCCCGATGCGCTGAGCGGTTTAGGCTCGCCCATGCAATAGTGCGCCGACTCGATGATGTGCACGCCGATGTCGATCATCGGGCCGCCGCCCTGTAGTTCTTTTTGGCCGAAGACACCCCAGTTGGGTACGCCGCGGCGGCGCAAGGCCTTGCATTTGACAAAGAGTATGTCGCCGATGTCGCCGGCCTCCCGGGCCTTCACGAACATTTCGCAGGCGGGATGATAGCGCATCTGGAAGCCGCAGCAGAGCAGGCGCTGATTGGCCTTGGCGCTGTCTATCATGGCCTGGCACTCGGCCGGGTCCATCGCCATGGGCTTTTCGGTGATGGCGTGCGAGCCGGCCTCAAGGGCGGCGATGACCGCCGGCTTGTGTACGCCGTTGGGCGTGCAGACGTCGACGACATCGGGCTTGAGCTCCTCGAGCATGTCGTTCCAGTCCTCGTAGAGATTGCTCATGCCGTACTCGTCCTGCATGATGTCGAGCCGCTCCGGGTCTATGTCGCAGCCTCCGACGATTTCGATTTCCGGCAGTTTTGCCAGCGCCTTGATGTGGGTTGTGGCGATGCCGCCGCAGCCAATAATGGCCCAGCGCAGCTTCTTGTCGGCCTCGGCGACTTTTTCTCTGGCAAAAGACTCGGTGCCAACTGCGGTGTTTTGAGACATTTTTGTTTCCTTGTTGGTTTTTGACTGAGGGGCGAGCAGCTTGCTCGTAAAAATTCGGATTGCAAATCTATATAATATGTATATTTTATAGGAAAAATCAAATCTTGCCGGGGCTAATATGCCGGTCCAAAAAGCTGGCCTGGCAGGATTTTGGACACTAAGACACAAAAGTCACACGAAGTTTTATGTCTTTATCTTGTTTGCCAATCAGCAATCAGCCACGCGCACTGCGCGATGATGCGCTCTTAAACGGTGTTTATGCCGGGAGCCTGCGTCGCCGCCAGGAGTATTGCGCCGTCTATAAGCAGCGTATGCTTGCTGAGCAGGGATTGCTAGACTTTGCTGACTGGCATTTGTATTTCGGC
>FZPS01000088.1_pt187 | contig 10190 bp, 7 predicted proteins | sample 1817821 | NCBI WGS metagenome assembly FZPS01 (sample SAMEA104158645, study PRJEB21678) | metagenome | place: Germany | collected 2015-04-21 | reverse complement strand
ATGAGGCGGGTTCCAGGGTAAATCTCAAAAACGTTGCCCTTGTTGAACTCGAGGAACTCAAATGCGAACTCAAGAAGGTTCAGGAACTGAAGGAAAATGCAGTTTCAGCGGACTCCATAGAGGATTACCAGAAAGCCGCCGATCTGAAAGTGCGCGAATGCAAGCTGATCCACCAGATACAGGAGCTTGAACGGAAAAACAAGGAAGATGTGCTGACCGTAGAAGACGTGGCGCATGTCGTAGAGTCCTGGACGAAGATCCCTGTGCAGAAGCTGACGGAGATCGAAGCGGAAAAGCTGTTGAACCTCGAAGAGAGGCTCCATAAGAGGGTCATAGGTCAGCATGAGGCTGTCAGCAGCGTCGCGAAGGCGATCAGAAGGCACAGGGCAGGATTCAGGAAGAAAAAGAAGCCCGCCTCTTTCGTATTCGTCGGGCCGACCGGCGTCGGCAAGACCGAACTGGTAAGGGCGCTGGCGGTAGAACTGTTTGAAACGGAAGACGCCCTTATAAGGCTCGATATGTCAGAATACATGGAAAAGCACTCGGTTTCGAAGCTCATCGGATCGCCGCCGGGCTATGTCGGTTACGACGATGCGGGCCAGCTTACGGAAAAGATCAGGAGAAAGCCGTTTTCAGTCATACTGATGGATGAAATTGAGAAGGCGCATCCCGACGTTTTCAACATGCTGCTCCAGATACTGGACGACGGGCGCCTTACGGACAGCCATGGCCGTGTCGTGAATTTCGAAAACGCGATCATAATAATGACATCGAACGCCGGAACATCGCTGAAGGCCAGCGGGATCGGGTTCAACAGGGACGGCTATACTGATTTGAAGAGCAATGTCATGGACGCGATAAAGGAAACCTTCAGACCGGAATTCCTGAACAGGCTGGATGAGATCATAGTATTCACAGAGCTCAGCAAGGATGAACTGATGCAGATCATAAGCCTGATGCTGGAGGAAGTGAGTGCCGAGGCTGAGCAGAAGGGAATCAGGATAATCTGTACCGACAGGGCCCGTGAGTTCATATTGGAAAAGGGCTATGATCCGAAATACGGAGCAAGGCCCCTTCGCAGGACGATACAGAGGTATATAGAGGATGAACTGACAGAGCAGTTCTTTATCGGAAAGATAAAACCCGGTGACAGCATCACGGTCGATGCGGAAGAAGGCGGCGTCCGGCTGGTCAGACAGTCAAACGCTGACCAGCCGGAGGGGCAGCATCAATGAGCAAAAGGGGTTGCAATAAAGGAGCTGTAACGATGAAAATACTGCGATCGACGGCGGCATTGCTGCTGCTGTTCTTCCTGGCAGCCATATCCGGCGCCTGTACGAAAGTGCCGGCGAAGGACTCTGGATCCGAATGGAGGATAGTGCCCACGGCGAATTCACATATCACGCTGAGGTTCATCTCAAGCTGGGGCGGAGTCGACAGCAAGGCTGAGACGCTGAAACAGGTGCTGAGCGAATTTGAGAACAAGAACCCCGGCATTACCATTGTCAACGAGTCATTATTCGGAGAAGATTTCCTGCCCAAGATCAAGACCGATTTCGCGACAGGGAACGACCCGGATGTATTCGGGCTGTGGCCGGGATCCGATATGAAAAAGCTTGTGATGGCCGGAAAAGTCGCGGACCTGACAGGTCTGCTCGACAGTGATCCGGAGTGGAAGGGAAAATTCAATCCCGCCATGTGGAGCTACACCACATACAATGAAAGGATCTACGGCCTGCCCTTCGAAATAATATTCGAGTGCATGTTCATCAACAGGGACCTTTTCGAGACATATGACGTGAAAGTACCTGAAAGCTTCGATGAACTGATGGAAGCTGTCAGGATATTCAATGACAACGACATCGTGCCCATCGCTTTCAACACTGAAGCCGAGGGCACCTACCTTTACCAGAACCTTGTGCCTGTGGTCGGAGGGAAGCAGGATACCGAATCCCCGTTCACAGCGGACCGGAAAATAAAGCAAAGCCACATAACCGCACTCAACCTGATCAAAGAACTATATGACATGGAAGCATTCCCCAGGGATTGCTTCACCATGACCAACAATGAGAGGAACGTTCTGTTCAAGGAAAAAAAGGCGGCGATGATAGTCCAGGGTTCATGGTATATCGGAGAGTTCGGGCCGGATGACGATACCGTGGATATAATCCCATTCCCCTGGGTAAAGGGTTATGAAAACCATAAGAACACGATGGTATACGGGCTTGGAGGAGGCACCTTCCACATGAGCTCAGCCGCATGGGAGGATGAGAACAGGAAGGAGGCATCCGTCAAGCTTCTGCGTTACCTGACGTCATCGGAGTCAGCCGCACAGTTTGCCGTAAATACAGGCATGATCAGCAATGTGAGCCTGGATGGTTATGAAATAGACTATATTGACATGACTATAAAAGGGATGCGTATGCTGGAGGAAGCCGATACGCTTGTTGGGCCCCTGGACTCCCTTGTGGACAGGACGGCCTGGGAGAAATACATCGCTGAACAGTTCCCGTACTTCCTGTCAGGCAAGATAACAGCTGCGCAGATGTGGAAGACTGCCATAGAAAACGGCATAATCCTGGATGACTGAGGATTGCCGGGCGGAGCCAATCTGACTTTCGGGGGTCGCGCATATGAAAAAGCCGAACGGAGGCTTGCTGAAGGCATTCAGAAAGATATCGATAAAAACTAAGCTGGTATTGCTGTTGATGATACAGATACTCATACCCCTTGTCCTGATAGGTTTCCTGAGCTATAAAAATTCTGAAAGCATAATCAAGGAGAACTCGACCGACTATTCCAGGGATATCCTGCATATGATAAGGCTCAGGCTGGACGATCATGTGAACAACCTGATACAGATATCGCAGGACCTCCTCTACGAAGAAAAGGTGTATGAAGCGCTTAAAAGCGACAGCAACACGAATGATCCGCTCAAAATCTATGAATCCCAGGCCTCTATCAACAGCTACCTCAAGATGATGGTTATTTCCCGGCCCGAAATAAAGTCGCTCTGCATCTACTCCAGTGACGGTAAGATATTTTACCAGGACGACAATACCAGGGCAGCCGGTTCCCGGGACGAGATACCTTACAGGAATATGCTCGAACAGGCAAGGAAGGTCAGGGGAAAACCCAGCCTGTACATAATGTCTGACGAGAGCAGGGCAAAGGAAATATATATGATCAGGCTTATCTACGACAGGGACGATTTCTTCGAACTGGGGCTCCTGGTCATGCATGTAAGAAAGGAGATACTCGACCAGGTATACCAGGGTCTGACCGGCAACCTGTCGAATATCATGATCCTTTCGCCGGACATGAAACTGATAGCCAGCAGGGATTACAACGATCTGCCTGTCATGACAGGTTTGCTGAGCGACAGCATAGAAGGCTACATGGGAGAGAAAATCGATAAAAAGACAGGGGTGTTCGTATCATACATAACCCAGGAAAGCACCGGTTGGAAAATCGTGTCCTATGTATCGCTGGACGAGCTTTACAGGGACGCGAACACCCTGAAGAACAACATAATCATGCTTTGCATAGCGGCAGTGGTCGTCCTGGCAGTCGTAACGCTGGTGATAGCTGTCAACATAGTCAAGCCGATAAACAAGCTCGTAAATGGAATGAAAAAGGTCCAGTCGGGCGAGGACATACGCATAGAAGAGGACAGGGAGGATGAGTTCGGTTTCCTGCAGAGGGCGTTCAATGAAATGTCCGGCGAGATACATCATCTGGTCAACTGGGTCTACAGGGAGCAGCTTACGAGGAAGGAAGCCGAGCTCAAGGCGCTGCAGTCGCAGATAAACCCGCATTTCCTGTTCAATACGCTTGAAGCCATCAACTGGATGGCCCAGTTGAACAATGTCCCGGAAATAAGCGAAACTGTCTCGAACCTGTCCGAGCTCATGGAAGCCAGCATAGGAAGGGATGACCGCCTGATAACGATAGAAGAGGAAATCAAATACACGGACAAGTATATTTCACTGCAAAAAAGGAGATTCGGAGATAAAATCGAATTAATAAAAAACATACAGCCTGACGTCCGGGACATAAAGATCCCCAGGCTGCTGATACAGCCGCTGATAGAGAATGCCGTATATCACGGGATCGAAGGGAACAGGGGGAAGGGCGTTATCAATCTCAACGCATTCAGGGATAAAGACGGATGCGTATGTGTCGAAGTCATAGACAACGGCGTCGGTATGGATCCCGATGAACTTGCGGTACTGAATGCGAAGCTTGCGATGGATAACGATACATACTTCAAAAACCTCGGAGGCAAAAAGCGGACAAGTATAGGAATCGAAAACGTAAACAGGAGGATCAAGCTGTTTTACGGTGAAACTTACGGTCTGAGGATGGAGAGCAGGGTCGGCGAGTACACGAAGGTTGCCATAAAGATACCCTGCGAGGTAAACATGGTCGATGGGGAGGGCTTCTATGTACAAAGTTCTGATAGTAGATGATGAACCTATCATACGAAAAGGTCTGAGAAACATTATCAACTGGAAGAACTTCGGCTGTGAAGTCGTGGCTGAGGCTTCCGACGGACAGGACGGCCTGGAGCTGGTAAAGAAACACAGGCCCGACATCATCATCACGGACATAAAAATGCCTGAAACAGACGGCCTTTCGATGATAAGGCAAATAAAGGAGGATGTGCCCGACAGCAGGATAATCATACTTACAGGATACAGGAATTTCGATTATGTCCATGAAGCGCTGAAGCTGGGCGTCATGGATTTCCTGTTGAAACCGTCCAGGATAGAAGAACTGACGGCAGCCATATCCCGTGCCGTCAAGGAGCTCAAATTCCAGAAACAGCGGACAGAGGAGTTCGAGAAGCTTGGGCACCTGTTCGAGCAGAACATATCGGTGCTGCGTGAAAAGTTGCTTTACGATATCATTTATGAGATAAACACCAACAGGGATGACATAAGGGAGAAGCTGCAGCTGTTCGGGGTGGAACAGGGGGATTTTTGCATGCTGCTGGTGCAGAACGACGCGGAGGAAAGCGACGGCAGCGAGATTAGCCAGTATGACAGGCATCTTTATCAGTTTGGGATCATAAACACCTTCAATGAAATATTCACGGACAAATTCGAGGTGCTGCACGTTACTCTTGACACCGTCGGCACAGCCTTCATAGTCATGCCCAGGGAAGACGCGGGGGACGAATTGACCGAGACGATAAACAAAAAATGCACCTATCTCCAGGAGATAATAAACAACTGCTTCGGATTCACCGTAACCATAGCCATCAGCTCCGTGGGCAGCGATTTCACCGAGCTTCCGCAGAAATTCAGCGAGTGCAGGGGAGCGCTGGAGCACAAATTTTACCTTGGAAACAACTCGATCATATATCACAGCGATGTGAACACATTCTTCAGATATGACGACCATTCCATGCTGGAGAAGCTGCAAAAAGCGCTGGTCGAAGGCATCAAATCAGGCAATGAGGCGGCGGTGGAAGAAAGGCTGAGAGATATATTCAGCTACATCAGGAACATCGATCCATCCAGGAAGGATTACATCAAGAACTTCTACTGGAACACGATCACATCGATCAACAATATCAGGCTGTCGCTCAAGTCCTTCGAAGACGACAAAAAGGTGGAATACACGGAACTGAGCGGCTTGTACGGACTTATCGAAAAAAGCAGCAACGCGGATGAACTGAACACGCTTCTTGAAGAATCTGCAAAGAGCGTCGTGACTAAAGTCAACAATTTCAACAACAGGAGTATAAAGCTCATACTGAGGAAAGCGGTCGAATACCTGCATGAGCATTACCATGAGCCCGTGACGCTCAATGAGGTCGCCGAATATACGCTCGTCAGCACATATTACATAAGCCGGATGTTCAAAAAAGAGATGGGGAAGAATTTCGTGGAATATCTCAACGAGCTGAGGATAGAAAAAGCGAAGGAACTCCTGAAGGATGTCCGTTACAAAACTTATGAAGTTGCTGAAAAGGTCGGCATTCCCGATGCGCATTATTTCTCAAGGCTGTTCAAAAAATACGTCGGCATGACACCGACCGAATACCGTGAGCAATAACGACCGAATACCGTGAACAGTAATTTGGACGATGCCGTAAAAATGACATGAGCAGTACAGTAGGGTACAGTACATAAAGCACAATACCAGCATAATATTTGTCAGGAAACAAAAAGGCCAGACTTCACTTCTTAAAATCCGTGAGGTCTGGCCCTTCTTTTAAAGATCGTCCCTTAGGTTTATCCTTTTATCGCACCGGCCTGAACGCCTTTGATGATGAACTTGGAAAGGAATACGTATACTATTATGACCGGCAGGATTGCCAGCAGTATGAACATATACACCTTGCCCATGTCGAACTTTGAGTAATCGGCGCTCCTGAGCTGTGCTATCATTATCGGGACCGTTTTTCTTTCGGCCTTGTCAAGAAGAAGAGCCGGTATGAAGTAGTTGTTCCATGAGCCGACGAACGAAAAGATCGCCTGTACCGCAATTGCCGGTCTTATAATAGGAAGAACGATCCTGTTGAAAGTGCTGAATTCATTGGATCCGTCACACCTTGCAGCTTCCACGATCTCCAGCGGCAGTATCGCCTCCATGTATTGCTTCATGTAGAAAAACACTACAGGCGCGGCGATGCTTGGCAATATCAGCGGAAGGTAGTTGTTGGTAAGTTTAAGCTTGAAGCATATCTGGATGAAACCAACAGCACCGACCTGTGGCGGGATCATCATAACTGCCATGATAAAAACAAAGGCGAAATTCCTGCCCTTGAAGTTATAGGCATGTATGCCGAAAGCTGTCAGGGCTGAGAAATAGGTCGTCAGAGCCGCAGTTAAGAAAGCGATGAAAAAGCTGTTTTTCAAACCCACCGGTATACTGATCGAAACGTCATTCCACGCATTGACCAGGTTGTTCAGGAAATTCTCCTGGGGCAGAATGCGAAATCCTGCCTGCAGCTGCGCATTGGAGCGGGTCGAATTGACAAACAGCAGATAGAATGAGAATAAACACAAAATTGTCAGGAAAATCAGCACGGCATATACGGCCGCCCGGTAAAGACTGAGCGTCAGCCGTGCTTTTCGGTTTACAGCATTATGTTTCAGGTAAACATATCTAACCATACGCAAGTCCTCCTTTCATCGTCTGCTGCTCGTGCCTTGCCTGATCATGCTTCTGTATACGATCATGCTGAGGAATGCCGTGATAATGAACAGATACATGGAAACCGCGCCGGACATCCCGTAGTTCTTGCTTGGCGTCAGATAGCTGTTCAGATACATGACGAGAGTCAGTGCAGTGCGGTCCGGATTACCGAGCCGGTTGGTCAGGACCTGGGGAACATCGAACATCTGCAGGCCGCCGATCATGGCTGTAATGATAGCATAGACCACGATGGGCATCAAAAGCGGCAGAGTGATCCTGAAGAACACCTGGGTCGAATTCGCTCCATCTATAGTCGCTGATTCGAACAACTCCTGATCGATTCCCATAATACCTGCCATGAAGAGGATCGTGGTGTTGCCGAACCACATGAGGAAGTTCATCAGAGCGATCAACAGGCGGACCGATACTTTCGAACGGAAAAAGTCAAATGTCTGGTCGATTATTCCCGTCTGCAACAACAACTGATTTACGGGGCCGACATTGGAAAACAGGGTAAAAAACAGCATAGCGAATGCTGAAGCCATTATCAGGTTAGGCAAATAGATCACTGACTTGAAAAAGGGCTGACCTTTTATATTCAAACGATAACTGGTGAAAAACAACGCCAGCAGCATAGCTATAACAAACTGCGGTACTGCGCCCAGAATCCATATGATCAGCGTATTCTGGGTATATTTGATTATTCCGATGACTCCGTTGCTGTCGGGTGTAAAAAGCGCAATGTAGTTTTTGATTCCCACATAATTAGGGCCGACCTGCTTAAGGCCATCCATATAGCTTTCGAAAAAACTGTTATATACCGTTAAAAACTGCGGGATAAGAGTACATAGTATATATACAATAAAAAAAGGTGCTATGAACAGATAGCCCCACTTGGCATAGCTAACCGATCTATGGCGGCGGATGGCAATATTTTCCTCGATTTGCCTTGGCATGCGGTATTCCTCCTCGCAGATGCAATTTTAAACTGCTGTCTGCGGAAGGGCTCAGCCCTTCCGCAGACGCAGATCCCGATTACTTGTCAGCAGTTATTATGCTTCATCAGGAGTAATAATTGCAGGATACTTTTCGTTTACATACTGGTAGTAGTTAGCATATGCCTGATCCTCGGTGATGTTGCCAAGGAAGTAATCCAGGAATACGCCGGGGAGCTGTTCGTTCAGCAGCTGGTCATACTGGGTCTTGTGTTCGAACTTGATGTTCTTAGCCAGTTCAACGAATACAGCTGTGTCGTTCTGGCCGCCCAGGAACTCGTTGCCGTAGTTGGGATCGTCAGCAAACTTCTGGTTGACCTTGGTGTTGTTGGAGAACTGCATTTCGTTCTCGACCAGCTTGGAGCATACTTCTTCGTTGATGGTGAAGGTATCCATTATGTCTTTGAGCATGGTCGGGTTGTCTGTGCCAGCCGGAGCAAGCAGCCATGTACCGCCCCAGAAGTAAGCCTGAGGTCCCTGTACGATTGCCCAGTCGCCAGAGCAGCCCTTTTCAGGATCCATAGCATTGCCCATGCAGAAGTTGTAGTACCATGCGGGTCCGAAGAAGCACATGGTCTTACCGGTTGCAAACATCTGCTGATTCTTTTCGTCATCCCAGATACCTGCCGGCAGGGTGTATCCTTTTTCAAGGTATTCCTTTGCCTGCTTCAGGTAAGCCAGGATCATGGGGTCAAACTGCAGCTTGTTGTTTGCATCGACCCAAGGCATGGAGCAGTTGTTCGAGAATGTGCGGTAGGTTTCAACATAGGAAGCTGTCATGTAGTATCCTTTTTCTTTTGCCTTTGCAGCTACAGCATCGAACTTGTCCCAGTCAGAGATTGCTTCCTGGACTTTTGCAGGATCATCTGTGCCGAGAACGTCTTTTGCAATCGAACGACGATAGATAACTGCTGCAGGACAGCACTGGAAGGAAACACCCTTCATGCGGCCCTGGGAATCGCTTGCTGCCTGTACTGTGTACTGGTACATAGTAGGAGCAGCGGTAACTCCTATGGTGGAAACATCCATTGTGAGATCGGATTCTACGTATTTCAGGATGTAGTCAGCCTCTGCCAGGAAAAGGTCGACCTTTTCGTTCGGTGAAGCGCTCTCCTGTGCCAACAGGGCAGCATCGAGCTTCTCCTGGTAAGCGCCGCCGTCACTGGGAGTGATTATCCAGTTGACAGTTATGCCTTCAGGAACTGTGTAGTACTTCTCAAAGAAGCCCTTGAACTCTTCGTTCCATGCGTAGATGTTGAAGACTTTGCCTTCCTCAGCAGTCTTCGCTGGAGTTGATGTGCCCGATCCGGATGGTGGTGAGACAGGAGTTCCTGTGCCGGTCTTATCGCCGCAACCTGCTAACAAACCGACCATCAGAACCAAAACCAGCAGAATCGATAGTGCTTTTTTCATGTTGCTTCCTCCTTAAATTTGATTTATAAACAACTGTCTGAAACAGACAGTTATAAACCGCATGACCAACCGACAACAGATCGCCGTCAGTCTGTCTCAATATAAATATTAAATGCATTGCTGTCCAATTAAAATGGATTTGATTGCTTTATAGGTTGAAACCTTGCTGATTTTTGTGGACAGGTGCGCAAAAATGTGCAACAAAAAAATACACATCCTTGCCAGATGCTGTCTTTTCAAGCCTTACCGATCCCGGAGCAAGGCCCGGCGTGCAGGAACGCCTCAACAGGCGGCGTGTTGATTTTAGCAGCAAAAAGATATAAAATATCAACTGCCTGCCGGCGGGCTTTTACAGTGATTGGGCCGGCAGATCGATCCCAGGTATCGTAAAAGGCCACAGGCGGCAACTATAATGATATGGAGCGGAGGGTTTTATGAGATACGGTTACTTTGATGATGCAAACAGGGAATACGTGATCACGACGCCTGAAACACCAAGCCCGTGGATAAACTATTCGGGCAATCAGGAATTCTTTTCACTGATATCCAATACAGCAGGAGGCTACTGCTTTTACAAAGATGCCAGGTTGAGGCGTATTACAAGATACAGGTACAATAATGTACCTGTGG
>FZPS01000076.1_pt501 | contig 10191 bp, 9 predicted proteins | sample 1817821 | NCBI WGS metagenome assembly FZPS01 (sample SAMEA104158645, study PRJEB21678) | metagenome | place: Germany | collected 2015-04-21 | reverse complement strand
GGGTGGCGCCGGGCGTCCCCCTTACGGTTACCATCGATGATTACCAGGGGCACAGGGTGACCGTAAACTCTGCCGAACCGGCGCAGGCAGCGCGTAAACACCCCTTAACCCCTGAGGTTTTAAGAGAGCACCTCTGCCGGTTGGGGGATACCCCCTTTGTGGTCAAGGAGTTCTACCCGGAAATAACCGGCGAGCCGATGCTTGCCTTTGGCCGGCTCCACCGGGTGCGAAGAGAGGCGGCAGCGGCCTTAAGTACAACAAGGTTGGCCGGAAGTCAGCGCCTCCCGCTTCCGCGGGAGACGTGGGCAGAAGCGGTGGCCTGGGAGAAGGGCCCGGTCCGGAGCGGTCCTTCTTCCCTGGTGGTCTTTGCCGGCGACCTTGAGACTGTCGAGGCCGCCGCCGGCCTAGGCCCGGGGGTTGCGAGGATAATCTTTGGCGGCGAAAGTTTTCTCCCCGGCGCCATCTGGGACGAAACCTCCCTGGCCCGGGCAGTGGTTGCCTGCAGGCAAGCTAAAATCAGTCCGGTACTGGCCCTGCCGCGGATTACCCGGGAAAGGGAGGCGGAGCGGGTAGAAACCTATCTGGAGATTAGCCGGCGTTACCCCCCCGACGGGGTGCTGGTCTCCCATCCCGGCAGTTACCAGTTGGTAAGAGAAGAAACCGGTCTGCCCCTTTATATAAATTACACCCTCTATACCTTTAACACAGCTGCCGGTTTCTTTTGGGCCGGTGACCCGAGGGTTCGCGGGTTCACCCTTTCTCCGGAACTCTCCGCTGTGGAGCTTGAACCTTTTTTTACCGCCCGGAGGTTTTCCGGATTGGAACTGGAGATCCTGGTTTTCGCCTCTTTGGAACTGATGGTCTCCCAATTTTGCCCGGTGGGCGCTTTCTGCGCCCAGCGCCCCCCGGCCGCTTGCAGCCGGCCTTGCCGCCATGCCCGGTATGAATTGCGGGATAAAAAAGGCTATGTTTTTCCTTTGGTTTGCGATGAGTTTTGCCGCAGTCACCTGATAAACAGCCACGATCTTTCTTTGCTTGGCGAGTTACCGGCTTTGCAGGAAAAAGGCGCCGGGCTCCGTTTGGATCTCCGCTTTTACCGGGCGCCGGTTGCGGCCCGCCTGATTACCCTTTTTCATAAGGCGCTGCAAACCGGGGCTCGCGACCAACGCGGCGAGCTCTGGCAGGAGGTAGCGGCAATTACAGGGAGGAAAACAACCCGCGGTCATTACCACCGGGGAGTGGAATAACTACAGTGGAATAATCTAAATGTTTACACTTCCCGCAAACTATGATAAAATCTTTCTAGTAGTGCTTTGCCAACCTTTGGCTGGGATTACCGATCCTCCGCCGGTTTTCTCGGGCAAAGGCTGAAAAACAGGAGGAGGTGAAAAAATGGCTTTAAGCCAAACAGGTAAGCAACAGTTGATTGAGAAGTACCGGATCAATGAGAATGATACGGGTTCCCCTGAGGTCCAGATCGCAATTTTGACCGAACGGATAAATCAATTGACCGAGCATTTGAAGGTTCACAAGAAAGATTTCCATTCCCGCCGGGGTCTCCTGAAAATGGTGGGTCAACGCCGGGGATTACTCAATTACCTGCAAAAGAAAGACATCCAGCGCTACCGGGCGATCGTCGAACGCCTTGGACTGCGGAAATAACCAAAAGCGGGAGGTCCCGCTTTTCTTTCTATACAACTCAAAAATGGTAAATAATAAAGAGTGCACCGGCCCCTTTTTTTGGCGGGTCCTCCGGTGAAACTTACTTTTTTGTAAAGGGAGGTTTTGATGAGTTGGAAAAATTCCAAATCGATCTGGCTGGCAGGCCGTTGATTTTAGAAATAAATAAAGTAGCCAAACAGGCCAACGGTTCGGTCATGATCAGGTACGGAGATACGGTTTTGCTGGTTACAGCTGTCGTCGCCGCAGAACCCAGGGAAGGAGTGGATTTTCTACCCCTCCTGGTCGACTATGAGGAGCGGCTTTATTCCGTTGGGAAGATCCCCGGCAGCTTTTTACGGCGGGAAGGAAGGCCGCCGGAAAGCGCTATTTTGGCGGCGCGGGCCACTGATCGCTCAATCCGTCCGCTCTTTCCAAAGGATTTTGCCAGAGATATCCAGGTTGTGGTGACAGTATTGTCTGTTGAACCCGATTGCCCTTCCGACACCACCGGACTGATCGGGGCATCGGTCGCTCTTTCGCTTTCGGAGATTCCGTTTGCCGGTCCGGTGGCTGCGGTGCACGTCGGCCGGGTTAACGGCGACTTTGTGATTAACCCCACTTCAGAGCAGAGTAATGAGAGTGATCTCGATCTGATTGTCGCCGGGACCAAAGACGCCATAATTATGGTTGAGGCCGGGGCCAAGGAGGTAGCGGAAGAAGTAATCCTTGATGCGATCTTCTTTGGCCACGAAGAGATCAAAAGGATCGTGGCTTTTCAGGAAGAGATCGTAGAGAAGTACGGGCACCAAAAAATTGAGCCGGAAACAGCCGGGCCGGATGAAGAGATCGCAGCAGCAGTGCAAGAGTACGCCACCCCCAAACTGCTGGCCGCCTTAAAAACTCCGGAAAAACTGGAACGCGAAGCCAAATTGGAGGAGGTCAAAAAAGAGACCCACGACTATTTCCAAGAAAAATTGGGCGAAGAAGAGTACGCTGCCAAAACAAAGGATATTTCCGGGGTTTTGGATACCATCATTAAAGATGAAGTTAGAAAGATGATCTCTCTGGAAGGGGTCCGCGTGGATGGGAGAAAACCGGAGGAGATCAGGCCGGTCACCTGCGAGGTAGGGTTGCTGCCCCGGACCCACGGTTCAGCGCTTTTTACGCGCGGGCAGACCCAGGTTCTTTCCATTGTCACCCTGGGCCGGATCAGCGAAGAGCAGATCTTGGACGGGCTGGGAGAAGAAGATTCCAAACGTTATATCCACCACTATAATTTCCCGCCTTACAGTGTTGGCGAAGTGCGGCCAATGCGGAGCCCCGGGCGGCGGGATATCGGCCACGGCGCTTTGGCGGAAAGGGCGTTGCTGCCTGTTATCCCTCCGGAGGAAGACTTCCCCTATACCATAAGGGTGGTCTCGGAAGTCCTTGAATCCAACGGTTCCAGCTCGCAAGCGAGTGTCTGCGGGAGTTCTTTGGCTTTGATGGATGCCGGGGTAAACATCAAAAAACATGTGGCCGGTATAGCCATGGGCTTGATTAAGCACGAGGAGCGTTTTACCATTCTCTCCGATATTCAGGGGATGGAAGACCATCTAGGTGATATGGACTTCAAGGTGGCAGGGACCAAAGACGGGATCACCGCCATCCAAATGGATATCAAGATCGCCGGGATCGAAAAGGAAATTCTCCAGCAAGCCTTGGAACAGGCGAGAAAGGGCCGGTTGTTTATCATGAGCAAGATGGAAGAGGCGATCGCCCAACCCCGGCCTGACCTTTCTCCATATGCACCGCGGATGATCACCATGGAGATCGATCCCGACCGGATCCGGGATGTTATTGGCCCCGGTGGCAAGACGATCCGGAAGATTATTGAGGAAACAGGAGTAGAAATTGATATTGAAGATGACGGGCGCGTTTTCATTACCGCCATTGAACAGGAGGCCGGCGAAAAGGCCCGGAGCATCATTGAGCTATTGACCAGCGATGTGGAGGTGGGTAAAACCTACCTTGGTAAAGTGGTCAGGCTGATGAATTTTGGCGCTTTTGTCGAAGTCCTGCCGGGCAAGGAAGGACTGGTGCACATCTCACAACTGGCCAAAGAAAGAGTGGCCAAGGTGGAAGATGTGGTCAAGCCGGGAGATGAGATCCTGGTGAAGGTGGTCGAAATCGACCGGCTGGGGCGGATAAACCTTTCACGAAAAGCCGCAATCCTTGAAGCCGAAAAGGCCCAATAAAAGAAGGAACCGGGAAAACTCGGTTCCTTCTTTTATGCTCCCCTCATATAATATACTGTTATGCGCGGACCGCGCCGGAGAAGATCGCGCGCGCACGCGGCTACAGATGCGGTATGCCAGCCCCTTATTAGGGAGGGGCTCGCGTGCAGGTGCAAACCGTAAGCGCATGCGCTTATGCACCACGCACAAGCGTACGTGCGTCGTGAGCACACGCGCGGCAAGCGTACGTGCCTGAGCACGACTAAGTTGAAGGAGGAGGAGCATTTGCACCCCTTTTTTCATTTCAGCCGGATAGAGAAGGTTGTCTATCTGGTCATCACCGCTCTCGTCTTGATTAAGTGCCTCTTTTACCCGAACGCCCTGGATGTCTTGATCCTGGCCGGCTTGTTGGTACTGGTGATTTTGGAGGCAAACGGTAAAAAATTTTAAATAATAAGAATTTTAAGATTTTACTTATTAACCATTGAATAATAAAGCCTTTAGCGGGCTTTTTTTTCTTTTCCCGCCTGAAATGGAGAAAAAAATGCAAAAAAGACTTGACAAAAGAGGAAAAATGGAGCATTATGAATAGTAAGCGGTACCGAGTGGAGTGAAGTGGAGGAAAGTGGAGAAGACGAGGTGAAGCCAGCTTGTTTATGGGCGAATACCAACATTCCCTGGATGAAAAAAGCCGGCTCATTATCCCGGCGAGGTTCCGGGATGATCTGGGGGAGAAGTTTGTGCTCACCCGCGGTTTGGATCGTTCACTTTTTCTCTACCCCCTTTCGGAATGGAAGACTATTGAAGAAAAGATGAAGACCCTTTCTACTACCCAGGCGGATGCAAGAGCTTTTGTCCGCCTGTTTTTTTCCGGAGCGGTTGAATGTGAACCGGACAAGCAGGGCCGGATCTCCATTCCACCTCATCTCCGGGAACATGCGGGTATCCAAAGGGATTTGTATATTTTAGGGGTTTCAACACGGATTGAAATTTGGGCGCGGGAGGTCTGGGAAGAATACGCGAAGAAGGCGGAAGAATCCTACGAAACGCTGGCGGAAAAGATTATTGGGATCGGGATTTGATCCGGCTCTTTTCTTGGGTGCCACTTGTTAAGGAGGAAAAATGGTAATATGGACCCTGTTGTTCATATTCCAGTTTTACCCGGAGAAGTCATGAGGTATCTCTCCCCGGCAGCAGGTGAAGTCTTTGTTGACGGCACCATCGGTCTGGGCGGCCATGCCTCGCTGCTTGCCGGGAAATTGGGTCCTTCAGGCACTCTCCTTGGGATCGACCTGGATGCATCAGCCCTGGCCAAGGCCGGGGAAAATTTATCTTTTTTCCCCGGACGTTTAATTCTCCGGCAAGGGAACTACCGGGATCTCCCAGTTTTTCTTGAGGAAGAAGGGTTGCCTGCTCCCGACGGTATTCTTCTCGACCTCGGGGTCTCCTCATTACAGCTGGACCGGGGGAACAGGGGCTTTTCTTACTGGGAAGATGCGCCTTTGGATATGCGGATGGATCCTTCGCAAAATTTTACCGCCGCAGACCTGGTGAACAGGGCCAGCCGGGAAGAGTTGTGCCGGATCATCCGGAAATACGGGGAAGAACCCTGGGCGGCAAGGATCAGTCAATTTATCGTCAATGAACGGCGGAAAAACCCGATTTTAACCACCCACCACCTGGTGAAGGTGATTAAGGCGGCGGTTCCGGCAGGAGCCCGCCGGCGGGGCCCGCATCCGGCCCGGCGAACCTTTCAAGCCCTGCGGATTGCTGTCAATAAAGAACTGGAGTCGTTGGAAGCAGGTTTGACGGCAGGCATCAGGCGCCTGGCTCCCGGGGGGAGAATGGCCGTAATTTCCTTTCATTCCCTTGAAGACCGCCTGGTGAAACAGACCTTTCAAAAAATGGCCCGTAAGTGCACCTGTCCACCGGGATTCCCGGTTTGTTGTTGCGGCGGTGGCCCCGGGGTTGAGATCCTGACCAGCCGGCCGGTAACACCGTCAGCAGAGGAAAAAGTGGAAAACCCCAGATCCCGCAGTGCAAAACTGAGGGCCATCCGTAAACTCTAGATGGTCTACCACCGGATGAGGAGGCATAAAAATGTTAGCAGCGGCAAAGAATGGAGAGACGTATCGTACGCACCCGTATGCATCGTCGTACACGCACGCACGTGCACATGTGGGTACACACGCAGAATACGCACGCGTTCAGGGGGCGAACTTGGCTCCGCACAGGGTGAAAAAGATCCGGAAAGTCTACAGGATGAGAATAAACAAAAAGAAACTGCTGACCCGGGTTCGCTTCATCGCGATCTTACTCCTTTTGATGGCTGCTAATATTTTGGTCCAGGCTATGCTCGCCCAGACCCAGCACCGGTTGGCGATGGTCCGTGGTGAAATTAGGGAGCTGGAGAAAGAGATCGGCCGGCTCCAGTATGACCTGGCGTATCTAGGTTCCAGTGAACGGGTTGAAGTTGTGGCCGTTAATGCTCTGGGGATGAAACCCGCAGAAAACGACGGCCGGCAGGTGCTGGCATATTCGCCGGCACTTCCGGAAACGCCGGAGATCACCCTGTTCATGCAGGCTCCCCGTTCCTTGGGGGCGGAGAGGGGAGTGCTGCAAAGGGTGGCGGACTGGTTTTCCGGGGCCGGGCGGGTTATGGCTGTCCCGGGCTATTAAAGGGTTTTGGGGGTTATACTGGGGTGAATTTGAAAGGGGTTCTGATTCTAAAGCGAAGAATCACCATCCTTTTTTTGTTGGTCTTTGCTGGTGTCACCGTGTTGACCGGGCGTCTTTTTTTCATCCAGGTCATACGGGCCGGTTATTACCAGCAAATAGCTGAAGACCAGCGTTTACGGGATATTCCCTTACAACCCAAACGGGGGGTTATTTTCGACCGTAATCACCGGCCTATGGCCATGAGTTTTGATGCCGACTGTATCTACGCAATCCCGGCACAGGTCAAAGAATCGAGAGAAACGGCAAAGATTGTCGCCGGGATTTTGAATATGCCCGAGAAAAAGGTTTATAATCTCCTCACACGGAATCTCTCCTTTGTCTGGCTACAGATGAAAGCCACCCCGGAAGAAGCGGAGTTGATCCGCCAAGCCCGCCTGCCGGGGATCAAGGTGATCCCAAAAGCGCAACGGTTTTATCCCCAGGGGAAACTGGCCGCCCAGGTTTTGGGGTTTGTTGGCATTGACAATCAGGGCCTGGAAGGACTGGAAAGGTTTTACGATACACACCTGCGGGGCATTCCCGGAAGCCAACAGGCGGAATTTGACTCCCGGGGGCAGAGTATTCCTTTGGGAGAACGGCGCTACATCCCGCCCCAGGACGGGGCCAGCATCGTTCTGACAATCGACGATCGCATTCAACACATTGCCGAACGGGAATTGGAAAAAGCCGTTTTGGAGCAGGGGGCGAAACGCGGGACGATTATTGTTATGGACCCCATGAACGGGGAGATTCTGGCCATGGCTTCGTTCCCCGGGTTTGATCCCAACAACTATCAGGAGTACCCGGCCGCCCTCTGGCGGAACTGGCCGGTAACCGACCAGTATGAGCCGGGATCTACCTTTAAGATCCTTACCGCCGCCGCTGCTTTGGAAGAGGGGATTGTCCGGCGGAACTCGGAGTTCTTTGATCCCGGTTATATAATGGTTGATAAAACCCGCTTGAGCTGCTGGCGGGCTGGCGGCCACGGCCGGCAGACTTTCCTTGAAGCCACAGAAAATTCTTGCAATCCCGTCTTCGCCACTTTAGCTTTACGCCTGGGGAAAGAGAAATTCTTCTCCTACCTGGAGGCTTTTGGCTTCGGCGCCCGCAGCGGCATCGATTTTCCCGGTGAAGGTCGGGGGATCGTCCCCCCGTTGGCACGGGTGAAAAATGTCGAATTGGCAACGTTCGGTTTTGGCCAGGGAATCTCCGTTACTCCTCTCCAATTGATCCAGGCCTTGTCGGTAATTGCCAACGGTGGTTATTTCCTCCAACCCCGGCTGGTCCGGGAAGTCCGTTCCCCCGAAGGAAAAGTGGTGGAAAAATACGAAAAGAAGGTAATCCGCAGGGTGCTCTCGCAAGAAACCGCCAAAGAAACCGCTTTGCTCCTGGAATCCGTGGTTAAGCATGGGTCGGGGAACCGGGCGCAGATCCCCGGTTACCGGGTGGCGGGGAAAACCGGTACCGCCCAAAAACCGGTGGGCGGCGCCTACGGGGCAGAACGCGTGGCTTCGTTTTTGGGTTTCAGCCCGGTGGAGAACCCCCGGGTGGCGGCTGTGGTTATCTTTGATGAACCGCAGGGACCGGTTAAGTACGGGGGGGTGATTGCCGCTCCGGTATTTGCCGCCGTAGTCCGTGATACCCTTTACTATCTGGGCGTACCCCCGGAAGTCCCCCAAAAGCAAACAAGCCCGGAAGGAGCCCCGCGGGAGGAGACCGTGCTCAGGTCTGTCCCCAATCTACTCCGCCTTACGCGGGGGGAAGCCAGAAGGATCCTTACCCGCACCAATCTTTCTTGGCGGGAATTGGGAGAAGGAGATTACGTAATGGAGCAGAATCCTAAAGCAGGGGCGATGGTGCCGCCAGGAACAACGATTCTCCTTTATTACAATGAAAAGGCAAAGTACAATGTGAAGAATGAGCCATTGGTTCTGGTACCCGATCTGACCGGGCTCTCGGTGGAAAAGGCCGGCAAGGTCTTAAAGGAGATGGGCTTAAAAATGGTTCCCCACGGCGCCGGTCTGGCGGTAAAGCAGGTTCCGGCGGCCGGAACCCGCTTAAGTTTGGGTATGACAGTTAACGTTTATTTCCTGGAAGTTGGAATGTAGTAGGCCCTGTGCAGGAGAAATAGCGGAGGAGCCTTCCATGCTTTTCCCGTAGCGGTTTTCGTCTCTGTACGGAAACCCACTCATAAAATGCTAAATTGTGGTAAAGATATATACGGAAATCGGGTGTGGTCGGTATGAAGCTAAAAGTTTTACTGGAGCAACTGCCGGTTGTGGAGTTCCGGGGCGACGCGGAGGTTGAGATCACCTCGGTAGAATATGACTCACGGCAGGTCTCCCCGGGTGCGCTCTTTATCGCCCTGCGCGGGAGCAGGGCCGATGGCCATGACTATTTACGGGAGGCGGTGGCCCGTGGCGCCGTCGCCGTTCTGGCCGAAGAGCCCAGAGGGGTGGAAAAGACGGCCAACCTTATTTTGGTGGAAGACACCCGGAAGCTCCTGCCTGCCATCGGCCGGATTTTTTATGATGATCCCGCCGCCCGTTTGCAGTTGTTGGGGGTGGTAGGTACCAACGGGAAGACTACCTCCACTTTTTTTCTCCGTTCGATCCTGGAAGCGGCTGACCGGCCAACGGGGTTGGTCGGAACCATCCATCATCTTTTTGGCGGGAAGGCCGAAACCTCCGGTAATACCACCCCCGGCCCCCTGGACCTGCAGCGCCTTTTTGCCGGGATGCACAAAGCGGGAATAGAAAGTGTGGTAATGGAGGTTTCCTCCCACGCCCTGGCCTTGGGGCGAGTGGCAGGGCTGACCTTTGCCGGAGGGATTTTTACCAACATCACCCCGGATCACCTGGATTTTCACAGGAGTTTTGACGAGTATTTACAGGTAAAGACCGGCTTTTTTACGCATCTCCCTCCGGAAGCCCCGGCGGTGATTAATATTGATGACCCCCACGGCCGGTATATTTTGGACCGGACAAGCGGACGGAAGTTCACCTACGGCCTTTCGCCGGCGGCCTTAATCCGCGCGGAAGAAATAGAGATGACTATGAAGGGCAGTGCTTTTTCGGCTACTACGCCCTGGGGGAAAAGGCGCATAAACTTGAAGTTACCCGGGAGGTTCAATATTTATAATGCCCTGGGCGCTTTAGGCCTGGCCCTGGCTTTAGGCGTGGACTTGGAAACAGCCGGCCAGGGGCTGGAAAAGTTGACCGGGGTTCCCGGGCGTTTTCAATTAATCCCGGGGGCGGACGATTTCTCGGTAGTGGTGGATTATGCCCACACCCCCGACGGGCTGGAGAACATCTTGCGCACGGCCCGGGCTTTCGCCGCTGGGCAGGTGGCTGTCGTCTTCGGCTGTGGCGGCGACCGCGACCGCGGCAAGCGCAGCCTGATGGGAGAGTTGGCCAGCCGCCTGGCCGATCGGGTGATCATCACCTCTGATAATCCGCGTTCGGAGGATCCGGTTGCTATCGCCGCCGATATCCTGCAAGGCATTGCGGATCGCTCCCGTGTCAGCGTGGAGCTGGATCGGGCCCAGGCTATCCGACAGGCTATCGCTCAGGCGCAGCGCGGCGACGTAGTGCTG
>FZPS01000048.1_pt442 | contig 10192 bp, 9 predicted proteins | sample 1817821 | NCBI WGS metagenome assembly FZPS01 (sample SAMEA104158645, study PRJEB21678) | metagenome | place: Germany | collected 2015-04-21 | reverse complement strand
GATTTCAATAACACGTTCAATTCCCATCTCTTTGATTTCTTCAATAAATGCATCAAAGTTATCGAATGACTCCAATCCCATTATGAATCTGTTAGCATTCTCATTAATAAAGGTCTGAATATCAACGAATATTCTTGAATACTCTTCGCCTTCTTCGGAAGTGAGTATCGCACCTTCGGGGAATACCCAATCATTATTAGCGGATTCTAGCCATGTTATTGTGGCATCGATGGCGGCTTGTGGGACCACCTGCCAAGGACGCTTCCAATCAAGCAAACCTGGCCCGTTAAACAGTAAATATTGAGTCATAGCAGACTCAACCCCTGCCTCATAATCTAGGAGCAGGTCTGTAAACCGTGGGTTACCATCTTCATCATACACAAATGTAACGTCTTCGATTCCCCAGTTTGATAGGAGGATACCTTCTTCAGTGAAAACATAGTCCCAGTATCTGCACGCAAGTGGAACGTCCTTGCATGTGGTCATTATGCTGACGGAGAGCAATGGACGTGCCCAGGCATTAGATTGGCGAATATGCAGTTCATCATTCTCGTTAAGCTTTGGTAGTGGAATTCCCATCAGTTCAAAGTTAGGGTCATCTGATGCTGCTGCATAGTTTGACTCAAACCAGTTATATATCGAGTCAAAAACTGCTAACTCACCATTTGCCACCTTGTCAACCGGGCCATATATGAAAGGTTCACTAATATAGTCATCCCAAATTAGACCCTTCTCATACCAATCATTCATTCTCATCAGATAGTCTTTGTATCCCGGCTCTAACATTGGGTATACAACTTTTCCGTTAACATCCATGAAATTTCGATGGCTATGAACACCGTAAGCAGCGGTAACTGTTCCCCATGCTGCAGTTCCACCATGAGATACTAGCATAAATGGACCATTCTTCAATGACGGGAAATTGTCTCTAAGCTGTGTAAGCATATCTTCCCAATCATCAACTGTAACCGGAGTTTTTGTGTATCCGATTTCGTCTAGCATATCCTTTCTAACAGCCGGACCCGCCCAAGGATACTCTGGCTCTGGTACTAAGTGGTTTATTCCCCACAGATATCCATTATCCGAGTAGCAATCCTTTTTGATCTCTTCGTTACCATTGACAAAACTCATATAGTTTGGCAGATATTCAACGTAGTCATTTAGAGCTACAACAGCCATCTCTTCTTCAATTGCATGATCGACTCCCGGACCGTAGCTTGTATAGAACCCCTTCATCATATCAGGGTAATCCTGTGATGCTACAATCAGATTAAAGTTCTCATTACCTCCCGTTGATGCAGGGTGATCGAACTTGATATGTACGTTTAGCCTGTTCGCCATTTCCTGCCAGAACATGCAGTCTGAAAGATCTACTATTTCTGTTGCCTCAACCAGCCAGTAGCACGAAAGTGTTACCGGGCTCTCAACAAGAGGATAAGGCTTATCATCAGAGGCGGGCTCATCGCCTGTACTTTGACTTTCGGGAGTTGCAGTAACGGTAGGTTTTGAAGTGGGTGGTGTATCGTCGGTACTACTGCAGCCTGCAACCAGCGAAATAAACAATAGAATTGCAATAATTAGTGATAGTTTTCTTTTCATGGTTTTCTCCTCTCATTTCATCTTATAGCAATAGTTATTATTGCTATCCAAGGGCAAGTGCTACACTGTAAAATACGCTGTAGAGTCCTTCTCTTCCCCTCATTTGAAGGTTTCAAAAGCTTCTTCCACAACCCTTTGCAACCTTTGCAACCTTTGTAACCTTTGCAGCACTTTGCTGTGTTACTTTACTAATCGAATAACGTTCCAAGAAAGTTTCTTAGTTACAGCAGTAACTTTCCCTCCTTCCATTTTTGTATCTACATTCCGTAGAGGCTTAATTGTATCCGGATTTTCGTAGGTGTTCTCTGCATATAGGTCATCCGAGTACATTTCTATATGTTCAGCAAGCTTATACCCCTCAAATCCGCGAACGTCCAACGTTACCTCGATATCGTCTTCCACTGCACGATTGATAAGGAATATACTTACCTCACCCTTTTCCTCATTATGCACAACAGCTGATTCGATTGACTGAACATCCTCGTATGCATATGACTGGCAAGAGCCTGTGAGCGCATACTGCTCTGTGTTATACGTAGGGCTGTCGATAGCAGGCATTAGGGAAACTGCACCCCGTGACAGCTTGTTCAGCTGGGCGTATGGGTAGTAGGATGCATTTCTCCAAGTTTTTTCTCTGTCAAAAGCAACGGCGCTATTTATACCACCTGTCATGCAGCCGATTTTTATCCTATCAGCATAGCGTAAGAATGTAAGAATAATCGATGCGGTAGCAAGAGCGCTTAGCATTTGGCTCATACGCGGCCTACGGCGCATGTTCATGCCGCTTCCAGTCGGATCGGTCTTTCTGAATGTATTCTCTCTTGGCCTAAACTGACTATAATCTTTAGAAACATCCTGCCAGCCTCGTCTGCCAAAGAGTACTTCCCCTTGCTGGCCAAACATAACTCCATACTCGTCAAAGGAGATATACATCTTCTTCGGAGTCCGAATCTTTGACTGTAGGTAATCGCATGTAGCTATTGTTGTGCGGATATAGTCTTCAAACACTGAAGAAGCATTTAGATAATTGGCGATATCTCCTTCCGGTGCTGTATGGTAGTGGTGTAGAGAAACATAGTCTACTGATTCATAGCACTGTTCAAGCGCTGCCATCTCCCATTCAGGGAAATGTTTATGATGGTCCGACGTACCGCAGAAAACAGTTTCGGAAGTGTTGTCAATCCATTTGATGACCTTTGAAATCTCGTGGGTACGGATACCAAAACCCACAGGGTCCTTTTCCCACGATCCGATCTGCCAATGACCATCCATCTCATTGCCAAGATACCAGGTTTTGATTGGATGCGGCTCAGGGAATCCGTTTTTCTTACGTAGATCTGACCAATAGGTACCTTCTGGGATACGAGAATATTCAACCAGATGTGCAGCGTTGTTGATGTCCCCGGTACCAAGATTGATTGTATACAAGGGATCAGTGTTCACACGTTTTGCCCATTCACAATATTCATCGTGACCGATAATGTTTGGTTCGATCCGGAACCAAGCGAGATCCAGGGCAGCTTTGCGTTCGTCCTTGGGGCCTATGGAGCCTTTCCAATCCCAACCCGAGACGAAATTTCCTCCAGGTAGGCGGATGGCTGGGATGTCAAATTCCTTTATTGCATCCATAATATCTTGCCTAAACCCCATATCATCCGCAGTGGGGTGTTCAGGATTGTACATGCCGCCATATACAAGATTTCCGATTGGTTCTAGGAAAGCGCCAAATAAACGTTTGTCTACCTTGTCGATTTTGTAGTCTGGATGTACAGTTACCTTTGCTTTTTTCAAAATTGTTTACCTCCTTGTTGAGTTTCTCTCATCATTGTCGGAGCTTATACGAACAATTAGAAAAGATTGCGGTGATTTTACTTCTCATCCGATGGTAGTGCCCGAGATTTTTGCGTAGTAATTTGAAATACCACTGTGATCATCCTGCCCTCTGCCGTCGAAGTGCAAGTTCTGCATCATTTCCTGTACTTGAACAGTTAATGGTACCGGTGCCCCAATCTCATGTGCACAGTCTATGGCATTGTCCAAGTCTTTTATATGTAAATCAATTTTGAAACCGGGCTTGAAGTTCCTTTCCAAAATCATCGGCATTTTTGCATCCATCACTGTACTTCCGGCTAGTCCGCCCCTAATAGCATCAAACACCAAACGCGGATCTACATTCGCCATTTTTGTCAGTGTAAATGCTTCAGAGCAAGCGGCTAAGTTTAAGGCTACTATTATCTGGTTGGCTAGCTTTGTTGTATTCCCTGCGCCAATTTCGCCACAGCGTACGACAGAGCTACCCATTGTCTCAAGCACAGGCTTAAATCTGTCAAACACCTCTTGTTTTCCGCCCACCATAAAACTTAGTGTCCCATCAATTGCTTTTGGTTCTCCTCCCGAAACAGGAGCATCTAACATGTCAATGCCCTTTTCGGATAAAACAGCCGCAATTTCCTGAGAAGCAACTGGGTTTATCGAGCTCATGTCAATGAAAGTGGACCCCGGCTTCATATGAGTTGCAACCCCGTCATCTCCTAGCATGACATCCTTCACCTGCGGACTGTTAGGCAGCATAGTCAATACCAGGTCGCATTTTTCACCAATCTCCTTTTTAGAAGCGGCTTTAGCACCTGCCGCCACAATTTCCTCAACGGCTTCATTATTGAGGTCATTAACGTACAGACTATATCCGGCTTTCAGTAAGTTTTTGGCCATCGGCTTTCCCATTATTCCGAGACCGATTAATCCAACGTACATAATAATTTCCTCCCTTTTCTAAGTCTGTTACCCCTGATAGCGATACTTCGTGTCATATTCCCATGGAGTTCCACCGCACAGACACCCGCCATCAAGAACGAAATTTGAACCTGTTATGTAACTCGATGCATCAGAAGCCAATAGAACTACAGTCCCAAGCAATTCCTCTGGATACCCGGGACGGCGTAATGCAATCCGTTCTCTGAGATAATCTCCGCGGGTAGGGTGATCCCAAGTTACCTGAGTTAGAGGTGTGAGAATATGCCCGGGTGAGATAGAGTTGGTTCGAATGCCCCATTCAGCCCACTCCACAGCCCCGGCTCTTGTAAATGCTTGAAGCCCGCTCTTCGTGGCACCGTAAATACTGCAGCCTGCAAGCATACCGGTATTATTGTGGGAGCCAACATTAATGATGCTTCCTTTTCGCCTTTTCATCATGTGCGGTACCACTGCCTGTGTTACTCTGAAGACCCCTTTCAGGTTAATATCCATGATCCTATCATAGGTCTCTTCCGTTACATCTAAAAAACCTTCTCGTTTATTGATACCTGCAGCATTTATCAAGACATCAATTTGAGCAGAGTCCCTGATAACTGCATCTACGCAGGTCTTTACCGAGTCATTACTTGTAACATCCATTACATAAGTTCTTACTTTACCGCCATCTCCAACTACTTGTTCTTCCAAAGCCTTTAGACGCTCAACATCCACATCGCAAGCTGCTACCTCGGCGCCTACGCCAGCCAACCCTTTTGCAAGCTCGGTACCAATACCGCCAGCAGCCCCTGTCATTAAGACCACCTTTCCTTCTAAGGAAAACAATCTTTTTAGATTGGATTCAACAGACATTATGACCGTCCTCTCTCATGCTGTTTTTTTACGTTTGAGATAGCATTAATAACAGCATCTGTTGTTAGGTTGTACTCCTCTAGCAGCTCTTCATAGTTTTGAGCACTGGTTCCAAACATATCTTGGATAGCAACAAACTCTATAGGAATCCCATGTCCCCGCATAGCTTGTGATACTGCAGCACATAAGCCTCCAATCACCGAGTGCTCCTCTGCGACCACGATTCCTCTAGAACCAGCTGCGGCGGATACAATTTCATCTTCTGCAAGAGGTTTAAGGGTGCTTACATTGACAACCTTTACATCAACCGTTCCCGATAGGTCCTCGGCTGCGTCAAGGGCTTTTTTCACCATAACTCCATGTGCAAATACTGTTATATCTTTGCCATCCCTCAACACAGCTGGTTTTCCGAATTCAAATACATCTCTCTCGCTGGTTACGCGTGGAAGGGGGTTCCTGTTTATCCTTATGTACATAGGTCCCTCATTTTCAGCCATATAACGGACGATTCTCTCAGTCTCAAGATCATCCACAGGGGCAAAAACTGTCATGTTGGGCATTGCGCGCATGAGTGCTATATCTTCAACTGCTTGGTGTGTAAACCCGTCACCGAAATCAGAGAGACCGGATGAGGACCCACATACCTTCACATTTAGACGGGCAGATGCTATTGACTGTCTTAACTGATCGTACGCACGGCCTGAAGCAAACACAGCAAATGAGGCGGCGAATGGAACTTTACCTGCCAATGCCATTCCCGCAGCAACAGACATCAAATTCTGCTCTGCTATCCCCATATCAAAGTGGCGCTCCGGGAATTTTTCTTTGAATAATACTCCCATTGTTGACTTACTCAAATCTGCATCAAGTACTACAATATTCTCATTAGTCCCGCCAAGCTCTACCAACGTTTCACCATAAGCGGTTCTTTGGTTCCTCTCTGCCATAACATTATCCTCCTTACAGTAAGCCGGCAATGGCTTCATCGTATTCGTCTTTTGTCAAGGTGCCGTTGTGGTATTGCACTTTACCTTCTGCGAAGGAGACTCCCTTGCCTTTTACCGTCTCCGCAACAATTGCTACAGGTTTTTCTTCGACTGTATCCGCCTTGTCCAACACTTCAATAATCTGTTCGATATTATGACCATCAACGGTCAATGTCTCCCATCCAAATGCCCTGAATTTCTCATCTATTCTGTCGCATGACATGATTTTTGATGTCTCGTCAGTTGCCTGTAAATGATTTCTATCAATTATTGCGACAAGATTATCTACTTTGTAATGCGCAGCGGCCATCGCTGCTTCCCAACACTGTCCTTCATTCAGTTCGCCATCGCCAATAATGCAGTATATTCGAGCCGGACTTTTATCAAGACGTTTTGCCAGTGCCAATCCCAGTGATATTGATAACCCTTGCCCTAATGAACCGGTATTAGCTTCAATTCCAGGGCATCTCACCATGTCTGGATGTCCTTGGAGAATCCCACCCAAGGTTTTCACTCGTGTAAGCTCCGCTCTGTCTATGATTCCGAGCTCAGCAAGAGCAGCATACTGGCAGAGTGCAGCATGTCCCTTGCTGAATATCAGCCTGTCGCGATCAGACCAGCAAAGATCGTCATCCTTTCTTCGCAATTTGTGGAAGTACAGTACTGTTGCAATATCAGCGGATGAACACGAGCCTCCTAGATGTCCAGCCTTTCCGATGCCGACCATCTCAACGATGTTGCGACGGATTTGTTTTGCAACCCTCTCCAAGTTAGAAACATTCATGCTGTTCATATGTAATACCAACTTTCTATGATGTATAACTATGGCTTTACAGTATGACGTCAGACGTCATACGTGTATAAGGTTGTGTCTATAGTACACAATATTGAATGCGATGTCAATCGAAAAATGGTGACAACATAAAAAATCTCCCCTGATCCAAATTGGTAAAGAGAGGAGATTCTGATGGTCTATGTTTATATTGATGTTTATGCTAAATAATTATTGGCCTTTTTGCATGTTAGCTGATTTTCTATTGAATATCTGTTGATTCTCAATTAAATGAACACGCATTGCCTCGCGAGCCGCCTCTGAGTCTCTGTTTTTTATAGCTTCCAATATATTTTGATGTGTAACGATTGTCATATCAAGCTGAGTTTGATCTGCAATCTCAATAAAAAGGCTTACACCTCTTTGAACAACAGGCACTACACTGGCCATCACCTGATTGTGACTGGCGGAGGCAATAGCTCTGTGAAATTTTATATCTGCATCGGTATGATTTAGGCCGGTACGTATTGCTTCAGCCGCCTCATCACAGTACTTTTGGATTTTCTTAATGTCTTGAACAGTCGCTCTTTCAGCTGCCAGAGCTGCTATCTCCGGCTCTAAAATCAAACGGACCTCACAGAGCTCATTTGCAAGCCGAAACTTATCTGGGCTAAATGCAAATCCTAGCGGATCGTCAACTTGCCCCGGATGCTCTGCAACGTACGTGCCATTTCCACGCTTGATCACTAATATATTGCGCGATACTAGTGTTTTGACCGCTTCTCTAACAGTGCCGCGTCCGACGTTAAGTTCTTCCGCCAACTCAAACTCATTTGGAATCTTTGTGCCTGGCGAATATTCACCATCCATGATTCTTCTCAAAATAATATCCGCAATCTCGTCAGATAACTTAGGGCGAGTTTTTCTCATGCTTACACCTACCATAATAGCTATTGAGATAATACGTATGACGTATCACACATGTCGAATTATACTATTCATCAGTGTGAGTGTCAATTAGTACTACGTCCATAGCAACTTGACAATATACTGTGCCGATGTTATTGTAAATTTATGATAAATAACAATCGACTAAGGTTGAGGTGACTTACTACAATAGGGTCTTTTAGCGTAATATTTACATGAAGTTGAGAGAAAAAGTGAGAGAATGTTGAAAAAATCGTCAGCTTAGAATATAATTTTAGTTAGATTATGAAATATATTTATCGGAGAAGTTTAATTAGCATTATTGAGAGGAAATGATGGATTAAATTGAGCAAGGTATTTTTTATTAGGAACTCCGGATCAAATTATAACGAGCTTGGTAGAGAAGCGCTGGAGCTGTTAAGAAAAATTATCTCAGAAACAGGACATCGGTTTGAGAATGAGGTGCCCATTAAGGTTCATTTTGGAGAGAAAGGGAATAGAACCTTTATCCCTGCCGTTTGTTACGATGCAGTCATAGAATACCTACGAGAGCAGGGGGTACAGCCGTATTACATCGAAACAAATGTATTGTACCGGGGCTCAAGGACAACAACTGAGCTTCATCTGGAAACCGCGAAGGCTCACGGCTTTACGCAAATCCCGATAATAATAGCAGACGGAGATATTGGAACAGAGTTCGATGAGATAGAAGTGAATAAAGACTATATCAGTAAGGCCAAAATCGGCAAAGGATATGGGCGGTTCAACCAGCTTATTGTCATGAGCCATTTTAAGGGACACGGTGCAGCTGGATTTGGGGGAGCAATCAAACAGCTTGCTATGGGTTTTGCTTCTAGAGCAGGAAAGCTGGAACAGCATTCAGGCATATCTCCACGCGTGGACTCCAGAAGCTGCATCTCCTGTGGCGTATGTATTGAGAAGTGTGATTACTCTGCTATACGCATGAAGAAAACAGCAGTAATTGATGACGATAAATGTGTTGGGTGCGCCGGATGTATTGCTGTCTGCCCTGTAGGTGCAATCAGTAACACATGGGGTGGATCTAATTTCATTCAAAAACTGACAGAGTATGCCTATGGAGCATCAAAGGGTAAAGATATAATATATATCACCTTTGTTCATAACATTACCCGAGAGTGTGACTGTGCTGGCATGCCTATGAGACCAATTGCAGAAAACATCGGTATTCTTGCCGGCAAAGATCCCGTTGCCATAGATGCTGCATGCCTTGATTTAGTTCAGAAATCCAATGGTCAGAGATTATTTGAAAAAGGCAGGGCGGCCCTGGCTCATGGCGAGAAAATCGGTCTTGGAACGATGAAATACCAGCTTGTAGAGATTACTGGTATCGGCAAGAGTAGCTAAAATTATCCGCATAATCATATAGAACACCATATAGAACACTAAGATAAACCAGACATGAACATGACCTATCAGTATGTAATGTCTGGTTTAGTTGTAGTTCAATTTGGGGGACGGTGTGGTATAATCAAGGGGTAGTATAATCAAGATATAAACATTTAGATAAAGTGCAACAGATTCGAGTTTGCTTATAATTGTTTTAATACGATGAAAGGGTTTAAGATAGAACTAATCTATGAAGAAAAATGATATATATCGTGTAAAAATAGAAAATTGGGGTTCGAACGGAGAAGGCATATGCAGAATTGGGGGCATGGCCGTTTTTGTGCGCGGTGCTGCAAAGGACGATCTCTGTGATATCCGTATACTTAAAGTCCAAAAAAGGCACGCATTTGCCCGCGTGGAGACCATTATTCAGGGGTCGCACCATCGCATAGAGAATGACTGCCCGTATTTTGATAAGTGCGGAGGCTGTGCATACCGCCATATCTCATATGAGGAAGAATTGCACCTCAAACAGGAGCGTGTCAGCGATGCACTCAAACGAATTGGTGGCATTGACATGCCTGTTAAACCGGTTACCCCTTCACCGGATATTGACGGTTACCGCAATAAAGCCATATTCCAGACAGCAAACACTCGGAGTGCGCCGGTTATAGGATTTTATCGCCGCGGATCGCACGATGTAATACCAATAGAGCACTGTGCCCTTCAATGCCACCTAACAAACCAAGTGGTAAGAGTAATAGCGGATTTTGCCGCGGAAAACAACTTAGAAATGTATGATGAAACCAAGCATACAGGCACTCTACGCCATGTATTTACCAGGACTTCCTCGGAAGGACAGATACAAGTCTGTCTAGTATCAGCCACAAAACACATAGATAACATAGATAAGCTTACCACCCGGCTTGTAGAAGAG
>FZPS01000024.1_pt150 | contig 10192 bp, 7 predicted proteins | sample 1817821 | NCBI WGS metagenome assembly FZPS01 (sample SAMEA104158645, study PRJEB21678) | metagenome | place: Germany | collected 2015-04-21 | reverse complement strand
TACGTACACTGACGAATCCTTGTACAATCATTGTCAAGGCCAGGGCTACCGGTAGGATAGGTTTGGTAAGTGATACGATTGGTAACAGCCAGTAACCGGTAAAGGTTCCGAAACGGAAGCTGGCAGCTCCGCCAAATAGTGAATCCATTTGCTCCCGGCCTTTTTTATAGCGCTCGCTGCAAACAACCTGCATAGCTGCCCAGAGGGGACCGCACATGGTGATATCAGGACCCATGATTGACATAATCAGGTTTCTCAGACCAAAGATCAGGTGGGCACGGTCAGGATCATAGTCGATTTTTTCATCAGGTCTGTATGCACAAGCGTCTTTGACCAAAGCCTGACTTTGTACCACGTCACCGAACAATACGATATAAACTGCTAATACGGTTGGTATGGAGGAAATGTACATTGCCACTGATGGCCAACCTATTGCACCCCAGGGAACCCATTCAGTCCATAAAACACCAAAAGCAGGTTTACTGATACCCCATTCTACTGCCCACCAGGAGCTTTCGCCAACCAGTGGTGCTACTATGATAGCCACGATTATACAGGGAAGAATACCCAGGTTGGCTATGGTTGTCCAGATACCGCCTTTGGCACTTAGTTGTTTGAAGTGATTGGAAAACAAAAGGTAAAATGCTACTACCAGGCATATTGTACAAGTTATGGGGAACTCTTCAAATTTACCGCCGGTGGTAAAAATCATATAGATAGCGGAAAAACCTGCCCCCATAATAACCCCTGATTTTATTGCAGAAGGTATCAAACTGATCAATCTACCAGCCAATCCTGTAATGCCCAGGAATATGGCAAAAAGCCCGAGCGTCATCTCGAAAGCAATCAATGCCTGCATTCGGGGTGCTCCTTCAGGAAAGAGCAGACAGTAAGCGATAAGAAGTGGGATAGCTGGCGTTATCCACCCAGGAACAACCGGGTCCCCCAGCAGTGTATGCCAGCAGTAAAGAAATCCATTCAGAACAACGATAGCAAGCGCCACTTCAAAAGGCATACCCAGATTCTCCGTCAGCATGGGAATGGCTCCAAGGCACACTGCACACATAACAAGTCCCTGGATGTAGTCAGCCCATTCCCAGCGATAGTGGAAATAGGGCAGTCTGATCTTAAAAGGCCCGGCGGGAATATAAGGTTGTTCCTCACCAAAATTTCGATATATCTTGCTCATTAGTACTCTCCTTCCCAATTACTATACTCAAATTTACGCATAATAAATGGCTCTAGCTTTTTCTTTAAGATCATTCCGAAAATCAGGATGAGCAATGCTGATTAGGGCTTCCATTCTTTGAAGAACCGTTTTGCCTTTTAGTGCTGCAATTCCGTATTCGGTGACCACATAATCCACATCGTTTCGAGAAGTGGTAACGCTTGCTCCCAAATCTAGAACTGGCACAATCCTGGACACAGTTCCTTTGGCAGCTGTGGAAGGTAATGCTATAATAGCTTTACCATTCTTGGACCGGGCAGCACCGCGGACAAAATCTACTTGTCCACCCACCCCGCTAAACTGTACCGGTCCAAGAGTGTCTGCTGCCACCTGCCCCAGCACATCCACCTGCAGAGCTGAATTAATGGCTACCATATTATCATTTTTCATGATGACATAAGGGTCGTTTACATAGTCGACTGGATACATTTCTACCATGGGGTTTTCATGTACCCATTGATAAAGTTTTTTGCTTCCCATCAAAAAGGTAACGACCATTTTTCCCTTATGGAGAGATTTTTTGCTGCAATTTATTACACCAGCTTCTGCAAGATCTACAACGCCATCTGAGAACATTTCCGAATGAATACCTAAATCATTTTTGTTAGCGAGAAAGTGCAGTACGGCGTCTGGAATTGCACCAATGCCGAGCTGAAGAGTTGCACCGTCTTCTACTAACTTAGCGACATTACGACCAATTTCTGTTTCAATATCGGTGATCTTAGGTGGTGCTAATTCAGTTATTGGCAAATTACAAGGAACAAAAAAATCGATTTCTTCTACACGTACAACTGAATTACCATGAGTTCTTGGCATGTTAGGATTTACTTCGGCGATAACTGTTTTGGCAGATTTGATAGCTTGTAAGGTGTAGTCTACTGATACGCCTAGGTTACAAAAACCAAACCGATCTGGAGGCGATACTGTAACCATGGCCACATCTACCGGAAGAAGTCCATCTCTAAACAAAGCAGGTATCTCCGAAAAAAAGCAGGGTGTATAATCTGCTCTTCGTTCTTTAACCGCTTGACGAGTCGGTCCTCCTATAAAAAGTCCGTTGTGTCGAAAATGACCTTCCATTTCCGGTTGGGCATATAAACCTTTGCCCATTGCTACCATGTGCACGACCTCGACATTTTTCAGCTCTTGTGCTCTTTCTACCATAGCAGTTGGCAACACCTGAGGTTCCCCGCATGCGTGCCCCAGCACGACACGATTCCCAGACTGGATACATTTTACGGCTTCTTCTGCAGTAACTAATTTGCTGTTGTAGTGGTCTTGCCAGTTTGCCAACTTCGCTTTCCTCCTCTCTGTTCTAATAGTTTTCTTTGTAGCTTTGAAACTGTGGGGAATATTAAGATTCCCCACAGTTTGAACTACCGTTGTTTAAACTACCTGGAACTACTTTTACAAAACTGATTAGATAGTTCCTAGACCCAATCAATATCTGGGTTTTCTTTTATACCACAGAGTTTTTCAGCAAGTTCTTTACGATGTTCCAGATCTACCAGTCTGGCAATCATAATTCGCTGAGCCTGAGGTGAACCGGCACCATGCATGGATTCGGTCAAGTATCCTACTGCTGCACAACCCATAGTCAGATTCTCTATCAGACGAAGCATGCGCTGACGTTGTTCAACAGATGCTGTTTCGCTGGTTTTGGTATATTTTCTTACCAATTCGCCAATTTCTGGATGATTAAAATCCTTTTCGGAAGGCATAGTTACAAAGAAACCGCCAGCCAGATCCTGGGCTAATCGAGCAATCTCATAGGGGAAACGGGTAACGTTTTGTTTACAAATGTTGGCCAGGAGAATATCAATAAGATAATTTCCGGCGGCAGTTTTTCTTCCTTCGGCGGAACAAGCGATGCCGCAGGAATAAAGAGTTTCGTTTAAGTGGCACATTTCGATAATTTTGTCCTTTATATGAGATGCTTTGGAAGCTCCCTGATAATCGGTGATGGCTTTGGCAGCTCCGATCAAAGTGTCACCTACGCCAACTTTGCACCCGCCGTAACTTTGGCGATGATATCCGGCAAACCGTTCAACTATCATGGTGGTGAAATCCACTTCGCCGCACATAAATACTCTTTCCCAGGGAACAAAAACATCATTGAATATGGTCATTACTTCCTGGCCGCCAAAGTGAACATTGCCAATGTCTACGTTTCCGCCTTCCAATTTACGGGTGTCACAGGATTGACGGCCGTAAACATAAAGCATTCCAGGTGCATTCAAGGGAATGGCAAAGCAAACTGCCCAGTCTTCTTCTCCTTCCTTGAGGCTGTTGTTGGGCATTACCAGTATTTCATGGGAGTTAATCATACCGGTTTGATGCAATTTGCATCCTCTTACAACGATTCCGTCTTCTCTTTTCTCAACGATACGCAGGTATGCATCGGGATCTGGTTGGCTTCCCGGGGTTTTGGATCTATCACCGCGAGCATCGGTCATACACCCATCAACTACCAAATCCTTTTCCTGAATATCAGTAAGCCAGTTTACAAAGCGCTTGTGATATTCGGTGCCATGTTTCTCATCCATTTCAAATGTGGTATTGAAGACTGCGTTTATAGCATCCATACCAACACATCTTTGAAAGCAGCATCCCGTCTTCTGTCCAAGCAGTCTTAACATTTTAACTTTCTTGATCAAGTCATCGGTGCTTTGGTGAAGATGAGTGAAGCGGTTAATCTTTTTACCGGTTATGGTCGAGGTGGCTGTCATAAGATCCTCATATTCAGGATCTAAGGCTAGTTTGTACGTCATAGCCATTGCATTAATAGAAGGTCTGATGATCGGGTTGTCTACATAATTTTCGACTTTTTCTCCGAGCATGTACAAATTGATTTCTCCTGCCAGTACCCGCAGATCATCAATGTACTCCTGAGGTGTTTTCAGTGCCATTAATAAGACTCCTTTCCAGTTTTGGTGAACCTAAAGCTGCCATGGTCAAAACAAGATCTTGTTTTGTTATGTAAAACGAATAGATGCAATATTTGTACCAAAAACAATCAAACTTAAAATTGATATGGGGTTACAAAAACGAGCAGACTTAAACAGCTGGAGGTCTCATTTCGGTGGAGTAAACTTGCAGACAACTACACTTGGCAAAATATAATAAAAAAAAACGATACAATCAAGTATCGCTTTTCTTTTACATTGTTCTCCCTAATTTGACAACTACCTGTAGTTTTAGGGCATACATTCAACTTTGGAGCCGGACGATACAATAATGTATCCCCGTGATACTTAAAGGTATCATTCGGCATATAAATTGCACTTTATATTATAACGGGCAGCTTTGCGAACAATAGTCGGTTGACTGACTCCCAGATGAGCTGCTGCTTTTCGTGTACTTTTGTACTTGTTCAACGATCTGAGAATCATTGTTTTCTCAATTTGTTCTACAGCCTCCTTTAATTTAAGATCATCTGGAAAGATTATATCATCGAAGCTGCCCTGCTCTGAATATTGTTCCTTAAATAATCTGATTTCTTTAATAACTCTACCTGGAGTGGTAACGTAGGCACGTTCAATAGAATTCTGCAACTCCCGCACATTACCGGGCCAGTTGTATGCCATCAAGTGTTCAATCACTTGCTCGTCAATTACTTTATCAAGGCCGTACATATTATTAAATTTTTTCAAAAAGAAATGCGTCAGTTGCGGGATTTCTTCCATGCGCTCTCTCAGAGGAGGGACGTCAATCACAACGACGTTGAGGCGGTAGTATAAATCTTTTCTAAATTCCCCGTCAAGCACCATTTCCCATAGATCACGGTTTGTGGCAGCTATGATGCGCACATCCACAGGAATTGCTTTAACTCCGCCAACCCGGATTATTTCACGTTCCTGAATAGCGCGCAAAATCTTTACCTGCATGCTGAGAGGTAGTTCGCCGATTTCATCTAAAAATAAGGTGCCTTCATGGGCCAGTTGAAAAATACCCATTTTCCCAGCTTTATTTGCTCCGGTGAATGCTCCTGGTTCATAACCGAAAAGCTCTGATTCGATAAGACTGGGTGGTATTGCTGCACAGTTGATACGCACCATAGGGCGATCTTTGCGCAAACTGTTATGGTAGAGAATATCTGCTATTAATTCTTTACCACAACCGGATTCACCTTGAATCAAAACAGTAGAATCCACTTTGGCTACTCGTAAGACCAGATCCAACATATCAATGGACTTCTGAGAACGGAAAACATAATTGTCTCCCTCCTGAAGCTGTGCTTTTACTAATTGGGTCTGATAATGCTGACTCAGCTCATGAGCGTGCTCGACTTCTCTTTTGAGCTGGTTTAATTCGGTGATATCACGAACATTTGTGACAATACGAAAAAGTTTATTGTTTTTATCAAATATAGGATTTCCGGTTACCAAAATGGTTTTGCCTGTTTTTACCTCCTGGGTAAGTGTTATGGGTTTTAATTGTTCCCGGACCAGCGCGCTGACAGATTTGTCGTAAATGCCTCGTTTAACTAAATCGTCCATGGTTTCCCCTATGACCTCTTCAGGAAGCACTCCGGTAATGCGGGAATATGCTTGATTGACGTTTAAGACCTTGCAATCGCCATCGGTAACAAAGATGCCATCGAATGAGGACTCGATTATAGCATTCATTTCTTCCTTGAGTTCAATGGTATGCTGTAATTCTTCAAATATAGCAATAAAATCGGAAACATCTTGAATCAAGGATACTGCTCCAATTATTTTTCCATCGGCAAAGATTGGCGTTCGATTGGAAACAAGTTGCCTGTCGTTGTGTTCAAATTTTTGAGCAAGCTGTGGGACTCCGGTCTGCATAACCTGTACCAATGCTCCTTCTGCGAAAATATTGGTGTAGGGAATGCCTATAACATCCTCTCTCTGTACCCGGAAAAGCGCTTCTGCCGCTGGATTAAAAAATCGTATTTTGCCATCCAGGTCTATGCTTATAATTGCATTATAAGTTGAGTTGATGATTGTCTCCAACTCTTGACTGATTTCTTTGTAATTGTTGTAATAGAACTTGTTCAGATCACCCTGGGTAACCATGCCTACAACCTTGCTGCCATCTACTACAGGTACGCAAGCCATCTTAAAAGACTGAAGAGCTGAAATATCGTCATTTATGCTGATGGTCACAGGTTCTTTTATCATTAAGTCTTTAACCTGTGTATTAGAAAAAGAGTTGCTGGCTAATGCTTGATAAAGCTGTCTATTACCGAAAATGCCCATTAAATTTTCTTCATCATCTACAACTGGTGCTCCGTCCATCTTGTTTTTTAGTAATACTAGAGCTGCTTTCTGCATACTATTCTCAGGTTTTAGCACATTGAAGTTTCTTCTCATCAAGGCAGACACTTTCATTACTGGTACCTCCTTTATGCAAAACAGCCAATACACATCATTAACATATCTAAAACAATCCGGAAGGTTTCCACCTTTGTGCTGCTGACAACTATTCGATCTTGGGGTCCTGCTTTTTATGCCTTGTACACCTGCAGTCTGGTAAGTTACAAAACTTTACCGTGTTTATTTGTTTGCATCTTATATCTTTTCGCCCAGTAGATTCCAACTTGTCGTAAAACGCCGTCTGGATCAGCCAAGTTCCACATCCACATTTTAATTCTCATTAAAATAAACTCGGATAACACATAAATTATAGGAACAAAATCATTGAGTATCCACCAAATAAAAGGCAGTATTACCAGCCAGATGGAAACATCAGCCCTATACAGCAATACTGCAAAAACAACATTAATGGTGAGTTTGGCGAGAAGACTAGCCGCAGGTCTAACTAAGTATTTATTTATAAAAAAATTATATGAAGATTGATTAAACAACGACATGGACATCATTAATCCAAGACTTGCCATGAGTGTATATAATGGACTCTTCGTAATGAACAGGACTATGGGAAAAGAATAAATAGCAGCTAGACTAGGTATTAATACCCAGTAGGCTGTTTCTCCTATCAGGCATTCCAACGGCCGTTTATCAAGCAAGCGGCCAAAATAATTTTGGAGCTCCTTTTTCTCAAAACTAATCTTCAATCCTCGTTTGGTAAATATAGCATTCTCTTCTGGCGCTTCTGTCAATTCTTCCCAAAAATCCTTCAATAGTGACCCTCCTAAGTATTATTGACGACCATTGGTTCCAGCTACACCAACGCAAAACTAAGGGAAACTGAATCAAAGTATTCTAGCACTATTTAAATAATACCAAAAACTAGACCCGGTTAGCAGATAATTAAGATTTCGCAAGACAATGACGGTTATCAGGTTTTCATTTTCTAGATAGTTTTAACCAATAGCTAAAACTTCTACCGTGTATATGTATATATAATATCATAAACGATACAAAAATGCATCAATAATATGCACTGACGTATCGGTTTGCCGAAATATTAATTAATCGCGATTATACACCCCGAAAAATGTTACATATTGTAAAAAGCGTGTACAAGGAGCTTCATTTTCAATTCAAAATCCAATGACTATGTACAAATTTTTAATGGCTTTGATTGTTTAAGGATTATTTTTAAAAGTACTCTAAAATTCGTCTGCATGCCTGTTTGAACTTATTGGACTAATTATGCCAAATCATGCTAAATCAAACCAACAGAAAATGGCACGAAAATTGCATTAACAAAGTACAGTATCATAAATGTTAATACATCACAGTCATAGCAAGCAATTGATATTATTCGTGGCCATAGCTATATAAAATGAAATCGTTTTGGTATTACCTGGTTAGGGGAAAACATTAAAAATGTGATAGAATTTGGGTTGCGGGTCTATTGTTCACGTTTATCAGGGCAGTTGGCATTATTTTTGCACTATAGAGTGCTGAAGGTCTAATGAGCGCAGCGGAGGTGAGTGATTTTTCTTATGGATTAGACTCCGTAAACAGGCGCTAAGTATCATATGAAAATACTAACAAAATGAGGTGATGTTTTATGGCATTAAAAACTCCGCAACAGTATTTAGACGATCTTCGTCAGCTAAAAATTGATCTCTACATGTTCGGTGAGAAGGTAGAAAACTACGTTGATCATCCAATTATTCGTCCTTCTATTAATGCAATGGCTATGACTTATAAATTGGCTCAGGATCCTGAGTATGAAGATCTTATGACTGCAACCTCGAATCTGACTGGACAAAAAATCAACCGGTTTACCCATCTGCACCAGAGCACAGAAGACCTGGTTAAGAAGGTTAAAATGCAACGTCTGCTGGGACAAAAGACCGGTTGCTGCTTCCAGCGTTGTGTGGGAATGGATGCATTTAACGCTGTTTTTAATACAACCTATGAAATTGATCAGGCTAAAGGAACTAATTATCATCAACGTTTTATTGATTATATGAAATATGTTCAGGAAAATGATCTGGCTGTTGATGGTTGCATGACAGATGCTCGTGGTGACCGCTCTAAAAGCCCTGGACAACAGCCTGACCCAGATGCCTATCTCCATGTAGTAGAAAGACGGGAAGATGGAGTAGTAGTAAGGGGATGCAAGCTTCACCAGACGGGAATGATTAACTCTCACGAAATTCTGGTTATGCCTAATAATGCCTTGAAAGAGGATGAAAAGGAATGGGCCATTTCCTTTGCTATTCCGTTGGATACTCCCGGTATGATTTATGTTTATGGCCGTCAGTCCTGTGACACCCGCAAACTTGAAGGGGGAAACGTAGACATTGGCAATGTTAATATACACTTTGGCGGGCAAGAGGTAATGACCATCTTTAATGATGTGTTTGTCCCCAATGATCGCATATTCATGGATGGGGAAACAGAATTCGCCGGAACCCTGGTAGAGCGTTTTGCTGGTTATCATCGTCAGAGCTATGGCGGATGTAAGGTGGGTGTTGGTGATACCTTAATCGGTGCCGCTAAAGCTATTACTGATTACCAGGGTGTCAGCCGGGCTTCCCATGTCAAAGACAAGATTATAGAAATGTGTCACCTGAACGAGACCCTTTATTCCTGTGGAATTGCCTGTTCAGCCGAAGGCCATAAGACCGCTGCAGGAAATTATTTAATAGATCTGTTACTGGCCAATGTCTGCAAACAGAATGTTACCAGATTTCCTTATGAAATCGCCCGTATAGCTCAAGATTTGGCTGGTGGTTTCTTTGTAACAATGCCATCAGAGAAAGACTTTGAGCATCCAGAAATAGGAGGACTGGTTAAGAAATATACAGCCAGCAGCAGCACTGTTCCTGCTGAACATCGTCAGCGTATGCTACGGCTGATTGAGAACCTGACTATGGGTTGTGCAGCAGTGGGATATTTGACCGAATCCATGCATGGAGCAGGATCGCCTCAGGCACAACGTATAATGATTGCTAGATTGGTAGACCTGGAACATCGCAAAGAACTGGCTGAAAGACTGTGTGGTGTGAAAGAAAATCCTGATATAGATTGGGAATAATAAAATTTTACTGGCACCTATAGAGCTATTGACGCAGCAAAACTATAACTGGAAATGTACTCTATAACCGAAACAATCGCAGAACAAACTGATACATTTTTGAAACAAAAATTTAGTTATGACTTGGATGAATGAATGGGCCAGTAAGTGCATAGCCTGGTCTGGATGCAATAGGAGAAGTGATTTAGATGAAGCTACGGATCAAATACTGCGGCGGATGTAATCCTATCATTAATCGTTCTAAACTAGTAAAAGAAGTAATAAACGCACTATCAAAGGAAGTAGACGTGGAAATAGTTGATAATGATGCTGATGTAGGAATACTAGTTGGTGGTTGTCAGGTATGTTGCCCTAATCTGTCGCAAATCGAAGACCAGGCTAAGCAATGGGTAATTGTCGGTGGAGACTGGGTAGATCATCTGTCGGTTTCCATCGACCAATTACCGCAAATAGTAGTAAACAAGGTGTTAGCTAAGTATGATAACTAACTTATTGTGATGAGTTTAATAAAGATCATAAAACGCACTGTAGTAATAC
>FZPS01000215.1_pt27 | contig 10196 bp, 12 predicted proteins | sample 1817821 | NCBI WGS metagenome assembly FZPS01 (sample SAMEA104158645, study PRJEB21678) | metagenome | place: Germany | collected 2015-04-21 | reverse complement strand
CCAGTATACCTGCCAGTAGTAGTAGGGAGGCATAGACTCGCTTTATATTTTTTTTCTCCAGATAGTTTACCAAGGGGTTCAATATATAGGCAAGAACCAGGGCATAAATAAAAGGAGATATAATATTGGAGATATTTCCCCGAATCACCAATAGGGTAATAAGTAGAATAGCAATTAAAAAGATATCCAAAAGATATTTGCGATAATTTCTTAGTATTTCCATGTCATCCCTCCACCTCTCTTTTTATCATTATATTCCAATTATTCCATGGGGACAACTTCTTAAACCTTATTTTCTTCTTACCCAACAATATTCCTACATATAGAAAAAACCTATAGACGGTGTAAAACTATAGAATATTTCTATTTCTAATAGTTTCCGTCTTAAAGTATAATGAACTTGATTTTTAAGAAAAACGAAAACATATAAGGGGGATACATATGAAGAGGATTGGTATTTTACTGTTGGTTGCTCTATTCCTATCAGGGGCCTTGATAGGGTGTTCAAGTGAAGGTAGTTCCACTCAAGGGGCAGGGGACTTTAAACAGTCCATAACCTTTAAGGGGTCCTCCACCTTGGCACCTGTAATTTCCGCCATTTCCACCGAATTCATTGAGGAGTATGGGACTTGGGACAATGTGGATGGTGAATTCCCAGAAAAAAGCGTGGACATCTTTGTTTCAGCCGGGGGATCGGGTGCAGGAGTAAAATCGGTTATTGAGAACACCAGTGACTTTGGCATGTCCGCAAGAAATGTGAAGGATGAGGAAAAAGACCAGATTGAGGATTACCAAGAGCTGATATTAGGTGTGGATGCCCTGACCATCTCAGTGAATCCGGAGAATCCACTACTAGATATTAAGGATGATCTTACCACCGAGGAGATTGTAAAACTATTCTCCGGGGAATATAAATACTGGGACGAGTTAGATAGCAGCCTACCCCATAATGAAGTGGTTGTGGTGATTCGAGACCTAGGTGGCGGAGCCCATGGGGTCTTCCAAGATAATGTCATGGGGGATGTTGAGGTCCGTGAGGATGCCATTCAGGCACCATCCATGGGGGCCCTAGGCGCAAAGATCATAGAGAATAAGTTTGCCATCGGCTATGCTTCTGTAGGTGTGGTCAATCAAAATCCGGGGCAAATCGTCCCCTTAAAGGTGGATGGGGTGGAACCTACCGCCGAGAATATTGTTAGTGGAACCTATACCATCAGCAGACCGTTGGTTGTTCTATATTCAGGAGAGCTATCGAAACAGGAGCAAATCTTTGTGGACTATATGATGTCTGAGGAAGGCATGGCCATCATTGAAGAGATGGGTTTTGTGCCAGCAAAATAGATTAAACAGAACAGAGGTCAGCCTCTGTTCTGTTTTTACAGCAGGAAAGTCCGACGGCTTCAAAGGGTCTAAAACTCCACTTTCATAGGAGGTCGGACTGCTTAAAACCCCTTGAGAATTGCCTTTCTGCTCAGATAGCTTACCGCTTTTTTTCAACAAGCACACCTATTAAGGAAGTGGAGCCATGAGGGATCTTACAGAGTTTATTTTTTCAATATTTATAAGGATGGTAGCCATCCTGACTATCATCATCCTTGCCCTGATTATCTTCTTTATACTGCAGGAGAGTACCGCCTTCTTTAAAGAGGTCTCCATAGTGGAGTTCATTTTTGGGCGTAGCTGGAAGCCCCTAGCTATATCCGATGAACCCAGCTATTCCATCCTGCCCATGATATTGACCACCCTTTACACCTCGCTGATCGCCATCATCATTGTATTGCCCATAGGGGTAGGCTGTGCCCTTTTCCTATCGGTCTATCTAAGTCAATGGATGCGGAATATGATCAAACCCTTCATCGATTTCTTAGCAGGGGTGCCCTCGGTGGTCTATGGGATGGTGGGGTTATTGGTCCTGGTCAAACACTTTGAGAGGATTTTCCACATGTCCTCCGGGGAATCCGTCCTTGCCGGAGGGATCCTACTATCGGTCATGGTACTACCCTATATGATCTCTACCTGTGATGAGACCATGGCGGAGATCATGGACCGGTACCAGGCTCCCTCCCAGGCATTGGGGATACCGAGGATCTACATGATTTCTAGATTGATCCTGCCGGGTGCAAAAAAAAGCATTGTGGCAGGGATCATTCTTGCCCTGGCAAGGGCCATGGGTGAGACCATGGCGGTGATGATGGTCATTGGGAATGCCCCCATTATGCCCAAACTACTGGGGAAAAGCCAGACCATATCCGCCTTGATTGCCCTGGAGATGGGGGGCGTTACCATAAATAGCACTCACTACCATGCCCTTTTTGCAGCGGGATTTGTATTGATGATCATGCTGCTTTTGATTAATATTGTGGTATACTATGTGCGTAAAACCATTAAGATTTAGGTGGGGATCCTATGGGAAGGAAATTAGAGGAAAACCTATTAAAAATTTGGATATTACTTAGTGTCCTTTGGGTTGGTGCAATGATCCTTTTTATACTCATCTATACTATATCCCGTGGTCTCGGGAGTATCAGCAAGGAATTTTTATTGAGTTCCCCCCAAGGGTTGATCTTAGGCTCAGAGGGCGGGATCTTCCCTGCCATCATTGGGAGCCTGCTACTGACTCTTATTGCCTGTACCTTTTCAGGAGTGTTGGCCATTGGAACCGCCATCTACCTAAAATTGTATTGTAAAAGTCGTCGGTTAATGGACCTTATCCATCTGATCATCCATTGTACGGCGGGGATCCCTTCCATTGTACTAGGCCTTTTTGGCTACACCTTCCTGGTCTACCGACTAGGGTTGGGAATGTCCCTTCTTGCCGGTGGGATTACCCTAGGCATTATGATCTTTCCCTACATTGAGGTCAGGGTGGAAAAGATCATCCATGAAATTGAGGTCGACCTCCTTGAAGCATCCTACGCTCTGGGGATCTCTAAATCCTATACCTTTTTTCGCTTGATCCTGCCCATGTATCAAAGGAACATCATCTCCACCATAACCATGGCAGGTGGATTCGCCATGGGGGCAACCGCTCCCATCATACTTACGGCAGCGGTGATCTTTGCCGATGTCCCCAACTCCATCCTATCACCCGTCATGGCGCTTCCCTTCCATCTATACATCCTACTGGGGGAGGGAATATCCGTAGAGAATGCATACGGCACTGCCCTGGTACTTGTAGCCATCATCATCCTATTAAACATGGTTTCCCTCATTGGCAAACCATCGAAGGGGAGGAAATAATATGAACAACCATATGAGGGTAAGGGAACTATCCCTTTCCTATGATCAAACGCCTATTCTTAAGAACATCAACCTCGATATTCCCCAAGGGAGGATCACTGCTATCATCGGACCATCCGGCTGTGGGAAATCCACCTTCCTAAGGAGCCTCAATCGAATGACCGAGGAGGAACCCACCAGCCATCTTTCAGGGGAGATCCTTTTGAAGGAACGCCGGATTACGGATATGAATAAGGAGGAGGTTCGAAGGAAGATCGGTCTGGTATTCCAGAAATCCACCAGCTTCCCCTTCTCCATCTATAAAAATCTTACCTATGCACCGATATACTATGGAGTAAGGGGCAAGGATCGGCTCCAAGCCTTGGCAGTGGAGAAGTTGAAGGCGGTAGGACTCTATGATGAGATCGGAGGCGATATCCATCGCTCGGCCCTAAAACTGTCGGGAGGCCAGCAGCAAAGGCTTTGCATCGCCCGGGCCTTGACGGTCGAGCCCGAAATCCTGATGTTGGATGAGCCATGTTCCAGCCTGGATATTAAAAATACCATGAATATTGAAAATTTGCTACGAGACCTATCCAAAAGTTATACCATCATCATCGTAACCCATAATCTACACCAGGCAAAACGCCTGTCCGACTATACCGCCTTTATATTGAATGGAGAACTAGTGGAATTTGGGGAAACCCAGGAGATCTTCCAAAATCCCAAGGAGTTGGTGACCCAACGATATGTCCAGGGGATCTACGGATAAAAAGATAAGGAGAATGGACCATGATTGAACTTGACATACCCGGAAGGGGGACATTGACCATCGAGAACATTGCCTTTGACTATAATGGAACCCTGGCTGTGGATGGGGTCATCCCCTGGGAGGTGAAGAAGGAGCTACTAAAGTTAAAGGAACAGCTTAATGTTTTCATCCTCACTGCGGACACCTATGGGACGGTGGAGGAGGAATGTGAGGATCTAGGGGTGGCCATCAAGACCTTTCCCCAGGAAAGGGCAGGGCAGGAGAAGAGGAGGATCATCCAAGAATTGGGCAGTAGCACCACCATAACCGTCGGGAATGGTTTCAATGACATCCTGATGTCCCAGGAGAGCATCCTATCCATCGGGGTGATAGAAAGGGAGGGGGCCTGCGGCAAGCTCATAACCCACTGCGACATCGTGGTGAGGGATATCATAGAGGTGTTCGAGCTGCTAAACAAGACCCAACGGATCAAGGCAACCCTAAGGAATTAGATAGGCATTTATTAAGGGAGGGAGATTTAAGGATCCTCCTTTTTATTTTTAAGAAAAAATTGTAAAAGGGGAGGAGTTGACCCTCCCTTGGGAGAATTTAAATAAAAAAGGGTTGAATGTGGAAAGGAGTAAGGGGGTGATTGGATGAGCTATGGTCTGAGGGAGAGCATCAAAAGAATCGCCAAGGGCAGCTATGGTCAAGAGGAACAGCTTCCTGAAGGGATGGATAGGCCCATCGATTGCTCCTCAGGCATCAACCCCTATGGCTGTTCCCAGACGGTTAAGGAGTTGATTAGGGACTTTCATTGGGAGCATTTCCACTATTACCCTGGATCCAGCGCTGGGGTAAAGGCCTCTATTGCTGAGTATTGGCAGGAGGTGGCTGATATAGACAGCCGTCATATTCATCTTGCCAGCGGTTCCATTGGTGCGATTTATACCATCAACAAAATGTTTCTAAGTGAGCAATCCACGGTCTATGGCTACTCCCCCCAATTTGTGGACTACATCAATGATGTGAAGAGCTTGGGGAGTGACTATGAATGCTACCTACTGGATCCGGAGGAGAATTTTGCTTTCAATATGGAGCGTTTCATAGAGGGTATGGACCGCAGCCGCGATCTATTCTATATTGATAATCCCAATAATCCCACCGGACAGATCCTGGATCTCCACACCTTGGAGGAAATTCTAAAGAGGGCGAAGGCGTTGAACCGTCCGGTTATTATCGATGAGGCATATGGGGATTTTATGGACTTGGATCGATCGGCCATATCCCTTATCCATGATTACGACAATCTATTTGTAATAAGGACTTTCTCCAAGGGGTTCGGGCTTGCAGGGATAAGGGCAGGCTACCTTGTCACTTCGCCAAGGCTGGGGAGGTATTACAGCGTGGTATCCAATCCCTATGAGATGAATGCCATCGCAAGGATGGTGGTGATGGCGGTCCTGAAGGATCATGGATTTATTAAGGATTCCAGGGAGAGAGTTCGAAGGGATAAGGAAAAGCTGCTTAGGGAGCTCGGGGATTTTTCCCTGTTAGAAACCGATGGGGGAGTGCCCATAATGACCATTGGCCATCCGGATCCCCAAGTAGACCTAAGGGCATTACTGTTAAAGTATGGGATCCTTTCGGTATCCGGAGCGGAATTTATCGGATTAGGTAGGAACTATGCTCGAATCAGGCTGCCGGGGGATATCCAACCCCTGTTGGAAAAATTCAAGTTGATACATAGGGACGAGTCCTTTGGTTCATTTTAGGAGAGTAGCAAAGATAGGAGAGTACAGGAGTCTGACAATGGAGTGTAAAGCTATATCCCTATGATAGAAAAAACAGATAATGAATAGAAGATGAGGAGGAGGACAAAATGATTAAGAGATTTCCAGGGCGCATAAAGCTTTCCAATCTACCAACACCCATTGAAAGGTTGGACCGGTTAAGTGCCGAATTGGAGGGGCCTAGAATCTATATAAAACGGGATGATTATACCGGGATGGAGGTTTCAGGGAATAAGATCAGAAAATTGGAGTTCGCCCTTAAGGAGGCATTGGATCAGGGGTGCGACACCTTGATCACCTGCGGGGGGATCCAGTCCAACCATGCCCGTGCCACATCGGCTGTGGCTGCAAAATTCGGGTTGAAATCCTACCTTGTCCTCAAGAGTGATAGGGAGGAGGAAGAGGCCCAGGGCAACTACCTGTTGGATAAGATTCTAGGGGCGAGGATTCGCCTTATATCCACCGATGACTACTCCTATCGTAGGACAGAGATCATGGAAGGGATCAAAAAGGAGTTGGAAGGGGAGGGGCTTAAACCCTATATCATCCCCGAGGGAGCTTCCAATGGAATCGGCACCTTTGGCTACTTCAACGCTATGAAGGAGATCCTTGAACAGGAGGAGGAGTTAGGGGTAAGCTTTGATGCCATTGTCCTCACCGTAGGATCCGGAGGAACCTATGCAGGGGCCTTCCTTGCCAATCGGTTGCTGGGGCATGGTGCCGATATCATCGGCGTTAATATAAGTGCCACTGCTGAACATTTTAAGGATCAAATAGGTGGGATACTAAAGGAAAGCTTCCAGTATATCGATGAATCCATTTCCTTTACCAAGGAGGACTTTAAAATCATTGACGGCTATGTGGGGAGGGGCTACGCCCTAAGCCGACCGGAGGAGTTGGAATTCATCAAATACCTTGCCCGCCTGGAGGGTCTTATCCTGGACCCGGTCTATACCGGAAAGGCTATGTACGCCCTGGTCAATGAGATCAAGAAAGGGACGCTTAGCCAATATCAAAATATATTGTTCATTCATACCGGTGGGCTCTTTGGTTTATTCCCCAAATCCCATCAGCTGGATGAATAGAGCGAAAAGTAAAAAACCCTTATTTTTACTTTAAGGAGGTTGGTTAATCCATGATATTTGATTATAAAAAGAAGTATAAGGACCTCTACCTGCCCAAGGAGACACCCATGGTAATCGATGTTCCCAAGATGAACTTTATCATGGTAGATGGGGCGGGAGACCCCAACGACCCCGAGGGCGAATTTAACCATGCCATAGAGGTATTGTATGGGCTCTCCTATACCATTAAGATGAGCTATAAGAAGGATAAGGATATCCCGGGATTCTTTCAATATGTAGTTCCGCCCTTGGAAGGTCTATGGTGGATGAAGGATGAGGATAACATGGACTTTACCCAGAAGGATCAATTCATGTGGACCTGCATGATCCGCCAACCGGAATTCGTGACCCGGGAGGTCTTTCAATGGGCCATGGAGGAGATGGCCAAGAAAAAACCCAATCTGGACCTATCCAAGGCAAGGCTTCAAGAGTTCCAGGAAGGGCTATGTGTCCAGGCGTTGCACATTGGTCCCTATGACGATGAAGGGGAAACGGTGGCTAAGATTACCGACTATATTCATGGGAATGGATATCAGCATGATATGGGGTCCAAGCTGCCTGACGGGATGGTAAGACACCACCATGAGATCTATCTCTCGGATCCCCGTAAGGCTAAGCCCGAGAAGATGAAAACGGTTATCCGCCATCCCATAAAAAAGTAGGGCTTGCTAGAATGATAATAAAATGAATTATTTAAGTTATATAACGACTGGTATAGTAATATGCTGGTCGTTTTTGCAGTCTAAAGGGGTTGAATAGAGATTGACAAATTTTACATATATTAATACAATATAATTATAATATCATTTTAATATCAAAGGAGGATGGAAATGAACGCGACCAATCGAGTTGTTCAACACAATAATGAAGAAATAGCCCCAAATGCAAAGAATGGGATGGTTTTTTTAATACTAAACATTTTGCTTATGGTTTTATCCGTAGCCCTATTTATCTATGGCGTTGGTTTTGCTAAGGAGGGGCCTTTGCAAGTGGTTCTTATCATCCTTAGCGTCCTATATTTTTCTATCGTGGGCCCCATACTTTTCTTTGGCTTAAAGGTCTTAAAGCCCAATGAGGCCCTTGTCCTTACCCTGTTTGGTAAATATTATGGAACATTAAAGGGGGCAGGATTCTACTTTGTAAATCCCTTTACAGTGGCTGTCAACCCAGGATCACCTGCCACTTCATCCGGAACCATTTATAAGGATGAAAGTGTTCCGGAAAAAGGCACAAAGGAAGTGAATCTCCGCCTTCCAAGGAAAAAAATTTCCCTAAAAACAATGACATTGAATAATGACAAGCAAAAAATAAATGATGCATTGGGGAATCCTGTTATCATTGGCATTGTAGTGATTTGGCGGGTCGTCAATACCACAAAGGCGGTTTTTAATGTAGACAATTACACAGAATACCTTTCCATCCAATGTGATTCTGCCCTAAGGAATATTGTAAGGCTTTATCCCTATGACACCTTCGGCGATGACAATGAAAAGACATTGAGAGGAAGTAGCCAAGAGATCGCAGAAAGATTGAAGGAAGAAATACAGTCAAAGGTAGATATTGCAGGCTTGGAAATTTTAGAGGCCAGGATTACCCACCTCGCCTATGCTCCTGAGATCGCCGCTGCCATGCTGCAAAGGCAGCAGGCATCCGCAATTATTGATGCAAGGCAGATGATTGTAGAGGGTGCTGTGGGCATGGTAGAGATGGCATTGGAAAAACTAAATGAGAATGATATCGTCCAACTTGATGAGGAACGAAAGGCTGCCATGGTAAGCAATCTTCTGGTAGTACTTTGTGGGAATAGGGACGCTCAGCCCGTCGTAAATAGCGGGTCTCTATACTAGGAGAAGCTGTGAATAAAAAAGCCAAGGAACAGAAGCAGGTATTATTGCGGCTGTCAGCATCCCTTTGGGAGGAAATCGCCGCTTGGGCTGAGGACGATTTTCGTTCCATCAATGGACAGATCGAATATTTGCTCCATGAAGCTGTGAAGCAAAGAAGACGCTCGAATAAAAATAGGCCTGTTGAATAGGACCGATCTTAGGCTGTTAAAACCCTTGGGAATATTTCAATCCCAAGGGTTTTGTATTGGAATCATAGCTATGGTGTAAATATAGTGGATGTAACAGATCCCCAATGGAAATGGCTTCAAACTATGGTATCGGTATAGGCTTTATATGCTGCAGGGATGGAGTATTGTTCTATAAGCTCCTCCTTAGATGCCCAGGTAGGATGAAAATCCCCGGGTACTTCCCGGACGGTGACATGGTATGCAATCATATGCCATTCCAGGTGGGAAAAAATGTGCTTGGAGTCAGCCAAAGGCTGGATCTCCTTAGGAGTAATCCCCCATTCCTCAAGGGATTTATTAAGCTCTTCCAAACTTAGGTGCCCCTCCACATTAGGGTACTCCCATAGGTTGGAGAGCAGTCCTTTGGAGGGCCTTTGCCATAGGGCGACCTGGTCCCGGTACTGGATGAGGAGGACGGTCTTCTTCTCTATCTTCCTGGGTTTCTTCTTGGCCTTCACGGGAAGATGGGTTGCAAGCCCTTTGGCATAAGCCTTACAGATGTACTGCATGGGGCATTCTATGCATTTTGGTGCTCCATTGGGCAGGCAAATGGTTGCGCCTAGGTCCATCAAGGCCTGGTTAAAATGCCCTGGGCGATCCTCGGGCAGAAGGTCCTTTACCAATGCCTCAATTTCTCGAATTACCTTGGTACTCTTAATGTCCCCGTGATTGGCTGTGATCCTTGCCAGTATTCTCAATACATTGCCGTCTACTGCCGGCACCTTTACCTGAAAGGCCATGGATGCAATGGCTCCAGCGGTGTAGGGACCAATACCCGGCAGGGAAAGGAGATCATTAAAGTCAGATGGCACTTCACCGCAAAAACTATCTTGTATAATATGGGCGGCTTTTTTTATATTCCTAGCCCTGCTATAGTAGCCCAGACCCTCCCATAGCTTTAGGATCCTTTCTTCGGGCAGCTTGACAAGGTCCTCAAGGGTTGGTGCCTCCTCCATAAACCTTTCGAAATATGGGATCACCGTATCTACCCTGGTTTGCTGGAGCATGATCTCTGAGATCCAGACCCTATAGGGGGTAGGATCCGTCCTCCAGGGGAGGTTCCTTCCATTATGATCGTACCAATGTAGTAGTATCCTTGAAAATTCTTTGATATCTTTTTGGTTCATTTTTTGGTCTCCTAACTCATGTCTAACTGTTTAATAGATTAACATAATACAGGTATTATATCATAGTGTAAAAATGAGAAATGGTTGCGTTCTATAAAACATAGGAGG
>FZPS01000039.1_pt45 | contig 10196 bp, 11 predicted proteins | sample 1817821 | NCBI WGS metagenome assembly FZPS01 (sample SAMEA104158645, study PRJEB21678) | metagenome | place: Germany | collected 2015-04-21 | reverse complement strand
CATGCCGCAGCAAAACGCTGCAAAGCTTCATGCCCCGGATAAGCCCAGGCGGTAATGACATAAACCACGCCTTTGCCGTAACGGTAACGTGTAAGCAGAGGCAAAGCCGTAACGGCATCCCAGGCAGCAACTTCCGCACCGGCCAATTCCACCGCGGCAAGCCGGCAGGAACCATCCTCGCCAGGGAAATCGCTGGGCATGGCGCTCAATTCCACTTCGGGAATCATCTCACGGCCGGCACAGTTCCATTGTCCGCTGAATTCATGACTGGTAGGACCAAATACTTTGATTCCGCACAATTCGGAAAGATCGCCAGAGCGGAACAGCCGGAAATCGGTGAAATCACGTTTCTCCTGAGTGCTGAATTGAGGCAAACCGGAGAAGAGTGTGCCACCCTCACGGACGAAATCACGCAATTTGTCATAATCTTCCGGAATCAGCGTATTCCATCCGAGGTTGAGCAGAAGTTTATAGCGATGGAAAAATCCGCTGTCCGATTCCACCGGGACTTCATCAAAATCACCATATGGAGTGCCGGCAAAAAAGTGCCGCTGTTTTTCATATTTCTGTCGCAGCGGATGCGTGAGACAGCCGGGCATCAGCACATCCAGCAGCTGACGGCATTTTTCGGGCTGGGCATGCCCCCATTCGGGAAGATTCCGTCCGAACTGTCCCCAGACTGAATAATGGGGGTCCTGTTCTCCGCCGCAGACAAAGCCGTTGAATGGCGCCGCATAGCGTCCCTCCAGGAAGGCGATCGGGCGGCAGGAATATCCCTGTCGGGGATGGGTCATCACAAAATGGTAGAACTCCCGGAGCATCTGGCGTTTGCCGCTCGTCAGGACATCGTCCCAGCACTGCCTTTCCTCCTTCCACATCACGAAAAGGCTGTCCTCTTCGTAAAACATATTTGCGCCCATCATCCAGCTCTGGTAGAGCGAGAGGAAGAAAAGCCCCAGCTGATTGGCGAAATACGGCTGCATGGCGTGCTGAGTGGCGATATGCACGCCCCAGGCGCCATCGGACATGGCTTCGCTGGCGGTGCGCGCCAATGAACACAGATGCATAGTATTGGGAACCATGGTTTCGGCCCGGATGTAATCGACTCCGGCCTGATAGCAGTAACGCTGACCGCCGGAGGCATCGCCGAAGCTGACCAGGCGCATCGAACGGCGAATCCTGTCGACTTTTTCACGCAGGAATGCCACATAATTTTCCGCTGCTTCGCGCATGGATTCCGGACGGATTTCGTGATCGGGATCGATCGCATACAGCACGCCGGTCAGTTCATGGTATCCGGCCGCGTGCATCATGTTTCCGGCGGCCCGGGCTAACGCGCCACTCTCAAAATCGGTTGCCGCTTCCACATGGATACCATGTTCCAAACAGTATTTTCCCCATTTTTCCAGCAGCGCGTCATCGACTTTCCGGTGTTGACGGCCATCATAATCCTGATAGAGATGACTGCGGATGACGATCAGGTTGCCCATCCTCGTGCGATTCATATAATCCAGCAGCCATTCCATTTCGCCGCTGTCGTCATGGGGCACGGAAGTGAGGTCGGCGCCGACCATCAGCGGATGTTTTTCCGCAGGGACTTTCCACACTTCGGCGACCGTGCCGCGCAGATTGGTGTCGGTGACGAATTCCACATTCAAGCCGGGTTCGGACAGAATGAACGGGAATTCATTCCATCCCGGATTCAGTTGGAGTTCCTGCGACATGCCGGCATAGTGCACGACGCATGAACAGGGTGCGCCGGAATGATGAATGCGTCCATATGCTTGCTCTCCGGTGATCACCCAGCGGGGCAACACCAGTTCCTCTGCCGGCGCGGCGGACGGCAGGAAACTGATCCGGTTAATGAGCAGGAAGAATCGCGGATTGAGGTTGACCAGTTCAAATTCATGCGTCCCGGCGGCTGCCTTGAAACGGGTCCACACATCTTCCAGAATCTGCACGACATAATGTTTGCGGAAATAATGTTTGAAGTCGGCGACAGGAACCCCGTCGCACTTCAGGAGCATGGGGAAGGTGTCGCAAACCTGATTTTCCACCTCCGGATCGAAGTATTTCGCTGCCATGGCAATGAGATGAAAAATCTGTTCGCCGTTCTGCGTTAGATGGGCGGAGAATCGCACCGCTTCTCCGGGCGCCAGCCAGGCGGAACGCATCCGAGCCCACTCATGCACGGGCAAAGGGAGTTCATCGGCATCCAAAGCTGCTTCCCCCGCCCGCAGCGACGGTCTGAACCAGAGAAAACCGGTGCGAATCACCGAAATATGGCAATAGCCGTATTTGGGGCCGACCTCGAATACGATCCGGCCTTCATGGGCGATTTGCTGCGCCGTGAAGTCAAACGTGCCGCTGGCAGTCACCAGATGAAAAACCGCATCGGGTTCGACTTCGGCAATCACATGCAGACCGGAAAGCGCCCGGCGGGTGGTCTCTTGCCATGAATTGCCGGTTAATGGAATTTCCTTTGGACAACTGGTCGGACCGGAAATGCAGCGTGGATAATGATAAAGACTCAGACTCTCAAGATGACCCTTTTCACATTCCAAGTGTCCATCCCAGATATATTGAGGATGATAGTGGCGGCGGGAATAAAGAAACTGATAACCCCACTCAATACGGAAGTCTATCTTCATGCTGACTCACCCTATAATCGTTAATGTGCTAAAGTCGATGATGGACGAGAATATATGAAATCGTGAATCTGAATCTTTTTGAGAGAATTCGTAAAGCAATAAATGTTGACTTGAAGTAATCTTTTCCCAAAAAACAAAAAGTTGGGCTGATAGCAGTACATGGTTCAAACCCCATCATTGGGGCTGCTTTGTCTGTTGATTACGGTACACGTGCGGTGTTACGCCATAGGCTTTCCTGAATCTTCGGATGAAATAATTGGCGCTGGAGAATCCGCATTGCGCTGCGATTTCATTGACATTCATTCCGCTGTGAATGAGAAGATTCTCCGCACGTTCCAGCTGATAATGCAACTTCACTTGTGAGAAGCTTTCGCCGGTGTTTTGCCGGCATAATTCCGAAACATATCCGGGTGAGATTCGAAAGAGCCGTGCCACTTGCGAGCGAGTGATGGATTCTTCGCGATGTTCCCGGAGGAAAGCATTGATTTGATTCCAGCGTCTCATCGGTCGCAAATATCGTTCACTTGGGGAAGCGTCACTGACTTTCAAATCCTCAACCGTGATTTGAAACAGCGGGAAGAGGAGTTCTTCAGCCAACGGCTGATTGTCGGCTTCCAGCAGACAATCAATGGCCTTCAGCAAAGCAATGCCTGCATCAGACAACGGTTGGTCAGTATGATAGAAAATATCGCGTTCTGTCGGGGGGATGTGTACGCCGTCGCAATCGATATGCATGGCGCGGATATAGTTTGGATAAAAGCTGAAAGAGAGGGAGCGCAACGGCTGCATAGACGGGTTGTTCGGGGTGGTGAGCTTGCCATCTTTTGCACAATATAATATTGCAGGTGCATTTATTTGCAACTCCTGTAGTTTTCCATTCTTCTGGATTTGGTAGTGGCCTTCCCCCTCCAATAAAATCAGGAGCCGTGGCACACTGTGAACCCAACCTTCCTCCGGCTCCTCATGAACCGTGAGTCTGGTCGGATGCGCAATGGCCAGCCCTTCTTCGCAAAAGGGAAGCAAGGCCTCCAAAGATATTTGATATTTCGTCATAAAAAAACCAAAGTGCTATTTATGCCGATAAAAAGCTATCCATTTCTTACAGTAATGCTATTTTTCCTCTTTTCCAACCATTGCTAGGCGTCCTGTTTTATCCTATACTAATAGTAGTTGCCATTTCATTTTCGCAACTGCTGAAAGGCACTCTGAAGCACACCGTGAAAGTTCCGGCCAAGGTTGTGCATCAGCATTTGCATCGGCAGCAAAGGATTTAAAACAGGGAGATTAAGCGATGTCAAACAGGAAAGTTAGATTTTTTACTCTTATTGAGCTTCTCGTCGTCATTGCGATTATCGCCATCCTGGCCTCCATGCTTCTGCCAGCGCTCTCCAAGGCGCGCGAGAAGGCACGCACGATCTCCTGCGACAGCAACCTCAAGCAGATTACGCTCTACCAGGCGGTATACATTGATGAAAATGACGGCATGCTCTATGTCGGCGACGCATCGAACAACATCTGGGGCTTCTGGGGCAACAATCCGGGAGTGTTCGCGGAGGTCACCTACAAGACCACTCCGAAACTTTTCCACTGCCCATGCAGTGAACTGGTGAAAAAGCCCGACAACACGATCGACTCCTGGTGTCTCTAAGGCACGCCGAGTGACAATGCTTATACACGTGCGACTCAAGTTTCCATTACCAATGGTGTAAAGGCAATCGTCGTCAAATCCATCCAGAATCCCAGCCTTGCGCCGCTTACGACCGATACCGGGCGTTCCTCGGGCAATCTTGCAGGCAACAGCGTCACCAGATGGCTGTGGCATGTTGAATACGGGAACTACGGTGTTCTGAAGGCCTGGCACGGCACCGACAAGGTCAACATGGGCTTTGCCGATGGCCACGTCGCCCCGACGAATCCCCCGGATCTCAACGACATCGCCTACAACGGCTACCAGCCTGGATACTACACCAGGATCACATGGGCTGTCGGTGCCACTCCGAAAATCCATACCGTCACCGCACCGTAGAAAGACTTGAGGCGCAATACCAATGGAAAAATTGATCAAGACGCTCGTGCTGGTTTTAGTGGGAGTTGCCCTTGGTGCCGACGCACAGGGCAATCTTCTGCGGAATGGTGGTTTTGAGGATGGCAGAAGCTACTGGAATGTAAATGAATGGAGCTCATCCGCCGGAAAAGCCGAGTTCAATGTGGTGGATGACTGCCCTGCCAAAGGAAAGTCATGTGCACTTGTGAGGCACGTTTCCGGCCCCGACAACATCGCCCTCGGACAGAACCTGCCATGCAAGGGCGCCCGGCGCCTGCGTCTTGATTTCAGCGCCCGTGTCGCCATCACGAATGGGCTTGAACATCCGGTAAGCGCGACATTTGTCACTGTCAATTCGGAAGGTCGGATTCTCCAGGAGGCCCTTCAGGAGGTCACGACGGCCGACACGTGGCGCAGGTTCCATTGGAGCTTCCAGACTCATCCGGATACAACGCAATTGTCAATTTATCTACGATGCGACAAGGTCAGCACATATTTTGACGATGTCGTGCTGGCCGAATCTGACGGCGTATGCATCAATGGCGTCATCTACTGGCCTGCGCCAGAACCGGAATTTGTCCTTCAAATCAACAACAATTCAGAGGCGACGGACGGCGCTCCATTCAACGTAAAGGTTCTCGATGCGCAGAAACGGCAGGTCAGCAAGAATATCGCGGTCACGCTTGTCCCCGGCGAGCAGTTCATCTCGGTCCCGGCGGATTTCATTACAGGAAACTATTCAATTATCGTCAGTGACCAATCCGGCGAAGAGCAGGCCGTGCGCCAGGCCTCCATACCGGCCATGCCGTCGTTTCCTTCTGGGCGCCTGAACAATTTCGTGTCTATTATCCATCCTGATACCGCTGAGGGTATTTCGCTTGAAAAGCCGCTGGTGTTCAACAATCCACGCGAAGGATGGGTATATTTCCTTCTCCAGACGGAAACAGGCGGTGAAGTCTCATTCCCCGGGGGAACAGGCGATGCGCTGACGTTGCCGGCGGGCGTAAAGACGGAGACGATGCGTTTCTATCCCGCAGGGGAATGCAAAGTCACTTCGCCGGAACCAGTTTCACTGTCGCATTGTGAAATCAGGGCCGTCCCTGAACTGATGATGGTGGAATATGAAGGGATGCCGTCCCGTGCCATGTGCGCCGCTCATGGCCTCGGCTGCAGTGAAAAGTTTCCTGCGCAATACCAATATGGTCATGGAGGGATTCGACAATGCCTATAAACTGAAAAAGGAATTCATGGCGCCAGGCGTCGCGGAACGCATTGCGGCATGGCGCAGGGAGGGCAGGAAGGTCGTCAGCCATGCATTCCGTCCAAGAAAGAACTCGCAGGAGCCTGGTCTTGAAGACACTTACAAGTATTTGTCAAGCCGTATTGGAATGACAGAACTGGACGGCTTGGCGATTGATGAATTTGGCAACGAGACTGCCGATGAAGTGCCGGCATATACAGATGCCATAAGACGTCTCCGGACCTACACCAGGCTCTCTGGCAGAAAATTATACGCGTACAGTTGCGCCGCATGGGGACTGCATGACCAGACAATGGAGTTGCGAAAGGAACTCATGCAGGGAGGCAGTGGCTCGGCACCGGAGTACTATCTGCGAGAGAAACGCACCGAAGGCGAGGCGAAGAATTATATCAATTTCATGTTCGACTATCTACGCCAGTGGGAAAATAAAACACCGGGTTCGTTGCCGTGCATCCTTATGATTCTCTGTTGCACGGATGGTCTTCCTGGCTATTATGGGCAGGATACCATGGCCAATGCCAATTACAAGGTATTCCTTGACTTGCAGTATTTCATGCTTGCAAATGCGCCTGAATTCAACGGTCTGCGCGGCATTGCGCACTGGATTGTCCGCTATGCCCGCCCTGAGACCGTGGCGTGGCTGGCGATGCTGAACCGCCATTACTGCATAGATGGAAATACGGATCTCCTTTCAAAACGTCTCGGAATGAAGTATGGACTAGCCCATGTCAAGAATCCAGATTTCACCTCAGGCACGGAACACTGGCGGCTGGAAGCGGCTGAAAAGGACTCCATGGTGCTTACAGAAGTCAAGGACTGGGGCTTCGGGCGCGGGACATGCAATGCAGCGCCAGACGGCGACGCAGTATTGTTGATGAAGCGTGTGCCTGGGAAGGTGAACAGGCTTTGCCAGACGCTCACGGGGCTTGTCCCTGGCAAGTGGTATGAGCTTCAGGTCAGGGTCGCGGACTATGACGATATAACCACTGGCAAACGCACACGTAAACTACTCCCGCTGAAAGCCGAGATTTCCGGAGTGTCATTTGATGCGGAACTGTGCTCAATAGATGTCTATCAAAGCAGCCATCCCATGCAGCCGCATTATCCGCGCTACAACGACGGTCCGTGCGCCAATGAACTGGCGCTCTTCTTCAAAGCGACTGCCGAATCCTCGGAACTTGTGCTCTCCGACGATGGCCCGACGCCCGGCGTCAAGGCGGGCAATTACGTTTCCGCTCCATTCGAGACTCCAAAGGCAGAGGACGTAAAATCGCTGATGATTAATTTCATCCAGCTGCAGCCGGTCCTCGATCCCGAAAACTGGAATTAGATTATGGACTGGAGCGGCGCATCATTGTAGAGGTGGCACCATGAGTAACCCCAGGTGAAGCGGAGCGGAACCTGGGGGTGGATGCCCCCGAAGCCTGAGCCCGGAGAGGCGGCACTAGACGATAAGTTTTCAGGAAAATCTTCCCAAAAAACAAGACTCTGGATGATAGTAGTACACTGAGGCATTATTGAATAATTTTTTGCTGAAAAGAGACATAAGAGTAAGGAGCCAGGATGTTACAAATCGAGGTCGTGAAACCTGAAATGAAATCAAAGACGGATTATTTTCATCCTTCGGTGGCTCCACTTCCGGGCGGCAAGTGGCTGATGTGCATGCAGGAACTCGCTGGCAGCGACCATTATGGCAGTCCGGAATACAGCATCTCCTCTGGTCTTGGCAATGGCTGGTCGACGCCGTCGGTGATTGCTTCGCTTGAAAGTCGCACGCTGTCTTCAGAGTTGACAGAGGGCGTTGCGGACGTGCGCTTGTTTGCTCTGCCGGGGAGTTCCCGGGTGCTGGCTATTGGCTGCACTACTTTTTATACTCCCAGAGGAGCTTTGAGCTGGGATAAAAAAGCTTTGAGCAATTTACAGGCGCCTCTTCGCCAAGTGCCGGTTTATAGCATCTACGAGCCAAGTCATGGCTGGTCTCCGATGCACAAGCTGGCGACTCCAAGCATGGACTCTTGCAAGAATTGGCGCGTTGCCTGTGCGCAGCTCGCGTTTACCCCGGAAGGGCATATCTTGCTTCCCGTTTATTTTGAAACCGGGCGAGTGGAATATTATGGCTGGGACTCCCCGCAGTTTTCTGTTTGCGTACTCCAGGCGATTCTTGACGGCGATGAGCTGGTGGTTGAAAATTCCAGCAATGTGTTGAGTCATTCGGTTCTCAGGGGGTTCTGTGAACCCTCCTTATATTATTTCAATGGAGAATATTTTCTGACCATCCGCGCCGAAGACGGCAGAGGATATTGGAGCCGCAATACAAACCCGATGGCTTTTCCAGAGCCGCGTCCCTGGAGTTTTTCCGATGGCGAACTGCTGAACATGTCATCAACTCAACAGCATTGGCTGGAGCTGGCCGGAAAGCTGTACCTGGTCTATACCCGAGACACCGGAGATAACAGCATGGTCACGCGCTTTAGAGCACCACTGCTGATCGCTCGCTTCAATCCAGATTCCGGCACCCTAGAGCGCAACAGCGAACAAGTTGTCCTGCCGCATGAAATCCGTGACGGCGCAGATGGCTTGCTGGGAAATTTTCACTGCCTTGCGCTTGAAGATGGCACCGGAATTGTCACAGACGCGCCAGCCTTCCTCAAAATCAACGAAGGTAATATAGTTGCTCGGCATAGCGAAATATGGCTCGCAAAACTGAAAGAAAAAGATGCGCAGTGAGCTTTTTTATCTACGAAAAGAAGCGTTAGATTAAAGCGTGTCTTGAAGGTATAAAAAAGGAGCAGGATTGATATGTTGCGCTATCGCGAAACCGGTGAACTGCATAAAGATTTCCACGGAAGCACCAGCCTTGCGCTTGATTTTGTCGCCGAACGTCATGGCGAGGACGCTCTGACAGAGATTCTTCATAACGTTGGCACAAAGGTCTATGCTTCCATTCATCAGAAGCTGTTGAAGGATGATCCCTCAGAGCTGATCGAGCATCTGGCCTATTTTTACAATCGGGAAGAAGCGGATTTTGACTTGGAAGTCACAGACCAGGAAATCACGCTGCGGGTGCGTCAATGTCCGGCCATCGCTCATATTCGTAAAGTGGGTCTGCCGCTGTCGAAGCGCTTCTGCCGTTCTACGACAGAAATCAATGCGGCAATGTGCGAAGGGACGCCATGGGCAACGGAAACAAAGATTTTGGCGGAGGGGCAATGCGTCCAGCGCTTCTATCGGAAGGAGAAAAGGGCATGATTCCCAGCGACCATTTTGTGCGTTTTTATAACGAAGTTTTCAAGTATCTGGAGGCTCATGGCGGGCTGGAGGATTATTTCCTGGCGATATCCGAGCAGCAGGAATTTCACTGTCTGGAGGGCTTCAAGACAAAAGGCTTGCAAGGAGTCTATGACTATTATGTGAAAATCCGCCGCGAGGAGAACTGTGGTCTGGATATGGTGATGGAACCCGGCTGCCTGCAACTGATCATGACCAGATGCCCGAGCTTAAGCAAGACAATGGACAATGACGCAGGGCTATGCCTGCGCTATTGCGATCATTGCCCAGGTTGGGTATTGCCGGTGTACACCAAAGCAGGCTTGTATATAATTTACGATCTTATGGGATACGATCAGCCGCAATGCCATTCCTGGATACTGGACAACCTCGAACAGGCCAAACAAAAACTGCAAGAAGTACAAAAGGCCAGACCAACGGCAAAACTGCTGAAAAATTTCTGAACCGAAGGTCGCAGGGGGCGTGGTGCATTGGTGCTACTGTGCTACTATTGGCGAACTTCTTGTTTTTTGGAAGAGATTTTTTTCAAAACGGCGTTTATGTGTCACCCCTGACGGGGCTCAAAATTATTATACGCCTCACCCAGGGCTTCGCTACGCTCACCCTGGGCTTTTATGTTGCTGGCCCTTTGGGCCGCCAGTACGATGCACATCAGCCGCCGTCCACAATGTCCACCCAGTCCACCACGTCCACAACAGCCGCAAAGCGGCAAAAGCCCGCAGGGCGACACATAGAAGCCCAGGGTAAGCCGGGCCGTCAGGCACGGCGCAGCCCTGGGTAGAGATGGCATATATTTGGAGCCCTGTAAGGGTGACACATAAATTAGGTTGTGGACGGAGAGTCCACCCTAAGTATTTCGTGTATCCGGTGGTTACAACAGCAACCCTATAAAAAATCCGTGTCCATCTGTGTCCATCCGTGGTTAAAAAATAGGTTGTGGTCTGTAGCCCAC
>FZPS01000018.1_pt650 | contig 10196 bp, 9 predicted proteins | sample 1817821 | NCBI WGS metagenome assembly FZPS01 (sample SAMEA104158645, study PRJEB21678) | metagenome | place: Germany | collected 2015-04-21 | reverse complement strand
ATTCGGAAAAAGCTCCTTGCATGCACGGATAAAAACAAAGGTCAGACTTCTTAAATAAATCCGCTCACCGTCTTTCATAGACAGATCTATTGGTTTAATCGCGCAATCCTCTTCAAGCTGGTATGTTAACTCCCTTATTCTGTTGTTAACAATGCCGGCGACAATTAAAGGCGCGGATGAATCCCGGGTGCTGCCGGAAGTCTGAAACAGCTCCTTGAGTGTAATGCCTTTATCAACTTCCCTTTGCTCCCCATTTAAACTCACCAGTATTTTGTCAGCCATTCCGTTTCTCCTTTCAAAATGTATTCCTTTTCAGTATATCAATATTAAACTGCAAACCGATATACTCCATTTTAGTTTTTATAATATTAAAATTTTTATTATCATTCATCCTGTATTTTATTAATAAAACAAAAAGGCATGCATTAAACATGCCCGGACCGCTCAAGAAAAGCAGTCATTTTCGCTGGTTTAATTATGTTTAATCTCCTTATTCACCATTATCCGTCGGGTTCGGTGATTCTGACTGTTCCGGAGGCTGTGAGGGTTTTGATGACTCTTCCGGATCCGGGGACTCAGGTGGTTTTGACGTCGTGGGCGGAGACGGTTTGGGAGTCTGTGACGGTTTGGGAGAAGTTGTGGGTTTGGCTTCCCGGTAATAAATAATTCCCTCAATGGGCTTGTAATAGTTCTTTACAAGAAGCTCAGTAGAGACTTTCTTCCCATTTTCGTAAAGAATCCTGTAGGTGTTAATCCTTAAACCTTCTCTTGACTTAACGTGAACATGTTCGCCGCCGGGCTCGGTAACATACTCACCTTTTTTGTCCAGCACCCTTTTGGGCTCCGGTGCCGGGATTTTTTCTATAAGCTTTGTGGTAAGCTTGTATTCACCGTTATTGGAAAGCGGCTCCCCGTAAAATTCCACTACTGCTTTATCGCCGCTTCGGTAAGCACGTATGAAAACCGGTGTATTCCTGGGATTTTTGAATCTGAAGTTCACATATGATGAAACTGTGGCATCAAGACCCGGATCCAGGTATGAAATGGGGAATGAATGATGATATCTTTCAACTATTTCCATGCCGGCCATGGCAGCTGAGTTAAACAAGGTTGAGGATGCCTGACATATGCCCCCGCCTATGCCGTCCTGCAGGCTTTTATCGGGCTTGATTACCGGCGCAGGCTTATATCCGGTTTTGCTGGATACGGTGCCTACCACATCCAGCCAGGAGAAAATCTCACCGGAGCCTAATTTGGTGCCGTTCACCTTGCTTAAGGCCAAAGCAATATTATGCTTTCTGTTCTCCGTGCTGCCTGCCATGCTGGTAGTAAAGCGGGTTATCAGGGAAGTGGCATTTTCCAGATGAGCAGTTTTAACCTTGGCCTCTATGGGCATTGGTTCGATGGAAATAACAGCAGGTTTTTCTGATACAAAGGCCTGCATGGCCTGCTGAAACAAGAGCCCTGCACCGACTATCTGACCGTCCTTATGGGGTATCAGTTTAAACTTTTCCGACTTGTCGGGTAAGAATTGCAAATCCGCATCCTGAGGTTTAATATAAAAAGAATCAGCAATTGCATTGATCTCATCCCGTATCAACTCAAAGTCACAGGACAGAAGGGTTTCTTCCTTTACATGATTCTCCCTTATCCGTTCCACTTCTTCATAGCGGTCGGCCAAATCGCCTTCCCTTGCCAGAAGATGCAACTGATTCAGCTTATCTTCCCAATCTATGCCGGCCTGAATATCCTCATGGGTAAATACCCAGCTCTGATTTTCATAGGTGAATTCTACCCTTAAGTTTTTAAGGCGCTCTTCTGCTTTTTTTTGAAACAAAGCAGAGGCTTCCTCCATGGTCATTCCGCCCAAGTGTATATCATCCAGATATATACCCTCATAGAAAGTATCCCGTTCCACCGTTTCGGTCATATGTGCAAGCAGCTTTTCCACTGCCAACTTTTCACGGTAATCCTGGTACAAGAAACCTGCAGTTAATATCACAATAATTGCCAAAGCGCCAAGCAGGAGATATTTCCACTTCATCCCCATACACCGCCTTTCACACCATTGTCAGCCATTTTATATTATTTTCCATATTACAATATCATATAATGACGTTAATGGTGGTAAAAGGTTTTTACGAATACGTTACAATTTTATTACATTGTTACAGTATTACTGAGGATCAGAGGCCGGATACAACCTCCAAAGCTGTATCAGGCACATTGGTAATGATCCCGGAAACACCCATGGCGGCAAGCCCCCGTATATGTTCCGGATTATCTGCTGTCCAGGCATTTAAGATTATCCCATTGTCCCTGCAGCCTTGAGCTATTAAAGGAACCACTCCCAGATACATGGGATGAATGGCCTCTGCCCCGATGCGTTTGGCATAGACCCAGGGTTCCACCAGACCGGCTGAATATAACAAACCGATCTTCAGGGAAGGTTCAAATTTCTTAACTGTCAGCAGGCAGTAATGATTGAAGGAAGATATTATGGTTCTGTCTGTCATATTATACCGGCGCAGCAATTCAACGGTTTTTTCCTCAATTCCTTCATACTGTACAGCCGCTTTTTTTATTTCTATATTCAGAATCCCGTCCCAGTCCTTTAATAGTTCAAGGACTTCTTCCAGGGTGGGTATTTTTTCGCCTTCATACTCACGGCTGAACCAGGAACCGAAATCCAGGCCTTTTAACTCTTTAAGGGTTTTCTCTCTAACCAGGCCGGAACCGTTGCTGACCCGGTCCACCTTATCATCATGGCAGACTATCGGTATTCCGTCCCTGGATAAATGAACATCCAGTTCAATGCCTCCGGCTTTCATGTCCAGAGCCTTGCAAAAGGCAGCCATGGTATTTTCAGGCGCATAGGCTGATGCACCCCGATGGGCATAGATAATTGGTTTTTTCATAGGGATACCTCCTTAAAAAATCCAATGCCTTTGTTTTGTCGTTACTTTTCTTCTTTTATCAGAGCAAGATTCATCACAAAGGGCTCAGAAAGCGAGACATCTTTAAAGTTGTCAATTTTTTTGCCCTCTGCAGTAAACTGAACTTTATTTATATAGCAGCTGTTTTCCGGATCGGTCAGAGTATTGACAACTGCATATATATCACGAATGATCCTGTTTTCACTTAATTCCAGTTCCTCATAATATTCATTCGGTATATCCACTACAGCCAGGCCGTCCTTTACTTCCACCTTTATTTCATCAGGTGAAATGTTTTCCGGAATAACCCTGACGCAGCCCTGATGGATAGGATCTGTTGCCAGTTCAGACATTATTCGCTTTGCCATATTCTTTTCATTTTTGGGCACCGCCCTGTATTCCGGCACAAGCAGCATACCCTGGCTGTCGCCAAAATAAACTCTGATGCGTTTCCCTACTTTATTCGGAAATAGATCCACGGTCAGATTCCGGTCCAGATTTATTTTTTCTATAGGGGCATTGATATAGGTTCCATGACCGTTGTCATAGTAAATATTGAGGTAATGAATATCGGGCAGAGAGGAAAGGCTGTACAGAAGTGAACTGAGCATGCTGATTTCCTGAGTAGTTCCTTTGGAGACTTTGCTGCTGAATTCTTTTGAGAAGTACAGTGCAATTCCATTTCTGTCATTTTCATCGGATACTATTTCTGTTTTATGCAGCATGCTTCCCTTTGGCAGGGTAGGATAATAACCTTGTCCTTCAGAAACAGGTCCTTTGATCAGCTCATTAATAATGGCTTCAGCGTAATTGCCGTTTCGAACCGTAATGGAGCGGACCTCTGGCAGCAGAAATTTTCCGGAATAATCCTGAAAATACAGTTCCCGGTTAATCCTGCTTATTTCCGGGTTTCCGAAAGTCTGGGCTTCCAGTGCCTGTATCTCTGTATGAGTCATGGGATATCTGGTCAGAAGCCCCAGCATTACTTCCCGGTTATCAATGAAGGCGGTTGCCTCCCATCCTTCCACCATCAGCTTCACATAATCGGCATTCACAAAGTCGAGTATGGTGTTTACCAAACATGCCCTGGCCAATGCCATATCTTCAGACTCATAGAATTTTTCAGACATATCAACGGTAACTATATCTTCGGATATCTCCACACTCTTGATTTCTGTATCCTTGGAAAGTGCAGAAACCAGTTGTTCTGCTTCCTTCGGGCCTTCAATAAGCTCATTCAGAACGTATTCCAAAGCCTCAGGTCCAATACGTGTGGTCAATATGGTCCTTGATTCGGGAGACAGCTGTTCAGTCGTCTTATCATAGAAATACAGGTTAATGCCGGTTTTGTTCAAAGATAACCGGGAAGGGTCGATTTCATCACCGCCGTCTTTATCCTCCGAAAGTGCGGCTTCAGGAATGTCATCTCCCAGAGAACTGCCTAGCCCGCTTATTTTCTTGTCTTCGTCCTTTTCTGGTTCTTTCAGTATATTAGATACGGAACATGCGACCAGTAAAAGCATTATAAAGATTGTACTTAGCAGCAATAGTAAGCGCCGCATTACTGTTTCCACCTTTCTTAGTGTCAGTCCGGCCTTTCTACCTGAATTGACTGAGGAATGCAGGTAGACGCAGCTTCCAGATTCCATCTATATAATCCAGAGTAAGTACCTCTGTTACCTCCTTAAGTGCATCTGTTGTATGATCAGTGTACTTAACTGTTACAAAAGCCTTGTTAATAAGGTATTCCTCTTCCAGCACAGGGTTGCCTTCAAAGGAAATCATTCCGCCTACGATGGTAGGAACCTGTGCCTTGAATTCATCCAGGGTAGGCAGATTTTCACCGTCCATGGTCTTGGATGACAGGAAGGGATACAGCATATCCCAGTTTGGTTCCGCTGTCAAGGCGTTAAAGAAAATTCTTGTAATTCTGGCCGGAGACTGGAGTACATTCTTGTTTCTGCGTATGGCTGTCATGGGTGAATCGGCATCTGCTGCAGGGTTGTCCAGCAAAAGCAATTCTGCGCCCATTTCCTTATAAGATAATTGGGTATTGTTGATCATGAGCTTAACCTGATTGACCCCGTCCAGGTAGGTAAGAGAATTAACTATGGAATATATTGCAAGCCTCTTCATCTCCGCCTGGACCTGAGGAATATCCTCCTCCGGTATATTCTCCTTGCCGGGAATGACAGAAAGATCAATGGGATGCAAGAAATCATCGGTTAAGTTGACAAAAACGGTGTCGCTCCGGCGGGTAACGTCTATAATTTCGGTACCCGGAGGCATAACCTGCACTCTGTAAAAACCTTGAGGGCCTTTTAACACTTCCTCAACAATTATTTGTTCAGTACTCTTTTTTTCCTGCGTGACTACCCGGGATTCAGGTACCAGAAAATCGGCAATCTCATGTTTAAAATAGAGGATAACCTCGGTTTCCCTGGCCTGCTCATAGGGATCTATGGGCAAGGGAGAAGACCGTGGTGTCGGCTCAGCGGCATCGTTTGTTTCGCTCTGCCCCTGACCGGGCAACTGAGCGCATCCCGTGATTAATGCAAGAATCACAATTATCAGTATATAAAAAATAGGCTTTCGAATGAAAATTCACCTGCCTTATAATGTTTATATTATAGCAAGTACACATTACAGTTTCATTAAGCGAAATTAACAATCCAATGAATCATTTTGATTCAGTTTCTTCCAGGTTTCCATAAGGCAGTTCTATGCGGAAAGTCGTACCTTTGTTTTCCTTGCTGCTAACCCGTATATAGCCGTTATGAAGCATCACTATACGGTTGGCTATGGAAAGGCCTAAACCAGTGCCGCCGGTAGAGCGGGACCGGGCTTTATCCACTCTGTAAAAACGATCGAAAATATGATTAATCTCATTTGCCGGAATGCCGTAGCCGGTGTCGCTTACCTTAACCACTCCATAATCCGGTGTATTATATACTTCTACGGTGACCCTGCCGCCTTCTGGTGTATATTTTATGCCATTGTCAATAATATTGGATATCACCTGCTGCAGCTTCAGTTTATCACCTACGACCACTACCTCTTCCTCGTTTAAAAGCTCAACCCTTATATTCTTCTGGTCAGCAAGCAGCTGAAGCCCTTTAATGGTTCGCTTTACCAGTTCGTTTAACGGCACCAGTTCCTTTCTGAACCGGTTGGCTGCGTCCTCCTTGTCTATTTGCACCAGAGTCAATAAATCAGTTATGATGGCATTCAAGCGGTCAATTTCAAAATTTATATCCGTCAGGAATTCCCTGTATATTTCAAGATCCGGCGTTTCCATGCTCAAAAGGGACTCTGCCAGCACCTTTATGGCCGATAAGGGAGTTTTTAATTCATGAGATGCATTGGATACAAATTCATTTCTTGCATTGTCCAGGTTCTCCAGCCTTTCACTCATTTCATTGAAGGCCTCTCCCAACTGCCTGAGCTCTCCGCTGCCCATTACCTTCACCCTCTGATTCAGATGCCCCTTGCTCATCCTTGTAATGCTGGCTGTAAGCTCTTTTATGGGATGGGTTATAAAGCTGGACAGAATAAAGCTGATTAAAATAATGGACACGCTGATTATGGCTGAAAAAAACGCTATCGTGGCTCGAATATCATCCAGAACCGAAACTATACCATCCAAAGAGGCTGACATAAAAACCATTCCTATTATACCCTCAGTATAATGAGTAATGGGGGCATAGGCATACAAAACCCGTTTGTATTCTTCATGATTTCCGGTATAAATATAAACATCCTTTGCAGGTACAGACACTCCCTGCAGCACCTGGGCCACTTCCTCATAGTCCTCAAGCAGATTCCGCCTTAGCAGGCTGGTGCTCTGATAAGAGTCCTGTTCTACAATGCCGTTTTTATTTAATATGAGTATGCGGGTGGATTCTCCCTCTATCTGATCTATCTCATTTCCAAATTCTCTTATCTGATAGTAAATATCCGGGTCTTTTTCATAGTAACCGTTTGCTATTAGCTGGGCTAACTGAATGGAATATTTCTGATAGGATGTCTTCTTACTTTCAAGCAAGTGCTGTTCCAATATCTCCATAATGGATAGATTGATGATTAAAAAGCCAATTCCAATAACCATTAAGTAAGCAAAGGCGATTCTCCAACGGAGGCTGGAAAAAAATTGCTTATTTATCCGCAAAATAATATCCTACTCCCCATTTGGTAAAGATAAATTCAGGCTGACTGGGGTTTTTTTCTATTTTCTCCCGGAGCCGACGTATATGCACGTCTACGGTACGCAGATCGCCAAGATAGTCGTACTTCCACACGGTTTCCAACAGATTCTCTCGGCTGTATACCTTTCCGGGATTAGACGCAAACAGTTGGAGAAGATCAAATTCCTTTGCCGTCAGGTTAACCTCATTACCATCAATAAAAACACTTCGATTGGTAAGGTTGATTTCCATATTTCTAACACGTATGACGTCCTGTTGACTTTCGGCGCCGTCCAACCTTCTGAAAACAGCTTTGATTCTGGCCTTTAACTCCAGGATATTAAAAGGTTTGGTCATATAATCGTCGGCACCGTAATCGAGTCCAAGGATTTTATCCATATCTTCTCCTTTTGCAGTAAGCATGATTACAGGCACTTTGGACTGTTCCCGAATACGCTGCAAAACTTCCAAACCGCTCAGCTTAGGAAGCATTACATCCAGTATAACCAAATCATAGGGGGCTGCATAAAACATTTCCAACGCTTCTTCCCCGTCATATGCTGCGTCTATATCATAGCCTTCCTGTTTGAGACTAAAGGTGATACCCTTCACAATGGCCGGCTCGTCGTCTACCAATAATATTTTTTTCGCCATAATAACCTGTCCTTTCAAACACTGATATTATGTGATAATTCTATCACAGGAGGCCTCTAAAATCAATTTTATCCCCATTATGCATATTCCATACTTTTCCTAAAATTCAAACCGTTTTCAGGGCATTTATAGCCTTGATTCAGCCTTATCGAACGGTTATATGATCTTTCAGCTTTTCAAAGGTTTTTTCACCAATGCCCGAGACATTCATGATCTCTTCAATAGATTTGAAGCTGCCGTGCTTTTCACGATATTCTATAATGCTTTTTGCTTTGGCTGGGCCTATGCCGGTCAATGTTTCCAGCAAGCTCTGATCTGCCTCGTTAATATTCACCTTGCCTGACTCTTCATGGTTGGAAGCGCCCGTTTCCAAATGAGAAGGCAGCTCTTCTCCGATGCCGGGAATATAGTACATGGCTTCGTCCTTTACCTTTTGAGCCAGGTTTATTCTGCTTAAATCCGCATCTGGCAGGCAGCCTCCTGCCAGCTCAACAGCATCAGCCACCCGGTCTCCTTCTCTCAGGGTTATAACGCCCGGCCTTCTCACCCGGCCGGTAACATATACCATAACTTGAGCAGGCGCTTCCTCCTTCTCCGAATTTACCGGATTTGTGTCTTCAGCATTGGTGGCTTCCGATATCGCATCCGTAAGATCCGGATTATCGGGCAGCCCGGTCTGCCTTGACTTGTATTCCTGATATATGAACAAACCCGACAAAAACAGAATCAGCGCACCCATAATAAGGAAAAGCCTGAGCTGAATTCTGTCAAAATTGACCATAATTACCACCCGGAATAGTAATTCGACACTGTATTTGATGTTTCCTTCAAAGAAATATGTAAATAAAACAGCTATTATTTACTATTTTATCAAAAAGCTATATAATGAATGATGATAACTGATGAGGAGGCTCTGCTCATGGAAAATATTCATTTTTCTAAGATACCGTTCGGACAACTGGCCATTATCGCACTGGACAACTGCCGCGAACTTGGCGAAAAAATAAATAGACACCTGGTGGAAAGGAGAACCAAAGCACAGGATGGAAAACAGACCGACTACTACATGGATGAAATAAAGTCTTCCTATCTGGTGCCTGTCGACTGTGTACGCTTTTCCAACGGTGAAGGCAAGGCTGTACTGACCGAAACAGTAAGGGGAAAGGATATTTACATTATCTCCGATGTAGGCAACTACAGCTGTACTTATAAAATGTTCGGCATTACCACCCATATGGGGCCTGATGAGCACTTTCAGGATATTAAAAGGACCATTTCAGCAATCGCCGGCAAGGGCAGAAGGATAACTGTTATCATGCCCCTGCTGTATGCCGGAAGACAGCATAAGAGAAGAAGCCGGGAATCACTGGACTGCGCCATTGCCCTTCAGGAACTGGAGCGGCTGGGAGTGGAGAATATCATCACCTTCGACGCTCATGATCCCAGGGTGCAGAACGCCGTTCCCCTGATTGACTTTCAAACCATCCATCCCACCTATGACATCATAAAAACCATTCATGAACATGAAAGCCATCTGCTTACTGATAGGGAGAATACCATGATTATAAGCCCCGATACCGGTGCCATGGACAGGGCTATTTATTATGCCAGCGTACTTGGAATAGATGTCGGGCTCTTTTATAAACGAAGAGACTATACAAGGCTTGTAAACGGCAAGAATCCAATTGTTCAGCATGAGTATATGGGAGCCGATGTTGAAGGCAAGAGCGTAATTATCGTAGATGATATGGCCGCTTCCGGAGAATCAATCATAGAGATTGCGAAAGAACTGAAAGCCCGGAAGGCAAAGAATATATATGCTGCCGTAACCTTCGGACTCTTTACGGAAGGCGTGGATGAATTCAACAAGTGTTATGAACAAGGTCTGATCCAAAGATTCTTCTCAACCAACCTGACCTATATCCCGGACAATGTCAAAAATGCCGAATGGTTTGTGGAAGTAGATATGTCTAGATTTATGGCTATTCTGATTGATCGTCTCAATCATGATGAATCAATAAGTTCACTGCTTACTGCAACGGAAAAGATCAAAGAACTGCTAAAGAGCTGCTAAAATTACAGCAAAAAGAGAAGTAAAAATCCTCTCATGCGAGAGGATTTTTTTATTATTCATAAACCGCTTATTTATAAAAGGCATGATTGCCTATGGTTGTTACATACTGTCTGTTTCTTACAATCCACGAAGCAGAAGTTTTGCCCGGATTAAAGAAGAAGAGAGCGCCGCCGACCGGCTTGCTTCCGAAATAGGCTTCTTCAGCTGCCTTCAGACAGGAGGCATTGGGATTATTATATATAGTACCGTCTGCCACCGGACTGAACTGAGGAATGGAACCGGTGTATTCAAAAATAACTCCATATATGGTATTCGGGAATCCGGGATAAGCCACCCGGTTCATTACTA
>FZPS01000075.1_pt668 | contig 10199 bp, 10 predicted proteins | sample 1817821 | NCBI WGS metagenome assembly FZPS01 (sample SAMEA104158645, study PRJEB21678) | metagenome | place: Germany | collected 2015-04-21 | reverse complement strand
TGTCCTTTCGATTATCAACTCTGCCATAGCTTTATTGAATAGCTGGTGATTTCTCTTCCAAGTTCCCTGAAAATATTATGAATAAATCATAAAAGAATTTAGGTTTCTTATCAAGATTCCCTTTTCTTTATCTCGCTCTCACCCCCGGCGCCTTTTCACCATTTCACCATCATATTCTCTGCATTTTCCCCTGGTGGAAAAGATGTCTGGTAGCTCTTTTTAAAAAGGAACCTCCCTGAAATCCAAACTTACTTGACAACCGAATCAATGAAAACCTAAAATTGAACTAAGAATTTACCTATAGGAGGGAATTGTCATGAAGTTAAAGAAAGTTTTTTTAGGTATCCTCACTCTGGCTCTCTTATTTTTCCTATCAATACCAGTCCTGGCTTTAACCTATGGATATGTTACCCCTGGTCCAGATACCTGGTATAAAAAGGATGTTGAGGGATTTTCCTATGGAGCTGAGATGGCTGGTGTAGAAGTGGTTGTTTTGAATTCCGATTATGACACCGAGAAAGAAATTACCAATATTAAAACCTTGATTGACATGGGCATTGATGGAATGTGTATTTTCTCGTTCAATCCCAACGGCGCTTTTATAGCTGCTCGTGAATGTGCCGCTGCCGGAGTCCCATTAGTGGTAACCGACAATGTCGGTCAGGTTTTAACCTCTCCTGATGAGATTGTCGCTTGCATTGACTTTGACTGGAAAGGTATGGGAGTGAATGTTGCCGAATATATCGCCAACAATTATCCTGGAGAAAAAATTGCTATTATCATGGGTTTGTTTGAACACATTCCAGTTCAGATGTTCCGGGAATCCTTCGAACCCAAAGTCGCCGAATTGGGAAAGAATGAAATTGTAGCGGTGCGAGATGGTAAATATACTCCCACTGTGGCCGTTGACCAGGCTCAAGACCTTATCGAATCCGGGTATGACTTCACTATTCTCTTCGTCTTTAATGAAGAAATGGGAGCAGCAGTAGTTCGTATGCTCAAAGGACGAGATTTATTGAATAATCCTATCAAAGTCATCACTACCAATGGCGCTCCTTATGGCATTGAGTTGATTAAAGAAGGAGGCATTCAATACTCAATCTCAACCTCGCCCGGCTGGGAAGGTTTAGTTTCTTTCCTGGCTCTCCACTCCTATGTGAAAGGACAGATTACTGATAAACGGCAGCAAATTCTTTTACCGAATACTCCCATTACCCCTGAAACCATCGACGATAAAACCAAGGTGGTCCCGTGGGATGTCGACCCGGTTTGGATCGAACTTACCAAAACCTATTTCCCCCAATATAATGACCTTGAAGTTTATTAAAAATACTATAGAAGAATGCAACGGGGGAATCCCCGTTGCATTCTTTTTTAAAACCCGATGAAAAATGGAAAATAATCAACTTTTAGTTTCTCTCCAAAATATCACCAAAATTTATGGAATTCATAAAGTTCTTGATAATGTCTCTTTCGACCTGAGAAAGGGCGAGATTCATTGTCTGGTTGGTGAAAATGGTGCCGGAAAATCAACTCTCATCAAAATCCTTTCAGGAGCCATCTCTCCCGAAAGTGGTAAGCTTTACATTGCCGGTAAAAAAATCACATCGATGACTCCTAGAAAAGCCATTGAATTGGGAATATCTACCGTCTATCAAGATGCCGAGTTGGTTGAGTCTCTCACCGTTACCGATAATATTTTCCTTGGTGACGAAAAATCTGCTTCTCTCCCCTTTATTATTGATAAGAAAATCCAATTTCAAAAAGCCCAAGAAATAATCAACACCCTCCACATGAATCTACCGGTTGACTCTTTAGTGGAGGAACTTTCCGTTTCCCAAAAACAGATGCTGGAAATTGTCAAAGCTCTCTATCGTGATTCTAAAATTATCATCATGGATGAACCGACCAGCTCACTCGGTTTAGAAGAAAAAAAAGCCTTGATGAAGATCATTCAGAACCTTAAACAACGCGGTATCGGTATTATTTATATATCTCATTATTTAGAAGAAATATTTATGATAGGTGATCGAGTAACTATTTTAAAAGATGGAAAGTTAGTTAACACTTATGATGTGGCTTCGGTTGATATAGAAACAGTGATTCGGGGCATGGTAGGTCGAGAGGCCTCGGCTTTTTATCATAGGAAAAAAATACCTCTGGGCCCAATACAAGTCCAAATTCAAAACCTATCCAAAAAAGGTGTCCTCCACCCAGTTAATTTCGATATAAAAAAAGGAGAAATCTTAGGAATCGGTGGTTTGGTTGGTGCTGGTCGTTCAGAATTGGTGGGGCTGATTTTTGGGATTCAACAACCTGATAGCGGCAAGGTTATCATCAATGGAAAAGAAGCCGTTATTCATAATCCCCGGGATGCCATTCGAGCTGGCATTGGCCTGATTACCGAAGATCGTCGCAAGCTTGGTCTTTTCATTGGCAGAAACCTCATTGAAAACATGGCCTTAGTCCATAATGATGTTTTTAAGGGCTTTATCGTCGATCGCGATGAAGAAAAAGAACTCTCGAATCTAATGGTGGAAGAGCTATCCATCGCAACCAGTGATATCAATCAACTGGTGGAGGAACTATCGGGAGGCAATCAACAAAAGGTAGTTATTGCCCGATGGCTTCTCGATGACGCTACGCTGTGTATCTTTGATGAACCCACCAAGGGAGTAGATATTGGCGCCAAGCAGCAAATCTATGAACTCATGGTGGAATTGGCTGAAAAAGGAAAGAGTATTATTATGGTCTCCTCTGATATGCCAGAACTGCTTTCTTTAAGCGATCGGATTGTTGTCATGCGTGATAATCGAGTTGTGGAAATCCTTGATAATCAGCAAATTAAAGAAGAAGATTTAATAAAAAAATTCATGGGGGTCGAGGAAAAGGGAGAAAAGACCAATGCAGACAAATCCTAATGTGAAATCACCTGGCGTTGGAAGTGGAACATTGGTTAAAAATAACAAGTATCAATTGATATTTCGTAGCCAGTGGTTTCTCCTTTTGTTGGCTGAATTTCTCATCGCTATTATCACTGGAATCGTCAATCCTAGGTTTTTTACTGTGAGCAACATAATAAATGTTTTAGAACAAATAGCCGTCCTTGGAATAGTCTCATCAGGAATGACATTATTGATTATTTCTGGTGAAATTGATATTTCTGTTGGGGCTAATATTGGATTATCTTCCTGTGTAATGGCAATTATGATTAAGAGCGGGATAGGTGTCTTCCCTTCTTTTATCACCGGTATTGCCTTGGCAATTTTTAGTAGCTTTTTAGTTGGGTTGACTGCTCATACCTTTAAAGCCCCTTCCTTCATTACTTCACTGGCATTTATCAGTGTTTTCCAGGGAATTGCTTTAGCCATCACCAAAGGGTCCTTTCAAACTATTTACGGCCAGGCTGAAACGATCGGCATGACTCGTTTAGGCAATATTCTCCCTTTGAGCTTTGTCATCAGCCTGGGTGCTTATTTGGTCGTTCATTTCATATTGGCTTATACCAAGTTTGGGAGGAGAATTTACTCAGTAGGCAGTAATCCGGCGGCAGCTTATCTCTCGGGCATTTCAGTGATCAAAACCAAGTATTATGCTTTTCTTTTCAGCGGTTTTTTTGTTGGAATCGGCTCAATGGTATTACTTTCGAGAATTGGCGCTGCCCAACCATCGACCGGAAGTGGTATTGAGCTAAAAGCCATCGGTGCTGTCGTCATCGGAGGCACACCCTTATCGGGAGGAAAAGGAAGAATTATCGGAACCCTTCTGGGAGTTCTGCTCATGGGAATCATCTCCAATGCCCTCAACATGATGCGGGTAAATCCTTATTATCAACAAGTTACCTTTGGTTTACTCATCATCGCTTCGTTGGCTATGAGCATTTTCAGTTCTTACAAAGGTCATGCCCGATCGGGGAAAAGCACTAAAAAAGCTATTGAGTAAAAGGAGAGCTTTTTATGAAAATAAGTTTTCACACCGACGCTTTTAATTCATCAGTTTTTAATTTCGAAAAAGCCTTGCAATGGGCTCATAAAAATGATGTTCATTTTATCGAATGCGGATCTTTAGAAGGAGTCAATTGGATTCATGGTTTGGGGTATTTCCCTCATATTTCTTTATCAGAAGATCCGATGGAAATAAGAGAAAAGATGGAATCCTATGGTGTTGTTTTTTCTCAAATTGATGCAGCTTATCCTTTGTCGGGACATGACGGTTTATACTTTGGTGTGCAGTATGTTTTAAAAACCCTCCCCTGGGCGAAGATTGCCAATTGTCCCAATATTGCTACCACCGATGGGTTGTATAAACCAGAAGGACTCTCTGAAAGTGATGCCTTGGAACTTATGAAGCATGCTTACGGAACCATTATTGAGAAAGCCGAACGATACAGCATTAACATTAATATCGAAGTCCACGGGTATTTCACGACGAAACCCGAATTCTTGGATAAGATGCTCAACTTTGCTCAAAGCGATTATTTTGGTTTAAATTTTGATACTGGCAACAGTTTTATTGCCGGTCAAGATCCGGTGGTTTTTTGTCAACAATTTATTAAAAGAATTAAACATGTCCATATTAAAGACGTATCAACAAGTTTGGCCGACTCCTTAAGAGGGAAAGAAACCGGCATTGGTATTAGTCATGCTGCTATCGGTGAAGGAGTCAATGCCGAAAACATTATAACCGTCATTAAAATGCTCCGAGATTCTGGTTATAATGGGGTATTGAGCATTGAGTGTGAAGGCCAGGGTGGACCATTAATCGAGAAATCTCTTCACTGGCTTAGGAAAACTCTCCAAACTCTGAACATTCCAGAGGAAAAAAGCCTTTAGACTAAATTTAAAAAAGTCCGTTGAGTTTTTGTCTGGGAAAAATTGCTATAAAAGCTAACCGTTAAGCAACCGATTTCAATTTATTGGTATAATAGTCACTTATTCACCACAGTTATTTTAATGAATGCCTTATCTGTTGACAGTGAATATTTTCTATGATAAATTGAAATCGGTTGCATTACTTCGCTTTTAGTCAATCTAAAAGCAACACCACAAACCAATGAGGCAGGGGAAATAATGAACCAGTTTAACTCAACCACTCATGTTCCTTTGATAATAATGAAGGGGATTGTCAAACGTTTTCCGGGGGTTATTGCCCTTAACCAGGTCGATTTTGAACTCCTTCCTGGAGAGGTTCATGTCCTGCTTGGTGAAAACGGAGCAGGAAAGTCAACTCTTATCAAGGTACTGAGTGGAGCATTTCCTGCTGATAGTGGTGAGATATTCATTTTTGGTGAAAAAGTGACCATTGAATCTCCAGAAGTCCCTCTTAAAAAAGGACTTCGTTTCATTTATCAAGAACTCAATTTGGTTCCTCAAATTGATATTGCCCGCAACATATTCCTTGGGGTTGAGCCCTTAGGAATCCGTAAATTGGGGATAATCAATACCTCAACCCTTTACAAAACTGCTTCCCAACTTTTAGAGCGTTTCAACATTCAATTAGATCCTCACCGAATTGTATCAACACTCAGCGTTACCCAGCAAAAGATGGTTGAGATTGCTCGAGCTTTGGTTACCGACGCTCGGGTTATCGTTCTCGATGAACCAACCGATGTTTTAGAAAGCACATCTCGTAATGACCTTTTTAAAGTGATCAACCACCTAAAAAAAGAGGGGGTTGGTTTTATCTATATCTCCCACCGCTACGCTGAAGTTTATGAATTAGGTGATAGAGTCACCATCCTGCGAGACGGAAAAAATGTTGGTACTTTCTCTATTCGAGACCTTACTCTTGAAACCATGATTGAAAAAATGATCGGCGGGAAAATTGGCAAACAATACCCTTCTCTTCCAACTCCCCAGGAAAAAATCATTCTTCGACTGGAAAATTTTCAAAAAGGGACAGCAGTTCTAGGTATTGATTTCATGCTTCGAAAAGGAGAAATTTTAGGAATAACCGGCTTAATGGGAGCCGGCAAAACCGAGCTGGCTCGGGCGATTGCCGGTGTTGACCCGCCCACTAGTGGGAATCTTTATATTGAGGATAAAAAAGTTACGGTGAGAACTCCTGAAGAGGCTATTCGACATGGCATCTCATTTCTTACCGAAAATCGGAAAACCGAAGGGGTTATTCTCGATCAATCCTTAAGAAACAATTACGGACTGCCCAATATTAATCGACTGAGCCCTTTCGGTTTGGTGAAGATTAAAAAAATGAATGATGAGATAGATTTTTACATGAAAGAGCTAACCATCAAAGCACCTCATCGTTTTACCCTGGCCGGTCAGCTCTCCGGGGGGAATCAGCAAAAATTGGTTTTGGCCAAATGGCTTGGCACTCATGCCAAAGTCATCCTTTTTGATGAACCTACCCGCGGTATCGATATCATTGGCCGCAGAGAGGTGTACCGGATTATGCAAGAACTCCTGGCTGAGGGAACCTCTATCATCATGTTTACTTCCGATTATGCCGAAGCCATGGAAATGAGCCATCGCGTCATGGTAATGCGTCGGGGCAAAATTGTAAAAGAATTTCCACGTAATACCGCTAGCGAAGATGATATTCTAAAGGCTGCCATAGGCGTGGGAGAATTTCGTTAAAAGTCAATATTGCTCTCGCCTCATTTCGGCTAGAGAGTTTGAGGAGGTGGTTTATAAGCAAGAAGTTATTTTTTAGTCTTGAAAAGAAATTAAGAAAGTTGACCTAAAGTAACTTTAAGTTGTTAAAAAAGTTCAGTTGATAATAATGAAGAAAAACATTTAAGCAAGCATCATTCAATGCAATTAGATCCCAATTGATACTTTTTAAAAAGAGTGTATAAGAGAGGATAAGAAATATGGTTTCATCATCCCTGTTGAAACAATTTCAACGAGCAACACAAGCTCTATTAGGATTAGTAGCCATTAATGTGATTTTTTTCATATTTGCACCAACCTACCGAGCAATTAGTAATTTCCAAACCATTTTTTCCCAGGCAACCGTATTAGGTGTCATGGCGGTTGGAACAACGGTTGTTCTTCTATCCGCAGGTCTTGACCTTTCTGTTGGATCGGTTCTTACTTTTGTGGCTGTTTCCGTCGGTAGCATGCTCAACCTCCAATATCCAGTTTGGCTTATAGTATTCATCGCTCTCGGTATTGGCGCTTTTTGGGGAACCGTAAATGGTTTGATTATTGTAGCCACCGGCGTTTCACCATTGATCGTTACTTTGGGGATGATGATGGTACTTCGGGGTTTCTCAGAATTATTGGGTGCTGGAAAAGACATGTCCTCCTTTCCTCGTGCTTTTCGAGCACTAGGATCAGGGTATTTTATTCCAGTCTTAATCATGGCTGCTGCTTACCTGGTTGTGGCATTTATGCTGGGCAAAACTCGCCTGGGTTTTAATGCCTATGCTATAGGAGGAAACCAGGAAGTCGCTCGCTTGTCCGGCATTAGAGTCAATAAATGTAAGGTCATCTACTATGCCATCGGCGGCTTAATGGCAGGACTAGCTGCGGTACTATTAACTGCTCGGTTGAACTTCGCCAATTCTACTTTTGGTCAAGGCATGGAAATGAACTCAATTGCTGCTGTGGTTATCGGTGGAACCAGCATGTCGGGCGGGATTGGTGGTGTTGGAAGAACCATTATCGGTGTATTGATCATGACCTGTTTAGCCAGTGGATTAAGCCATATGGGGGTTGGTTCTTCCTGGCAACGGGTTTCTATTGGTATCGTTATTATTTTAGCCGTCTGGATTGATACTGCTCAACGAAAAAGAACTTTATAGAAGATTAGAAAAACTTTGTGATGCTATTAATAATGATAGTGAAACATTAGTTGATGAACTTGAATTATCTCGTAAACTTCTGATTTCATATAAAAATAAAGCTGAACGGAATTTAAAGCCGTTTTTAGCCGTTTACAGCGAACTTAATATTAAAACGAACAAAGATACCAAACACAATCAGATAAGGCGTACAAATGAAGAAAATGCACTTAAAAAGCTAATATACGCCAACATATTGTATGATGAGTTTAATTTTACAAATAAAGAGATAACGGAAGTGATTGGTTGTTCTCGTGCTACCGTTAAATATTATCTTGAAAATAATGAAATAAAAAAGAAGTACAATGCAGTTAGATACAATGTACTCCTTAATGAAATAAATGAGATAATGAGCAAATATAGCTTTGATTAATTATTTTCTGTTTGTTTCACAGGTTTAATGTCGATAAACTTTACTTCATCTCTTAAATCAAGCATCGTTTCACAATAAGGACACTCAAATCGTGCAGTAAGCAATACGTCAATTTCGTGATTACAATTAGGACAAACACCTTGCTTTTTATCAAAAGCATAAATTATAACTTTGCTTGTATCATCTTCATCAATGACTTTTTTAGGTGGTAAATACCTATCCATAAACATCTTTAAAACTGCAACCAAATCTTTTACTGATGCTTCATCTGAATTGTCTAATGATTTAATAGTTTTCCCAAGTAATCTCTTAATCTCTTCATCTGATAAGTCATACATACCGCTCTCCATAGCAAGTTTATTTTGCTCTTCCAATATCTTTTCCATTTCAGAGCGTGGAACTAACCCCAATTCAGCTTGCTTATCGACAATAAGTTTCTTTAAATGTTCATTTACAAAAGGTCTTAACTTTAATCCTAAATCAATAACATCGGGCTTTCTTAATAGTGCATTGGCATTATTTATATGTTTTTTTCTATTTTCTTCCCACGTTTCTACACCTTTTTGCAAGTCAGGATCAACAAAAGGATAATCAGCCATGTAAGCAATTCTATATGCTTCATCTTTGTCATATCCAAGAGTAATGAGCAAAACGAATAACCATTTGCGTTTTTCAAACTTCTTTTCAGATAGTTTTAATCCTTTATCGTATCGTATTTCGTTAAATGTTTTCATAACTATTATTTACTCTCTAACAAATACTTTTGTGCTAACTCTCTAAAATGAGCTTTAAACTTTTCTTCGTCAACCATTTTTAATAAGAATGCTTTGCCATTTTTAGCAGCAAAAGCAGAATTAACTTTAACCCACTCTTTCGCTTGCTCAAAAGTTTCAACACCGTTTATTAACCAACTTGCTTCCTCTTTTGCTTTTTCTTCAATAGCCGCTTTGTTTTTATCCTTAATCTCTTTTTTTAATTTATCAGAAATTACAGGTTTCATCGCTTTGTTATTCTTTGCTTTTTTAGGCTCTTTTTGTTCGATTATAGGCACTTTTTTATCTTTTGTGGTTGGTTGTTCAAATCCAGTAAAATCATAAGGGTAAACGTCAATAACATTCATTATCATACCACCTACAAAAATCTTTTGGACTTCGGGTTTACCATCTAACATTTTTAATATGCAATACGACTCTTCAACTGCTGTTGTTTTTACAGTTCCAATAGCAAGTTTAAATGGAACGTCATTGTTTTTTTCTGGTAAAGCATCAATTTCAGCATACTCTAAAACCTGTTTTAAATTATCAATCTTCATAATCTTTTTTAATTAATTTACTATATTTTCGTTTTTTCTTAATTTCACGTTTTAACTTTTTATTAGTTTCAAAGTCATTATATTTTCTATCTTTAAAAGTCTTGCCCATAACATTATAAGGTTGTTACATTAACTACTGAACCAACAACGGTTTCTAACTTTGTTGTAATATAAGGGTAAATGTTGTATGTAGTTGCATTTGTTAAACCAAATACCTCTTTACGTATCATATATGTTTCAGTAGAAACGTATTTAGTATAAGTTGAGTCTGTTGATTTTTTCATATAAAATCCAATTTCATCCCATTGATGTATTAATGTTCGGTCATGAATATAAAACATTACTTCAATGCTTGAAGAGTCTGGATTAATATCTGCTTCAAATGTATTTTCATCTACAATCATAAAAGGAATATCTTTTGAAAATACCTTTTTAAACTTTAGGTTTAATAGCATATATTCACTTGTAGAAGCGGATATATTATTTAATTTGCTTTGATTTTGTTGCCAACCTAAAAGTACAACCTTATTGCCGTGCATCCTATAATTATCCTTAATAATCGTTGGTGATTTCTCAAAATAATTAATAATATCATTCATTTGCTCTGTAACCTTATAAGTTGTATTCCCCTCTATCAAAAGTTTAATACTAAAATCTGCATCTTTGTAAACAATTACACCATCACTTGGTAATAATATATGTGATTC
>FZPS01000051.1_pt151 | contig 10200 bp, 8 predicted proteins | sample 1817821 | NCBI WGS metagenome assembly FZPS01 (sample SAMEA104158645, study PRJEB21678) | metagenome | place: Germany | collected 2015-04-21 | reverse complement strand
TTTTGAGGACGAGGAAGGAAACGTCTTTGACCGCTTTGCCGCACTGGGCGCCTCCAGCAATGCTTTCACCGGTTCTACCCATACTACCTATTTGTTTTCGACAACGGAAAATTTTACCCGGTGCCTTGAGATTCTGCTGGATTTTGTCCAGACACCGTATTTTACCGATGAAAGCGTGGAGAAGGAAAGGGGAATTATTGAGCAGGAAATCCGCATGTACGAAGATGACCCCGGGTGGCGTATCTATTATAATCTTCTGGGAGCACTTTACCAGAAGCATCCGGTAAAAAAAGATATTGCCGGCTCGGTGGAAAGCATCAGGCAAATAACCAAAGATGTGCTTTATCAGTGCTACCGTACTTTCTATCATCCCAGCAATATGATTTTGTTTGTAGTTGGCGACGTTGATGCGCAAAGCATCTTCAAGCAGGTTGAAAACAACTTAAAAAAATATAATTACCGGCCTTTGGGAGAAATAAAAAACATTTTTCCGTCCGAACCCGAGGCAATTGCCGAAAGCTACGTGGAACAGCGGCTCGCCGTATCCCAGCCCATGCTGGACCTTGGTTTTAAGGAATTGGATGTGGGCTATGACGGCAAACCTCTCCTCAGGCGGGAAATTGTTACGTCTTTGATGTTGGAAATTGTTTTCGGCCACAGCTCCCGGCTGATTAATGAGCTTTACGAAAAAGGGCTTGTCAATGACGATTTTGATGTGGCTTACGTCGCGGAAATAGGATACGGACATTCCATTATCGGCGGTGAAACAACAGATCCGCAAAAGCTGCTGGAAGAGCTGACAGCGGGGATAAAAAGAGCGCAAAAGGAAGGCATTAAAGAAGAAGTCTTCGAGCATCACAGGCGGAAAAGGATGGGTGAATTTATTAAAAGCTTCAATACCCTGGAATATATTGCCAACTATGGCGGTTATCACTTCCGGGGGATAAATTTCTTTGACTACCTGCAAGTTATGCAGGACATAACGGTAAAGGATGTTAATGAGCGTCTTCATGAGCACCTGAACAGCAGGAATATGGCCTGTTCCGTTATACTGCCGGTAGATTAAAGAGAGTGCAGCCATCTGCAGCAGCAGGTGGTTGTTTTTAAGCGGGCAGGGGTGTTTTCCGCTTAACCGGGCCAAATAATTAAGCAGCCTGATTGTTATCCGGGTGATAAAATGATACTATTAATTTAAATGTAAAAATTACCTGGAAGGGGTGATGCTGCCGGAGAAGGGACTACCTGATTATTCCGATCATAAAAGAAGGAGGATTTGAAATGAAAAAAAGGTTGATTTTGTTTTTGTTTTGCCTTGCTTTAATCCTTACTTCTTGCACGCGGGACAGTAAAACATATGAACCGTTTGATGATCAGGGCAGGTTGATTGCCGGGTACGGAACACCGGTTGTTGATGGTGTTATTGATGATGTTTGGGAAAAAGCCGGTGTAATTGTTCCTGAAATTAAATCATCCACAGGTGTTCAGGCCGAGGGAGAGTTCCGTGTCCTGTGGGATGATTATGCCCTATATATACTTTTCGTAGTAAAGGACCCTGTTTTAAATGCTGCCGGTATAAATGCCTACGAACAGGATTCTGTGGAAATCTTTCTGGATGAAGCAAATGACAAGGCCCTTTCCTACCAGGGCGATGATGTTCACTACCGTGTCAATTATGAAAACAGGCAATCCATTGATGCCGGGGACTCATTTCGTTTTTTTTCCGCAACAGATTCTTTTAAGGATGACAGTGGAAACATCACCGGCTATATTGTTGAAGCCGGCCTGCTATGGTCTGAAAGGCATGAAAATGATACCGTTATGGGCTTTGAACTGCAAATTAACGATGCCGGTGCCGACGGCAGAAGAGCGGGTACTTTAAATATTTTTGACAAAGACGGTACTGCCTGGTCAAATCCTTCCAGCATGGGTGAAATAATATTAAAAGGCAGGGATTCCTCCGGCACATACAAGGGAATGCTCAATTATATGATAAAATATGTGGAAAACATAAATCCTGAAGCATATGTCAACAGCGAAATATTAACGGAGCCTCTGGAAAAGGCGAGAGCAATTCTGCAGGACCCAAAGGCCGCCCAGGAAGAAATTGATGAGGCGGAAGCCAATTTAAGAAAGGTTGTGGCAGCTTTGTCTGACGGAGGGGACGAATTTGTAAAAGTACAGGATTTGCCCAAAAATGACAGTCTACCCGACCCCTTTACTTTTTGGGGTGGGGAAAGGGTAGAAACATCGGCAGACTGGCAGAGGCGCGCTGAAGAAATCAGGCGTCTATACCAGTATTATATGTATGGCGTTATGCCCGACCCGGCGGCTGAAACCGTCAGTTACAGGATAGGTAATAATCAAATGACAATCACCGTAGAAAAAGACGGGCGCAAGGCAAGTTTTCCGGCTATGATTCAGCTTCCGGACCGGGAAAAAACGGCAATGCCGGAAGACGGGTACCCGGTAATCTTCGTATTCGGGTGGCTGCCCCAGGCAGCTTATGCAAACGAGCGCGGTTATGCCGTAATTACCCTGAATCCGCAGTATGTTGCGGCGGACAGCCTGCCGCGTGCCGGAGCCTTCTATGAACTGTACCCCTACGGGAATATTTGGACGGAACAGACAGGGGTGCTGATGGCCTGGACCTGGGGGATCAGCAAAATAATTGATGCCCTGGAAGCCGGTGCCGGCATGGATTTAAGCATTAACCCCGTGTATTCGCTTGTAACCGGTGTCTCCCGCTGGGGGAAAGCGGCTGCCGTTGCCGGGGCCTTTGACCGGCGAATTAAGGTTACCGTCCCGGCCTGTTCCGGTGCGGGAGGCATGGCAAGCTTCCGCTATACTTCGGAAGGCAAGGTCTACGATTATTCTTCCCTGGGAGTTATGGAACCCTATACAATGACCGCCAATGAACCCTTAAGCAGCTTGCAGTCTTCCGCTGAAAGGCACTGGTTTAATGACAACTTCCTGCAGTTTAAAGAAGCCGGTTATCTGCCCTTTGACCAGCACTTGCTGGCAGCTCTCTGTGCAGATGAAGGACGTTATCTCTTTATTACCGGCTCCTACCTGCACGAGGACTGGACAAATCCTCCGGGCATGTGGGTGACATACCTGGCTGCAAGAGAAGTATTTGATTTCCTAGGCATAAGAGACCATATTGCAATTTACCTGCACAAGGAAGGGCACATGATCACAGATGAAGACCTTGTATATTTGCTGGATTACTGTGACCATCATTTCTACGGCAAGGATGTGGAAAGCGATTTAAGTGCTTTAACAAAATCTTTATACCTGGAGCCGCAAAATTACGATCCCTTTTTTGACGCTTATTTAAAAGACTGAGGACTTGGGATTTATTAATTTATTACTTACTGACAGGAGATGGACTGATAATGAAAAAGCTTTTGACGGTTTCTGACCTGCCAACGCTTACCCGCTCCCAGGTTCGGGAGAATTACAAGAAGTACATGAACCCGGGTTTTGCAACACTTTTGGGCCTTTTGGATTTTGACAAGCTATATGTTAAAGCTGAAGGAGCCTATGTCTGGGATGCGGACGGCAACCGTTATCTTGACTTTTTGGGCGGCTACGGCTCTCTCAATATTGGACACAATAACAGCTATGTGATTGAAGCGGTGCGGCAGGCAGAGACCATGCCGAATCTTTTGCAGGCTTCCATCAATGCAGCGGCCGGCGCTTTGGCTTACAATCTGGCGCAGATAACACCGGGGAAACTGCAGAACACCTTTTTCTGCAACAGCGGAGCTGAAGCCGTGGAGGGAGCGCTGAAAATTGCCCGCATTGCCACGGGCAGGCCGCGGATCATATCCTGCAAGAGCGGTTTTCACGGAAAAACCATGGGTTCTCTCTCGGTAACGGGCCGGGAAAAATACCAGAAAGGCTTTGAGCCGCTCTTGCCGGCCTGCGATGTTGTGGAATACGGCAATACAGCTGAACTTGAGGAAAAGTTGAAATCAGGTGATGTGGCGGCATTTATCGTCGAGCCCGTTCAGGGTGAGGGAGGTATAATCGTACCTCCTGAAGGGTATCTCAAGTCTGCCCAGGAACTTTGCCACCGCTACGGAGCCCTGTTAATAGCAGATGAAATACAGACCGGTTTTGGGCGCACCGGCAAGATGTTTGCCTGCGAGCATGAAGGAGTGGAGCCGGACATTATGTGCCTGGCCAAGTCGCTGGGCGGCGGCATTATGCCTGTGGGGGCGTTTATTGCCACAGGAGAAGTATGGAACAAAGCCTATGGCGGCATAGAAAAATGCCTGCTGCATACATCAACCTTTGGCGGCAATACACGGGCAATGGCAGCCGGGCTGGCCACACTGGAATTTATTATCCGTGAAAACCTGCCGGAGCGGGCTGCCCGCCTTGGAGATTATTTGCTGTCCGGCCTGCGGCGGCTGCAGGAAAAGTATGCGCTTATTAAGGAAGTGCGCGGCCGCGGGCTGCTTTTGGGCATAGAATTTGAACAGCCGGCCAAGGGTGTTTTGGCCAGGATTGCCGGGGCAGTAAACAAAATTTCCCAGGAATACCTTGCTTCCATGGTGGCCGGTTTTCTGCTTAACAATCACCGCATCATTACGGCTTATACACTAAACAACCCCAATGTAATCCGCCTGGAGCCGCCCCTGATTGTAACCGAGGAGCAGCTTGATATTCTGCTTAACGCCTTGGAGGACACTTTTGCCAAAAACAGGTCCTTCCTCGGCTTTGGGCTTGCTTCCGGCAAAACTATTCTTGCCGGCAGATTCGGCGGCAAAGACAGGTAAAGCAATCTGTCGGCAGCCTGCTTAAAAGTTTCACCGGCAGGGAATGCTAGTCTTGGAAGGAGGCGGCTTATGAAATATAACGGTTATGATGAATGGGTAACTGTATTTGAGACTGTAACAATGGAAGATGCAGCAATGGTCCGGGAAATGCTTGAGAAGGCAAAAATACCGGCAATTTTGGACAGGGAACCTGCTGCCGGCTTTGTATCCGATTCGGCAGGCGATATTGTCGTTAAGGTTCCCAAGGAGAAAGCTGCAGCGGTAGCAAGAGTGCTGCAGTCCTCCCGGGCAGGCGTCTACCACGATTAGGGGAAGCAAACCTTTGCGGAGGGAAGTCGAATGAAAATAGCAGCTGACGTTACGGATTTGATAGGACAAACGCCCATGGTCCGGTTGAACAAACTGACCGGTCCGGATACAGCGGAAGTTGTTGTAAAGCTGGAAGCATTCAACCCCGGCGGCAGCATAAAAGACCGGACGGCCATAAGCATGATACTGGCGGCGGAAGGTGAAGGCAGGCTGCAGGCCGGAAGCACAATAGTCGAGCCTACCAGCGGCAATACCGGCATCGGGCTTGCCATGCTGGCGGCTGTCCGCGGCTACCGTTTAATTCTTGTCATGCCTGATACCATGTCGACGGAGCGCCGCAGCCTATTAAAAGCCTACGGGGCGGAACTGGTACTGACACCGGGCCAGCTGGGCATGAAAGGCGCGCTGGATGAGGTAGACAGAATCACCCGGGAGCATCCCGACTATTTTGTACCGCAGCAATTCAGCAATCCTGCCAACCCGGAAATTCACAGGCAAACTACAGCCCGGGAAATCCTGGAGCAAACGGAGGGCATGCTGGATGCCTTTGTTGCCGGCGTCGGCACAGGAGGTACTTTAACAGGTGTCGGAGAAATACTGAAACGGGAATTGCCGAAAGTCAAAATAATTGCCGTGGAACCCGCCGACTCGGCGGTCCTTTCCGGGAAGAAACCCGGTCCCCACAAAATCCAGGGTATTGGCGCCGGTTTTATCCCAGACGTTTTAAACCGCAGCGTTATTGACAGGGTACTGCCCGTCAGCGCCGAGAACGCCATGCGGACGGCCCGCCGCCTGGCGGCCGAAGAAGGCCTGCTTGTCGGTATCTCCGGCGGCGCCGCCGTTTTTGCCGCCCTCAAGGCGGCCCGCGGGCTGGGACCGGGCAAACGGGTTGTCGTCATTGCCCCTGATTCCGGAGAGCGCTACCTGTCAACCGGCTTGTTCGGGGAAGTATAAAAAAAAACGGCTTTCAGGCGCTGTCCTTGAAAGCCGTTTTTTACAGGAAAAAACAGGCTGATAATAAAATTGGGTTGACATACTTTTTTAAAAAAGTGATACTATTATTTGTTAAGTCAATAGCCATTAAATTTTCACCGGGAGGAAAACAAAATGCCGACAAAAGTAATTATTATGGGTGCTGCCGGACGTGATTTTCATAATTTCAATGTTTATTTCAGGGACAACAGTACATATGAGGTAAAGGCCTTTACCGCCACACAAATCCCCAATATTGAAGGACGCATGTACCCGCCGGAACTTGCCGGGAGCCTTTATCCCGAAGGAATTCCCATTTATGACGAAGAAGAACTCCCCCGGCTCATCGATAAATATCAGGTGGAACAGGTAATCTTCGCCTACAGCGATATTTCCCACACTGCATTGATGAACAAAGCTTCCCTGGTTCTGGCTGCAGGTGCCGATTTTCGCTTAATGGGCCCTAAAACCACTATGCTAAAGTCAAAGAAGCCGGTTGTGGCGGTAACTGCCGTCCGCACCGGAGTGGGCAAAAGCCAGACTACGCGGAAGGTCTGCGATATCCTTAAGTCAATGGGCAAGAAGGTTGTAGCGGTCCGCCATCCCATGCCTTACGGTGACCTTGCCAAACAGGCCTGCCAGCGCTTTGCCGGCTATGCCGATCTTGATTATCACCGGTGCACCATTGAAGAACGGGAGGAATACGAACCCCATATTGACCGGGGAGTTGTTGTTTATGCCGGTGTGGACTACGGCAGGATTCTGGCAGAGGCGGAAAAGGAAGCCGATGTTATCGTCTGGGACGGCGGCAATAATGATTTCTCCTTTTACAAAGCCGATTTGTATATTACTTTGGTGGACCCGCACCGTCCCGGCCACGAGATAAGCTACCATCCCGGCGAAACAAACCTTCGCCTGGCGGATGTGGTGGTTATTAACAAGATTGAAACTGCATCGCCTGAGGGCATTGCCATTGTGCGGGCCAATATTGAAAAATACTGTCCCAGGGCTACGGTCATTGAGGCCGCCTCCCCCATCTTTGTTGCCGAAGGCAGCCTGATCAAGGGCAAGAGGGTGCTTGTCATTGAAGACGGCCCCACCCTGACTCACGGCGACATGCGGTACGGCGCCGGCGTCGTTGCCGCCCGGAAATATGGCGCTGCTGAATTAGTAGATCCGAGACCCTGGGCAGTGGGCAGCATCAAGACTACCTTTGAGAAATACGCTCACCTGGAGAATATTCTCCCCGCCATGGGCTACGGCGAAAAACAGATCCGGGAGCTGGAGCAGACCATTAACACTGTGGAATGCGATCTGGTTATTTCCGCCACCCCCATCGACCTGACACGGGTCCTGAAAATAAACAAGCCGGCAGTCCGCGTCGGGTATGAACTACAGGAGATTGGCAGTCCGACACTGGCAGATGTCCTGTCAAGATTCAGCTAAAGCAGTGGCCGCACTTGTCCTTGCCGCAAATTGACCCTGCCGATTTTTATGTGGTATAATCTGTTAGTATTTATCATGTTTTTTTGTGGCGTTTATAAAGGAGGAACACCGATGGCCAAAAAGGACAAAGAATTTGTCAAGGAAATAACCCCGCAAAGCCAGGATTATTCCCAGTGGTATCTGGATGTGGTACAAAAAGCTCAATTAATGGATTATGCTCCGGTCAAAGGCTGCATGGTCATCCGCCCGTACGGGTATACGCTGTGGGAGAATATGAAGCAGAGGCTGGATGCCAGGATTAAGGCTACCGACCATGTAAACGCTTATTTCCCTTTGTTTATACCTGAAAGCCTGCTGCAAAAAGAAGCGGAACATGTGGAAGGCTTTGCTCCCGAGGTTGCCTGGGTAACCCACGGCGGCAATGAAAAACTGACGGAAAGACTTGTTGTCCGTCCCACATCCGAAACGATTATCTGTGAAATGTACAGCCGCTGGATTCAGTCGTACAGGGACTTGCCCGTATTGATTAACCAGTGGTGCAATGTGGTGCGCTGGGAAAAGGTTACCCGTCCTTTTTTGCGCACTTCGGAGTTCTTGTGGCAGGAAGGTCATACCGCCCACTGCAATGAAGAAGAGGCGGAGGAAGAAACTTTAAAAATGCTTGATGTATACAGGGATTATGTGGAAAACGACCTGGCCATCCCCGTTATTACCGGCCGGAAAACGGAGAGGGAGAAGTTTGCCGGTGCGCTGCGGACGTACTCCATTGAAGCACTGATGAGCGACGGCAAGGCTTTGCAGGCGGGGACATCGCATAATTTAGGCACTCATTTTGCCGAAGTTTTTGATATCCAATACCTGGACAGGGACGGCGAACTGAAATATGTCTGGCAGACATCCTGGGGTACCTCAACACGGCTGATTGGAGCTTTGATCATGGTCCACGGCGATGACCGCGGTCTGGTGCTGCCGCCCCGGGTTGCTCCGGTACAGGTGATTATGGTTCCGATAGCACCCCAGAAAGACAGGGAAGAAGTACTGTCCAAGGCGGGTGCAATACTCCAGGAATTAAAGGACGCCGGCATCCGGGTTGATATGGACGACCGGCCGGAATACTCCCCCGGCTGGAAGTTTAATGAATGGGAAATGAAAGGAGTGCCCCTGCGGCTTGAGCTGGGTCCCCGGGACCTGAAAGCAGGGACAGTTGTTCTGGCACGACGCGACAATGGCGAAAAAGAAGCGATACCCGCCGCAGACGGACTGGCAGAGCGCATAAAGCAGCTTTTGGAGGAAATTCAGGACAATATGTATAAAAAGGCAAAAAAATTTATGGACGAGAACACCCGCCGCACGGATGATTATGAAGAATTTAAAACCATAATTGCCGAAAAGAGAGGCTTTGTCATAGCCGGCTGGTGCGGCGAAGACGATTGCGAGCAGAAAATTAAAGAAGAAATCAAAGCGACAATCCGCAACATTCCGTTTTATCTGCTAGACGAAAACCCGGGGAAATGCCTGCGCTGCAGAAATGAGGCAAAACACCTGGTTTACTTCGCCAGGGCTTATTAAAGGAGAGAGACAGGGTAAAAAATATGAAACAAAAAAAGAAACAACTGCGTAAAACAATCCTTGAACGTAGAGATAAATTAACTGCGGAACAGGTGGAAGCATTCAGCCAAAGAATAGCGGAAAAGCTTTTTGCCCTGCCGGAGTACCGGCATGCCCGGACTGTCATGTATTCTATCAGTTTCGGCAAGGAGCCGGAGACGCTGAAAATGGTGCCGCAATCCATAGCCCATGGCAAGCGGATTGTGGCGCCGAAAACAGTTCCCAGCACAAAGCAGCTGCTGCTTTCGGAAATAAGCGATATCGAGGCAGATCTGGCTCCGGGACTGTGGGATATTCCCGAACCGCGGGCAGAAGCAATGAGACCGGCGGAAGCGTCGGAAATCGATTTTGTGGTGGTTCCCGGGGTGGCCTTTGATGAAAAAGGCAACCGCCTGGGTTACGGTGCCGGTTATTATGACCGGTTTATTCCCCGGCTGAACTCCGGGGTGCCTCTTGTTGCCCTGGCCTTTGAACTGCAGGTTGTAGAAAGCGTTCCGGTGGAGCCTTGGGACGTAAAAGTAGACGTGATCGTAACGGAGGAACGTGTTATTTACTGCTCTTGCCCCGTAGCATTATAAAAAATCTCTTCTTACAGCGATTCGCCAGGCCGGTACAGGAAAAGTCTGTACCGGCTTAAATTTTCCGGCTTCTCTCCTTCCGTTTATCGCAAAAGGATAATACTAGGGAAGCCAGGCTTTTTGTTGATACGCTCCCTCTTGAGTAGGCATCTGAAATAACAAAAATTCGACTACGCAAAGGGGAGCTTTGATGCTTTTTGGCCAATGTGGCTCTGCATCGGAGTCGGTGTGGGCGTAGTTCTTGGAGCGGTTTCTGCAAATAAAAAATCGCGAGACAAATAACCCTAGACTGTACTGAGTTTGCCGGACACGCGGAAAGATTCTATAATAAAACCAAGAAAGGGCGTGTCCAGCATGGCAACAAAAAACCGTTTTACCAGTGACTATAAAAAAGAAATAGTCAAACTTGTTACTGAGCTTGGTAAAAAGCCGTCTGAGGTGGCTGAAGATATTGGAGTCACCGCCACTACCGTAAGAAGGTGGATAAAACAGTATAGCAT
>FZPS01000182.1_pt75 | contig 10203 bp, 13 predicted proteins | sample 1817821 | NCBI WGS metagenome assembly FZPS01 (sample SAMEA104158645, study PRJEB21678) | metagenome | place: Germany | collected 2015-04-21 | reverse complement strand
TAATTTGCAAGTCTCTTTAAACTCTCCACTCAATGGCCCAGAAATAATTGTTTCAAAATTCTCAGAAAACCAGCTGAGTTTCTTAAGAATCCTTCGCCCTACTTGCTTTTCGATTATCTTGAGATCCCTTACCGCTTCTTCCGTCCATTCAATCCTGGCCAAATTCCTCTAATACCTCTTTATGGGAAGTTCTCCTGGATGGTTTCTCCAGACGTTTCGCTAGTTTCTTCTTGAACTCATCTGTTAATTCTATCCTATAAGCAGCAATAATGGGGGCTTTTCGCCCCCCCTATAACCCCCCAGAAAAAAACAAAGAAAAAGCAAAAACTTGGATTCCCGATTAAAGATTTCGGGAATGACGGCGGGGGAGGATTCCCTGAATGGTTCTACGAGGGGTCCAAATAATAGGAGGGGACATACCTATGGTTCTAAAAAGAAAAAGCAAAAATGTGGATGCCTCGCTAAATTTCAGGAATGACAGCGGGGGGAGGTTGTCACCTCTGAATGGTTCTAAATCATTTAAGGGCAAAAACCTCTGGATTCCCACCTCCTCGTCACCCCGGCAATTTTCGAGCCGTTTTTAGCCTGCCCCTGAATGGTTCTATCACCCTTCGTTCGTCACCCCGGCAATCTTTAAGCCGGGGTCCATGGTGTTTAAAACAAAAGAAAAGGCAAAAACATGGATTCCCGATAAAAGATTTCGGGAATGACGGAAAGTACTATAAAGGGGCGTTGCCCCTTTATAAACCCCCAAAAAGAAAAACATGAAGACAAAAGAGAAAGATCAAAAATAACCCGGAGGGAAAAGCCTCCGTGTCCGTCACCCCTGAATGTTCTACGAGGGGTCCAAATAATAGGACGGGAAACCCTCTATGTATTTTCCCTTCTCCCTCGACTCTTTTTCTTTCCTTCATCCTTTGAGGGTGAAGGGAAGTCAATTATAAGGGGGTGCCGCCCTTTTATAACCCCCAAAAAATAAAGAAGTATAAAAGATGCAAGGATAATCGAAAAAACTACTTTGCAAGAGGGGAAAGTTGGCTGTGGGTTTGTGTCTGACCAATAAAAAAAGCCCGGAGTTTGCTCCGGGCTTTTTTTATTTACCTACTATTTACCTACTTCTATTTCTACTTTTTTCGTTTTGGGTGTACTGGGTTCAACTTTGGGAAGAGTAATGTGCAAAACACCATCTTTGTATTGAGCCTTCACCTCATCTTGTTTTACCCTAGCAGGTAAAGGCAAAGTGCGTTCAAAGGTTCCATAATAACGCTCACGAGCATAATAGCCTACTTTTTTCTCTTCCCACTCGTCCTTCACTTCACCTTTGATGTTTAAGGTGTCCTCAGTAACATGCACTTCTAAGTCCTTGGGATCCACTCCTGGTACTTCTACTTTGGCTATCACTTCATTTTCAGTTTCTGCTATGTCTACAGGTGGAAACCCAGCAACCAGAGAAGGTGTACTGAAGAAAGGAAACTCCATCAGCTCATCAAAAATCTCATCCAGATCAGTTCGTAAGTCAAAGAGATCCCACAGTTGTCTCGCTGGACTTACTCTCCTTTCTTCTCTCCGAACCGGTAACAATCTTCTGGCCATTCCATTTCCCTCCTTTTATCTATTTATTTATTTTCCGACTCCTATTATAATCAGAGAAAGTCAGTTTGTCAATAGGTTGGTCAGAGAAAGTCAAAAAATTTTTCAGAACGGTCCATAACAGAAACAGAGAAAAAGAGAGGCGCTCCATTGTTTATAGCATTCTCCAAACCTGCTACAGTTATCTTTTCCGATGAGAAGAAAAAAAGATGGAGTGTCCAGAGAGGGATACCGCAATGAGGTTTCACAGCTAACTGTAATTAAAAGAGATGATATTCTAAAACTTGTTCTACCGAGAGCTCGGGAATGCCCAGATAAAAGCCAGCCACATCTACCAGAGCCTCGAGAGGCAAAAGCCCGATTATCTCTCCTCCTTTTACCTCTACTCCCCAACGCTTAGCTTCCAGTTTTACCAGTTCAAAGGCCTGATAAATGGTGCTTTTCTTAAAATCTAAAAGGTTCATAGAAACCTGAACCATGTCTTTGCTTTTTAAGCTAACCCCGATAGCTTTAACGTAGCGTAATCCCCCCGTCTCACCCCGCAGCTTGCGAGCGATTGCTTTTGCAATATCGAGGTCTTGGGTTTTCAGGTTTACATTGAAAGCCACGAGAGGCCCCCGGGCTCCAATGACCACTGCTCCTAAAGTGGGGTGAATTTTAGCCGGACCCAGATCCGGATGTCTCTCGGGGACTTTATCTATCTCTTCCTTCAGGAGCTCATATCCTCCCCGGCGGATGCGGGAAAGGTCCCGGTGTTCCTCCCGGAGAGCCGCCTCCCCATAAAAATAAACCGGGACATCAAATCTCTCGGCTACTTTTTCTCCCACCTTCCAGGCTAATTTCTTACAATCCTCCATATCCACTCCCCGCCAGGGAGTAAAAGGAATCACATCTACCGCTCCCACTCGGGGATGCTCTCCCCGATGCCTGGATATATCTATTTCTTTTTCTGCTATCTCCACAATTTTAAGCACGGCTTTTTCTAAGCTTTCTTCTTCTCCTATGAGGGTTACCACCGAACGATTATGGTCGGGGTCGGAAGAATAATCAGCCACTTTTAACCCAGGAAGACCAGAAATTTCTTCAACTATTTTTTCTACGAGGAAAGGAGAGGAAGTGCTCAAATTAATAGCGCTCTGAATAACTCTTTTCAATTACTTTACCTCTACCCCTAAAGTGTTTTTCATCTCCCGGAGGGCCCATTCATGAGCCGCCAAATCAAAAGAGGTAACTCCCTTTTCGCGAACTACCACCTGGTAGTTAAGCATTCGAGCCCCTGCTGAAGTGTATAGAACACAAATATTGGTGCATACTCCCACTATTTCCAGTTCTTCTATTTTTTTCTCCCGCAAAAGAAGATCTAAAGATGTACCGAAGAAGGCGCTGAACCTTCTTTTGGGGATAATATAGTCACCGGCTTGAGGGGTGAGCTCTTCTGTGACTTTCCCTCCCCAGCTTCCCTCTATGGCATGGGGCGGAAAGAGAGTAAATTCCTGGTCATCAGGACGGTGAGAATCACAAACATAAATGATAGGTATATTTTCCTTCCGACATTCAGAAACTAATTCTTGAGAAAAAGTTATCACCTCTTTAGCTTTTTCTCCCACAAAAAGCGCTCCCCGGGGATGGACAAAGTCGTTCAAAAGGTCTATCACAAGCAGAGCTTTCATTTTGATTCCCCCTGTAGCTCATCTTCCACCAAAGGTACAAAAACACAGCCTCCGTGGTCTTCTAACACCAGTTTTCCCTTTCTCTTTATCCCTCGCACCAGATTTTGCCCTCTTTCTGCTTCCAAAGGCAAAACAATTATCCCTTCCTCTTTCAGCTCTTCCACCCAGGCAGGATAAATCTTTTTAGAACAGGCACTTACTATTATTTTATCGTAGGGAGAAAACCGAGGCAGCCCCTTGCTTCCATCCCCTTCTACGAGGACTACATTACGATATCCCAGCTGAGAGAGAATGCCTCCCGCCCGCTTTATGAGCTCAGGAATCCTCTCCACGCTATAGACCATTTTGACTAACTCAGCGAGAATAGCCGTCTGGTATCCTGAGCCAGTGCCTATCTCTAGAACCTCGTCTCCTTCCTGGGGGTTTAAAAGCTCTACCATCAAAGCCACGATGTAAGGTTGAGAAATGGTTTGCCCATATCCAATGGGAAGAGGAGTATCCTGGTAAGATAGGTCTCTGTGAGAAGGAGGAACAAACATGTGGCGAGGAACACGCAAAAAAGCTTCAATCACCCGCTGGTTCTTTATTCCTCGCAGGATTAATTGCCGCTCCACCATATTTTTTCTCTGCTCTATAGTTTCCTTGCTATCAAAATCCATCATCAGTAGCCCACCCGAAAATCAGAATACAAACCAGAAAAAGGAAACCACTCTTCCGAATAAGAAGTGATATGAGCGCTTACCGGTCCTTGTTTTATTTCTTCGAAAAATTTTTCCACCTCTTCCTTTTTTCCCTCTGCTATAACCTCCACCTCTCCAGTGGGAAGATTTCTCACCAATCCTGTCACATCAAATTCTCCTGCTTTACGCAACACAAAATAACGATAGCCCACTCCTTGAACCAGGCCTCGCAAAACCAATCTTCCTCGCACCCACTGAGCCACAATCTGCCCCCTTAACTTTACCCGGGGTGATAGAGAGAAGACAGACCTTTATTCTGTAAGATTTCCCGCAGCTCTTCTCCCAGGATAAAATCAGTGAGATTAGGGCGCAAGGGAGTTATAGAAACCCGGGAACACCAGACCGCTTGAAAATCAGAATTTTCTGGAAAACTTGCCTCCCTTTTTTCCTCCTCCAAAACAAATTCTCTCACCTCCGGGTTCTGGCTTTCTATCTCCTTCACCCGGGTTAAGTAAAAGCGGTCTCCCAGGGTGGTAATAGACCAGCCCTGCAGGTCCTTTTTATCAGGCACATCAGGAATATTTAAATTCAGCACCGCATTTTTCTCTCTTCTTAGAAGGTCTTCAAAAGTCTCAAACACTTCCACTGCCACCTCAGCAGCCAGCTGATAATTAAAATAGTTATTTACCACCAGGGAAACTGCAAGGGAGGGAATTCCTGACATGGCTGCCTCCATAGCTGCGGCCACTGTTCCAGAATAAAAAACATCGAAACCTAAATTAGGACCACGATTTATCCCTGAAATTACAAAATCAATGAGTCCGTCATCAAAAAGACGGAGAGCCAGAATTACCGTGTCTGCCGGAGTTCCCTCCACTGCATACCCCCTCACTCCTCCCACTTCCACTTCTCTCACTCGCAGTGGATGGCGAGAGGTAATGCTGTGGCTGGAACAGCTCTTCTCATCTTGAGGGGCAACCAGTATCACTTCTCCTAACCCTTTGAAAGCTCTAACCAAAGCCTCAATACCCGGGCTTTTGAATCCATCATCGTTAGTTATTAAAATCCTCTTCATACCTTTCCTCCTTCTCTCCTTACTATCTCCCGGGCCACCACTACTCCTGAGGCTGAAGCTTGAACCAGGCCTCGAGTAATCCCCGCTCCATCTCCCACGAGAAAAAGGTTTTCCACATCGCTCTCCAGGTAAGAGTTCAATTTCACTCGAGAAGAATAAAATTTGACTTCCACTCCGTATAAAAGATTATGAGGAGAATTAATGCCAGGAATAAATTTATCCACTGCCAGTAGCATTTCCTGAACATCCTGAAGAAAGCGAAAAGGCAAAACAAAGCTCAAATCTCCCGGACTCGCTCCCTGAAGAGTGGGTTTCACCGGTGATTTGCTGATTCGCTCCGGCGTAGAGCGCCTCCCCAGTTGCAAATCCTTCAATCTCTGGACAATCACTCCTCCACTCAACATGTTAGCCAACCTAGCTACATACCTTCCATAAGTAATGGGCTCCCGAAAAGGCTCAGTAAAATTAGTGCTCACCAAAATGGCAAAATTGGTGTTGGAGCTTTCCCGATTCCCATAACTGTGGCCATTAACCGTAATAATGCCATCATTGTATTCTGTAACCACTTCTCCCCGGGGACACATACAAAAAGTGCGCACCTGATCATCAAAAGTGGGAGTATAATAAATCAGTTTCAATTCATAGAGAGCATCGGTAAACTCGTCCATTATAGCAGCGGGGACTTCCACTCTCACTCCCAAATCCACCGGATTATTTTCTACTGGTAATTTCAAGCGCAAACATTCCTGACGCAGCCAATCTGCGCCTATCCTCCCCGGAGCTACCACCACAAATTTGCTTTTTACCTCTTCTCCACCGCGAAGCTTAACCCCTTCCACTTTCCCATTTTCAACTAAAATTTTCTCCACCGGAAGAGAGGTTTTTATCTCTACTTTATCACTCAGGTAATCATACATATTTTTTAAAATATCCCAGCATCGATCGGTGCCTAAATGCCTTATCTTCGCCGGGACCAGAACCAATTCTGCTATCTCTGCCTTTCTGCGCAATTCTTCTACCTTTTCTGAATCTGTCCCGTAAATTTTATCCGTTCCCCCAAAGCGAAGGTAGGTAGAATCTACATATTGCACCACTTCTCGGAATAACTGGCCATCAATATAGCTGGTAAGCTGACCTCCCACTTCTTGAGAGAGGGTGAGCTTCCCATCACTGAAGGCTCCCGCTCCTCCCCAACCACACAAAAGAGAACAAGGAGAACACTTCTGACAAATACTGTTATTTTCTCGCGCCGGGCAAGAGCGCCTTCCAATATTTTTCCCCCTGTCCAGCATTAGAATCTGTAAGTCACTTCTTTCACTCAACTCTAAAGCAGTGAAGATACCGGCAGGTCCTGCACCTACTACAATTACATCATAATTTTCTCTCAACTAACTATCACCGTGTTTCTTTTTAATTTCTTCTAAAATATTAAGAGCCACCTCTAAAGCATTGGTGCCCTCTTCTAAACCCACGAGAGGCTTTTCACCATTTCTCACACATTTGATAAAATGTTCCAGTTCCAGACGCAGGGGTTCACCTTTTTGCATAGGGGGCTTCTCCATCAAAAGATAGGGAAAAGAAGAAGAAGTTTTTTTATACACTGCCAGCTCCTGTTCCAGATAGTCGATAGAAATAAAAGAGTCTAACTGAGTTACTTCCATCCGACGAATTTTTTTGCGAGTAATCCTGCTGGCGGTAAGATTGGCTATGCATCCATTAGAAAAAACCAGCTGAGCATTGGCAATGTCTTCTTCCCGGGAAAAAACCGGGTAGCCAGAAGCGTTGATTTTAACCACTTTATCCCTCACTATGCTCATCACGATATCTATATCATGAATCATCAAGTCCAGAACCACTCCCACATCGGTATTGCGGTTAACATAAGGACCCATTCGGGAACAATCGATAAAAATAGGGTGGTCTACTATTTTGGAAAGCTCCACAACTGCCGAATTAAAACGCTCAATATGTCCTACCTGGAGAACCACATTTTTCTTGTTGGCCATCTCCATCAATTCTCGGGCTTCTTCCAGAGAAGTAGTCACCGGTTTTTCTATCAAAATGTTTATGCCTTGTTCAATAAATCTACCCGCAATATCCCGATGAATGACGGTGGGAACCACTATGCTTACTGCATCCACTTTGCCAAAAAGATCCTGATAATCAAAAAAAGCTGAAGTGAAGTAGCGCTCTGCTACTTCTTTAGCTCTCTCTTTATTAATATCCACTACTCCTACCAGTTCCACACCGGGAAGTTCAGAATAAACCCGGGCATGATGTTGACCTAAATAGCCCACTCCTATTACTCCCACTCGCACTGGATCCAAAATTACCACCTCGAGTAATAATAAGCTAATGATTCAGAAAAAATTCCCGCACTCCCAGAATTATGGTATTCAAATCTTCCCTGGTCAGCTGAGGATGTACCGGTAAAGACAAAACCTCCCTCGCCAGGTTTTCTGCTACAGGAAAGGAAGAGGCAGAATATAAATTCTGCAAAAAGGGCTGGTGATGAAGAGGTAGAGGATAATAGATTTCGCACCCTATTCCCCTATCTCGCAAAAACTGAAGCAATGCATCCCTTGCTCCTTTTACTCGCAGAGTATACTGGTGAAAAACGGGCAAAGCGTAAGGAGGAAGGTAGGGAACATCTATAAAAGGGAGATCAGCCAGCTCCTGGTTATAAAAAGCGGCATTTCGACGCCTTTTTTCATTAAACTGCTCCAGCTTAGAAAGTTGAACTCGACCCAGTGCTCCTCCTATATCGGTAAGACGAAAATTGTAACCCAGTGCTTCATGATAGTATCTTTTTCTGCTTCCATGATTTATAAGCATACGACATTCTTGGGCCAAAAGAGAGTCGTTGGTAGTAATCATTCCTCCCTCTCCCGTGGTCATATTTTTAGTAGGATAAAAACTAAAAGCCCCCATATCTCCCCAGCTTCCTACTTTCCTCCCCTGACACTCTGCTCCATGTGCTTGAGCGCAATCCTCTAAGAGAAAAAGATTGTATTTTTGAGTTAAAAAAGCTATTTCTTCCAAATCACAGGGAAGACCATAAAGGTGGACAGCTATTATTCCCTTAATATTTCTCTCTTTTTTAAGAATATCCTCAAGCTTTCCCGGGTCAAGATTAAAGGTTTTTTCATCCACATCACAAAAAACCGGTACTCCTCCACACTGGAGAATAGAGCTCGCCGTAGCTACAAAGGTAAAAGGAGTAGTAATAACCCGGTCTCCCTCCTTCACCCCTAAAGCTTTCAGAGCTACAAATAAAGCAGTGGTCCCATTGCTTGTGGCTACAGCCTCTTTTACTCCCACATAACGAGCAAATTCTTCCTCAAACTTTCTAACGTTTTCACCTTGAGCCAGAAATCCCGAATCTAAAACTTCATTTACTGCTTTTTTTTCTTCTTCTCCTAAACAGGGTTTGCTCAGAGGTATATTAACCATTATATTTCTCCATCCTCAAGAGAATGAAAGCTTTCTAAATAATCAAGGTAATCTTTAAAATAAGCCTCTATTTCCTCCATAGAATCGCCACCAAATTTTTTCCGGTAAGCAGCAGCCAAAACCCAGGCTAACATCGCCTCTCCCACCACCATTGCCCGGGGAACAGCACAGATGTCGGAGCGCTCAAAACGAGCAGAAACGGCCTTTTTCTCCCTTACATCTACGCTCATCAAGCCTCGTCGAAGAGTGGGGATGGGCTTCATAGCACATCTAACCCACATTATATCACCTACCGAAATCCCTCCTTCCACTCCTCCGCTCCGGAAAGTCTGGCGATAAAAAGGGAAAGGCAAACGACGGGAGTCATAAAAAATCTCATCATGGAATTGACTTCCCCGAAGAGTTGCAGAGCGAAAGCCTTCCCCTACTTCCACTCCTTTAATTCCTGGAATACCCATCAAAAAGAAAGCCAGCTGACTATCTAATCGTTCTTGAATTTCGCCATAGCTTCCCAGACCAGGGACTACACCTTGAGCCACCACGACAAAAGTGCCTCCCAGAGTATCTCCCTCTTCCCCTACTTTTTCTATTAATTCTATCATTTCTTTTTCTCTCTCCGGGTCATAAGTGTGCAAGGGAGAAAGTTCTGCCCGGGATATCTTTTCTTCCCAGCTCATCTCTTCTTGAGCGCTAATTTCTCCGATACTTTCTACAAACCCCCCCACCTTTACTCCAAAGTGACGGAGAAAAATCTTAGCCACTGCTCCTGCCACGCATTTCCCTACCGTTTCTCGAGCGCTGGCTCTTTCAATAACATTCCGCAGGTCAGAAAAACGATACTTCACCATTCCCCCCAAATCGGCATGGCCGGGACGAGGAATGGTAATCTCTTCGTAGGAAGAAGGAGCGCTACCTCGAGGGTCCATAAGGGTAGACCAATTCTCATAATCTCGATTTTTAACCTCAAAAACCACCGGACCTCCTAAGGTTTTCCCCCACCGCACTCCGCCTAAAATCTCTACTTCGTCTTTTTCTATCTTCATACGCCCTCCCGAGCCAAAACCGCTCTGACGTCGGGAAAGCTCCCGGTTTATGAAAGGAATATCCACTTCCAGATTAGCAGGAAGCCCTCTAATTAGAGTTATAATGGCCGGGCCATGAGATTCACCGGCGGTGTGAAACTCCAGCAATACTTTCCTCCTTAAGATGTGCTATTTCCTGAAGAAGAGATAACAGCTCTTCTTCTTCGCTTTCTTTTATAATTTCTATCATTTTATCAAGTTCTCTCTGAAAAAGACCAATCGTCTTCAATATTTTATCTCGATTGGTGATAAAAATATCCCTCCACATCCGGGGAGAAGAACCCCCTATTCTCACCCAGTCTCCGAAAGAAGGACCAGCATATTGAGGCAAGTCCTCCCTATGAGATAAAACTGCCGAAAGAAAACAATTGGAAAGAATGTGAGGAAGGTGACTGGTCATAGCGCATATTTCATCGTGTTCTTCAACGGTTAAAAAAAAACCTGCCCTTCCAAAAAACGGGCTATCTCTTCCACCATGTTTTTACCACTTTCTGACACCGGAGGGGGAGAAACCAGAATCGGCACATTTCTTAAAATCCCCTTTCTGGCATGTTCTATTCCACCCCTCTCCCCACCCCCCATAGGATGAAAACCTGAATACTCGAGGCCCTGAAGAGCAGGAGATATCTCTCCCCATACCCACTCTCTGGTGC
>FZPS01000081.1_pt619 | contig 10203 bp, 8 predicted proteins | sample 1817821 | NCBI WGS metagenome assembly FZPS01 (sample SAMEA104158645, study PRJEB21678) | metagenome | place: Germany | collected 2015-04-21 | reverse complement strand
GTCCTGGATCGTGCTCAGGATGGAGGCGTAGGTGCTGGGGCGCCCGATCCCCTTGGACTCCAGCGCCTTGACCAGGCCCGCTTCGTTGTACCTTGCCGGCGGCTGGGTGAAGTGCTGCACCGGGAGGAGTTTCTGCAGCTGCAGCCGCTCCCCCACGCGGGTCTCGGGAAGTACCAACTCCGCCTCTTCCCGGGCGTCTTCCGGGTCGTCTTCCGGACGCGATTCCTGGTAGACCGCCAGAAACCCGCGGAACTTGGAGATCGACCCGGTGGCGCGGAACTCCACCCGTCCGGCCTCGATGTCGATGTCGGTCTGGTCGAACAGGGCGGGATTCATCTGCGAGGCGACGAAGCGGTTCCAGATCAGGTTGTAGAGCTTCCAGAGGTCCGGTTCGAGCATCCCTTTCATGCTTTCGGGCGTGCGCGCAACCGAAGTGGGGCGGATGGCCTCGTGCGCCTCCTGGGCCGTCTTCTTTGATTTGTAGTGGATCGGGCGGGGAGGCAGGTAGTCTTCGCCGTAATTCTTTCGGATCAGCCCGCGCACCTCCTCGAGGGCGCTTTCAGCCACCCGGGTCGAATCGGTCCGCATGTAGGTGATCAGCCCAACCGCGCCTTCGTCCCCGACCTCGATCCCCTCGTACAGCTTTTGGGCCGCCACCATGGTCCGCTTGACCGAAAAACCTAGCTTGCGGGCCGCATCCTGCTGCAGTTTGCTGGTGATGAAGGGGGGGACGGGGTATTTCTTCTTTTCCCGGCGGTTGATCCTGCGGACGACGAAGCTCGTGTCGGCGAGTTCGCCGACGATCCGGTCGGATGATTCCCGGTCGGCGACGGCCCACTTCTTCCCATCCAGGAGCCGGGCCCTGGCCTTGAATGCCGGGGGATGCTCCCCCGACAGTTGCACGTCGAGCGTCCAGTATTCCTCCGATACGAAGGCGCGGATTTCCCGTTCCCGGTCGACGATCAGGCGCAGGGCCACGGTCTGGACCCTGCCCGCCGACAGTCCGCGGCGCACCTTCTGCCAGAGCAGGGGGCTGATCTTGTAACCCACCAGCCGGTCCAGGATGCGGCGCGCCAGTTGTGCGTCCACCTTGTTCTGGTTGATTCTCCCCGGGTTCTTGAAGGCCTCCAGGATGGCGTTCTTGGTGATTTCGTGAAAGAGCACCCGGTAGATATTTTTGGACTTGCCCGCCAGTTCTTCGTAGAGGTGCTGGCAGATGGCTTCCCCTTCGCGATCGGGGTCGGCCGCGAGATAGATGTCGTCGATCCCCTTGGCCGCGGCGCGCAGTTCCTTGACCACCTTCACCTTGGCCGGGATCACGCCATATTGGGGCGTGAAGTCGTTCTCCACGTCCACGCCCAGTTTGCTCTTGGGCAGGTCCTTGATATGGCCGACCGACGCTTTGACGACGTAATTCCGGCCAAGGTATTTGCCGATGGTCTTCGCCTTGGCTGGGGATTCCACCACTACCAGTGCCTTGCTCATAGGAGGCGCAAACTACACCAATCCAGCCGAAATTCCAATACTAAATCGCGCCGCCGGCCGGCTCTATAGACATATCCTGTTTATTTGGTTAGCTTTACATAATAATTGCCCGGGAGCTGGCGAACCCGGCCTTTCGCCTCCAGGTCCAGCAGCAGGGCCGACAGGCGGGAGATGTCGGTTCCGCTCCGGCGGTGGAGATCGTCGAACAGCACGGGTTCATCCCGGGCGAGCAACCCGAGCAGCGCGCCGGCCCCGTCCGGGAGCGGCTCCTCCGGTTCGGGGAGAGGCGCATCCTCCCGGAGCTCGATTTCGCGCCGGATCCGCGGCGGGAATTCCTCGACGATGTCGCGCCAGGACTGGACCAGCTTGGCCCCCTGCTTGATGAGGAAGTTCGGCCCGAAACTCTGCGGGGCGGTCACGTTTCCCGGGACGGCGAAGACCTCGCGCCCCTGGTCGGCGGCCAGGCGGGCGGTGATCAGCGACCCGCTCTGAGTCGCCGCTTCGACGATCAGGGCGCCGAGCGCGAGGCCGCTCACGATGCGGTTGCGCGCCGGGAAGTTGCGGGGCGCCGGCGGGGTGCCGGGGGGATACTCCGTCAGCAGCACCCCGCGGCGCGCGATCTCCCGCGCCAGCGCCGCATGCTCGCGCGGGTAGATGACATCGATGCCCGAGCCGAGCACGGCCGCGGTGGTCCCGCCGGCTGCAAGCGCCCCGCGGTGGGCCGCCGCGTCCACCCCCCGCGCCATTCCCGAGACCACGGTGATTCCCCTGGCGGCGAGATCGGAGGCGAGGTCTTCGGCCATCCGCAGGCCGTACAGGCTCGGTTTCCGCGTGCCCACGACGGCGACGCACGTCCGGAGGAGGGTTTCCGGATTTCCCCGGGCGTAGAGCACCAGCGGCGGGTCGAAGATTTCCGCCAGCATTCCGGGGTACCCCCCGGTCCCCAGGACCAGGAACCGGTAGTCCTGCGCGCCGGCCCGCTCGAATATTTCGTGCGCCCGGCCCCGGCCGGCGCGCGCGCGCAGGGCCGCACATGCCTCCGGCCCCAGCCCCAGGGCCGCGAGCGCTCCCGCGTTCATCCGGAAGAGGCCCCCGACATCGGGGGCCGCATCCCGGATCCAGGCGCGGGCGGCGGCCCCCACCCCGGGGAGAAGGGTGATCTCCAGGGCGTTTTTGATCAGGACATCGCCGGCTGATTCCGTCATAATGACCGCCGGGGATACTGTTTCGCGGTTTGGGCGCATATTTCCGCCATTGTGGAAGCCATGGGAGTGAAAGCGGGAATCGAGGTTTTCCTGGAAAACGCGCGGACGCTGGCGCAGGGCGCACGGGTGGGCGCCGTGGTGCACCCCGCGTCGGTCCTGTCCGACCTCCGGCACGCGGCCGACGCCCTCCGGGAGTGCCGCGACTTCCGGCTGGTTTCGTTGTTCGGCCCGCAGCACGGGGCCCGGGGTGAAAAGCAGGACAACATGGTGGAATCGGACTTCTACCGCGACCCGGTCACCCTCCTGCCGGTGCACAGCCTCTACGGCGAAACCCGCCGCCCCACGGAAGAGATGATGCGGGAGATCGACCTGCTGCTGTTCGACCTCCAGGATGCCGGGACGAGGGTCTACACCTTCATCCATACCATGGCCTACTGCATGGAAGCGTGCGCCCGGTGGGGCAAGAGCATGATCGTGCTCGACCGACCCAACCCCATCGGCGGGGTGCGGGTCGAGGGGAACCTGCTCGATGCGGACTATCGCTCCTTCGTCGGCCTCTACCCGGTCCCGATGCGGCACGGGATGACGACGGGGGAGATGGCGAGGTTCCTCAACGCCGAATTCAACATCGGCTGCGACCTGGCCGTGGCGGAGATGGAGGGGTGGCGCCGGGAGTTCTGGTTCGACGACACCGGTCTTCCCTGGGTGCTCCCCTCGCCCAACCTGCCCACCCTCGATTCCGCCACTGTCTACCCCGGGACCGTGCTGGTCGAGGGGACCCTCCTGTCGGAGGGGCGCGGGACAACGCGGCCGTTCGAGCTCATCGGCGCCCCCTATATCGACAGCCGCGACTACGCCGACACGCTCAACGGGCTGGGCCTGGGCGGGGTCCGCTTCCGTCCCGCGTACTTCGAGCCCACCTTCCAGAAATGGGCGGGCGAAATGTGCGGCGGCGTCCAGATCCATGTCCTGGACCGGGAGGAGTTCGAGCCCTACCTCACGGGCATCGCCGTGATCGCATCGGCCCGGTCGCTCTATCCGGACCGGTTCGCCTGGCGGCGGCCCCCTTACGAGTACGAGTACGAGAAGCCGCCGATCGAGATCCTGTGCGGGGGGAAGCGGATCCCGGAAATGATCGCAAGGGGCGCCCCGGTCGGAGAGATCCGCCGCAGCTGGCAGGGGGAGGTCGAGCGGTTTCTCCGCCGCCGGGAGCCCTATCTTCTGTATTAACCCTGGTTATGGATGTGCTACTATAACGGTCCCATGATCATAGGACTGACGGGCACAAACGGGGCGGGCAAAACCGTGGTTTCGGATTACCTCCGGAGCCGCGGGTTCGAGTTCCATTCTCTTTCGGATGCCATCCGCGCCGAAATCCGGGAGCGGGGGGAGGAGATCACCCGCTCGAGGCTCATCGAGGTCGGCAACGAACTCAGGGAGAAGCACGGGGCCGGCGTCCTGGCGGAGCGGATCCTGGCCGTGGTCGAAAGCGACCACAATTACGTGATCGACTCCATCCGCAATCCACACGAAGTCGAAGTCCTGCGCCGCCGCCCCGATTTCCGGCTCCTGGCGCTCGAGGCCGACGCGCGGCTCCGCTTCGAACGCAGCCGGTTGCGGGGGAGGGAGAACGCGCCGGAGACGCTCGAGCAGTTTCTGGCCGAGGAGGCGCGCGAGCTCGGTTCCGACAACCCCGCGGGCCAGCAGCTGGTAGCCACGCGGAAGCTGGCGGACCTCTGCGTGACGAACAACGGGACGATCGAGGAACTGCACCGGCGGCTGGACGAGGTCATCCCCCCGCTCCTGAGCCGCTTCATCCGCCCCTCCTGGGACGAGTACTTCATGAATATCGCCAAGGTGGTGGCCACGCGCAGCAACTGCATGAAGCGGAAGGTGGCCGCCCTCATCGTCAAGGACCGGCGCATCATTTCCACGGGGTACAACGGCACTCCGCGGGGGGCGCGTAACTGCAACGAGGGAGGGTGTCCCCGCTGCAACGGCCTGGCTCCGAGCGGCACGGCCCTGGACGAATGTCTCTGCTCCCACGGGGAGGAAAACGCCATCACCCAGGCGGCCTACCACGGCATCAGCCTGAAGGGGGCCACCCTCTACTCCACCTTCGCCCCCTGCCTGCAATGCACGAAGATGATCATCAACAGCGGCATCGTGGAGGTGGTCTACAACCAGGAGTACCCGCTGAACGGGTCCGCACAGGATTTGCTCAAGGAGTGCGGCGTCCTGCTGCGCCAGTACCGGGTGTGAAGCCGTTTCCCAACCGCCTGAGGGGCGGCCTCCGGGCCGCTGAAACGAAGTGAGCATAGAGACTGAAATCAAGGTGGAGATAGGGGAGCCGGAGGCCTTTTGCCGCACCCTGGACGCGCTCGGCGCGACGCCGGTGTCCGCGCGGCATTTTGAAGACAACCGGCTTTTCGATTTTCCGGACGGCCGGCTGGTGGCGCAGCGCTGCACCCTCAGGGTCAGGATCGCCGGGGGGCGGGCGACGCTCACCTTCAAGGGGGCGCCCCGTGCCGGGGGAGTCTTCAGGGTGCGGGAGGAGTTGGAAACCGGGCTCGGGGACGGAGCGACGGCGCTGGAGATCCTCGGGCGGCTCGGGATACGGCCGGTGTTCCGCTACCAGAAATACCGTCGGGAATTCGCCCTGGACGGGGTCCTGGTCGCCGTGGACGAAACCCCGATCGGCAACTATACGGAGCTGGAGGGGTCCAAGGAGGCGATCCGCGCGCTGGCCCACGCGCTCTCGTTTTCCGAAGACCGTTTCATCCGCGCCAGTTACCATGCTCTCTACCTGGAGTTTTGCCGGCGGGAGGGAACGGCGCCCGGCGGCATGGTTTTTTGACCTGGGATCCAAGCGAGGAGGGGCCTCATGCCCGTTGTCTATGTCGAGCAGATCGGGGAATGGGAGGGAAAAGAGGTCACGCTCCGAGGCTGGGTTTACAACCGGCGCAGCAGCGGGAAGCTGCAGTTCCTCCTGCTGCGCGACGGCACCGGCGTCATCCAGTGCGTCGCCTTCAAGGGGAATTTTCCCGCGGAGGAGTTCGCCCTCCTCGACGGGCTCGGGCAGGAGTCGAGCCTGGAGGTCCAGGGGACGGTCCGCCGGGACAGTCGGTCCCCGGGAGGGTTCGAGGTGGATATTGCGCGGTTCCGGGTGTTCCAGGCGGCCGAGAACTACCCCATCACCCCCAAGGAGCACGGGACGGCCTTCCTGATGGAGAACCGCCACCTGTGGCTCCGGAGCGCGCGCCAGCACGCGATCCTCAAGATCCGCCACGAGGTGATCCGCGCCTGCCGTGACTATTTCGATGACCGGGGCTTCACCCTCGTGGATACGCCTATCTTCACCCCCAACGCGTGCGAGGGGACGACGACGCTGTTCGAGACCCGCTATTTCGACCAGACCGCCTACCTGTCCCAGAGCGGCCAACTCTACAACGAAGCCACCGCGGCTGCGTTCGGAAAGGTCTACTGTTTCGGGCCGACCTTCCGGGCGGAGAAGTCCAAGACCCGGCGGCACCTGATGGAATTCTGGATGGTTGAGCCGGAGGTCGCCTTCGCCACGCTGGAGGAGACGATGGAGTTGGCGGAAGGGCTGATCTGCTTCATCCTCGAGCGGGTCCTCACCCGCCGCCGGGCCCAGCTCGACGTCCTGGAACGCGACATCGGCGCCCTGGAGCGGATCGTGCCCCCGTTCCCCCGCATCTCCTACGACGAGGCGGTGAAGTTGCTCCAGGCCTCTGGATCGGCGATCGAGTGGGGGGGGGATTTCGGCGGGGGGGACGAGACGATGCTTTCGGAGCGCTACGACGCACCCGTCATGGTGCACAGGTATCCCGGCGCGGTGAAGGCGTTTTACATGCAGCCGGACCCTGAGCGCGCCGAGGTGGCCCTGTGCGTCGACATGCTTGCGCCCGAGGGGTACGGCGAGATCATCGGGGGGGGCGCGCGCATCCACGATTCCGACCTGCTCCTCGAACGGCTGGCGGAGCATGGGCTCCCGCCGGAGCCGTTCGGCTGGTACCTGGACCTGCGGAAATACGGCTCGGTGCCCCATGCCGGTTTCGGGATGGGGATCGAGCGGGTGGTGGCGTGGATCTGTCGTTTGACCCACCTGCGCGAGACCATTGCCTTCCCGCGGACCCTTTACCGGATCTATCCCTGATGCTGCGGACGTGTTCCCCATCGGGCGGCGACGCGCGCGTCCAGAGGTGCGTGTTCCTGGCGGGTCTCGCGGTCGGCGTCCTCTTTTTCGCCTTCTACTACTCCCGGGGGCTGACCCTGGCGCACTACGACGCCAAGGCCCACCTGCTGGTGGCGCGGCGCATCGTGGATTCACTCGAGCCGGGTTACTCCCAGATGGGGGGGCAATGGCTCCCCTTGGTCCACCTGCTGTACCTCCCCTTCGTCATTTTCGACGCCCAGTACCGGTCGGGCCTGCTCCCCAGCCTGATCTCGGTGTTGTGCTTCGCGGTCTCCGGCGCGCTCGTGTACCGGATCTCGCTCCGGATCACGGGATCCGGGACGGCGGCGCTGTGCTCGGCCGTCCTGCTCATCGCGAATCCCAACCTGCTGTACCTGCAGAGCTGCCCGCTGACGGAACCGGTGTTCATGGCGCTGTTTCTGTTGGCGCTCGACCGGCTGCTCGAGTGGCGCGCTTCCGACCATTCCCGCCTGCCGTGGGCGGCCGCCGTCTGGACCGCCCTGGCGGGAATGTGCCGCTACGAAGGGTGGGGGCTGCTCCTCGGAATCGTCGCGCTGCTCCTTGCCGACGGGTGGACGCGGCGGGTCCCGCGCCCGCAAGCGGTGCGGGCCGCAGCGGTTTCTGCGGCGGTGTTCGCGCTTCCCGCGCTCGCCCATTTCGGCTACATCCTCGTGCGGCTGGGGGACGTCTTTTTCAGCCGGGTGGCGGCGGGGGCCCCGACCCCCTACCTGACCCACCGACGCCCTTTTCTCTCCCTGCTGTACCACCTGGCGCAGGTGGAGCAGATGGCGACGCTCCTTCCCCTCGTCCTGGCCGGCGTCGGGATCCTGGTTTTCCTCCGCGAGCGGGAGCGGCGTTGGGAGCGGGCGCCCCTGCTGCTGCTCTGGGTCCCGTCGCTCGTCAACATCGCGGCTCTTTACTGGGGCCATGTCTACCGGCTGCGCTATTCGGTCCTGCTTCTGCCCGCCGTGGCGGTGTGCGCCGGGCTGGCCATCCGGTCGGAAAAGGCGCGCCGGCGCGCGCTGCCGCTGCTGTTCCTGCTGCTGGCCGTTCTCCCCTGGGTTTCGTGGGCCACCTACGTGCGGGATCCCCAGCGGATGCTGGTCCCGGGGCCGGGGGCGGCGGTGCTTCCCGTCCTGGGGCTCGGGCTGTACGCGGTCGCGCGCCTCCGGGGTGGGTATGCCCGGGCGCTGCTGCTGCTCTGCGTCGCGGGGATGGTCGTGCCCCCGCTCGCGCGGGAGCGGCTCCCCATGATGGCGGAGACGCTGGAACACGAGTTCATCGAGCCGGAGCGGGACGAGATCCTGCAATACCTGCGCCGCCATTACGACGGGGGGAGGATCCTGGTCGACATGGGGCGGCAGGCGCCGCTGGTCTACGATTCGGGGCTGCGGGTGAGTGAGTTCGTCTACAACGACGGGGAGGGGCGGTGGTGGCACCGGGCGCTGGCCGATCCCGTGCGGGTGGTCGGGTGGCTGTGCGCGCAGAAGGGGGACGCCGTCTGGGAGCGCATTATGATGGATCCCCGGATTCGTACTCACTATACTGTAGCCGTGGATACGGAGCATCTGGCGCTGTACCGCCTGAAGGTGCCGACCGGCAAGGTGGAGCGATACCCGTGAAAAACCAAGCCCCGGCCGGGGAGAAGCAGAAAAAATTCGATTTTTCCCCCTCCCGGCCCCGGCCCCTCCTGTCCGGCCTCCCGGGCAGGATCGACAGTTACGAGGAGGGGGTGGCGCACTATTTCCGCTGGAGGACCGGCCTCGACTACTACCACGCCCTGGACCAGGTCGTCGATTTCGTGGTTCAGACCGGGAGGATCCGCGTGATCGACCTCCTGACCGACACCGCCGCCTTCTCGCTGAGACTGGCAGGGCGAAAATCGTTTCACGGGCGGATCTATTCCTTCGACACCAACATCACCCTGCTGGAACGCGCCAAGCAGCGGGCGGCTCACCTCGGCCTCGAGCAGATCGTGGAGTTCCGCCACTTCCAGGAACCTCGCTTCCCGGTCCCGGACGGGCACGCGGAACTGGCGGTTTCCGTGTTCGATCTCCACCGGCACCCGCTGGAGCGGTATTTCGGGGAGGCGATGAGAATCCTCGCCCGGGAAGGGCATCTGATCCTCGCGGAATACCTGGAGCCGAAGGGGGCGCGGACCTCGCTCGCCGGCCTGTGGCGCAGGGCGCACCTCCGGTTCGTCCAGAAGAACCCCGTTGAGGCCAGGGCGGTCTACCCCGATCGGGAGGAGCTCATCGGTCTGCTGTTCCGCTCGGGGTTCCGCCAGGTCATCGTTCAGGAGCTCTGCGCTCCCCGTTCGCGGCATTCGGGGGCGTTCAGCATCATCGCCGCCACTAAATAGGAGAGGAGCGGGTGTGAGGAGACCAAGCACGGTGTATTTGCGGATGGCGCTGCTTGTGCTGCTGGCGCTGCCCGTTTTCGCCGGCGGGGAGCCGGTCGCGCGGATCAAAAAGATCGGGAAGGCGCCCAATTTCATCGCCCTCAGCCCCGACGGCGCGCGGCTCTACGCGACCTCCTACGCCACGGACGAGCTGCTCGAAGTGGACCTCGAGCGGAACATCGTCACCCGCAGGGTGGAGGCCGGCGGCGCCCCGTTGGGACTGGCCCTCGCCGATGGCGGGAAGACGGCCCTGGTGGCCTGCAGGGATTCGGGTACCGTGGCCATGATCGACCTGGACTCCTTCCAGGTGCTGGCCGATGTTCCCGCGGGCGCCCAGCCCAATTCGGTGGCCGTGGGCGCCCGGGGCTACAACGCCTACGTGGTGGATTACGGGCGGAGCCGGGAAGGCCGCCTGCACATCCTCGACCTGCGCCAGCGGCGCATGGTTGGCAGCATCACGCTGGGAGTCAGCCCCTTCGGCATCGTGGTGAGCCCGACCTCCGAGATGGTGTTCGTCCTGATGGGCGGTGACAACCAGGTGTGGGCCTTGGACCCGTCCGGCCCCTCCGTGGTCGCGAAGATCACGGTAGGGGAAGGACCGGACGGCATAGCCATCACCCCTGACGGGAAGCGGCTCTTCGTCGCCAACAGCCGCACCCACGACCTTTCGATCATCGACGCGGAAATGCTGCGCGTGCTGGTCACGGTCCCGATCGGGAAGATGCCCTTCGGCGTCGCGGTGAGTCCCGACGGGAAACGGGTGTTCGTCGTCAACACCCAGAGCCGCACCGTCTCGGTTCTCCCGGCCGATCTCAGCAGCCTGTCAGGGCATACGTTCGATATCGACAAGGGATCGACCGATATCCTGGTGGCGCCGGACAACCGGACCGTTTACG
>FZPS01000059.1_pt619 | contig 10203 bp, 7 predicted proteins | sample 1817821 | NCBI WGS metagenome assembly FZPS01 (sample SAMEA104158645, study PRJEB21678) | metagenome | place: Germany | collected 2015-04-21 | reverse complement strand
ATATAAGGAATAATATAAACTCATTGGTAAATGATCTCAACCATGATATTAAAACAAGGAAAGAATCTTAACTCTTAAGTTATCTCAAACCCACTATATTTTTCACAAAACTTTTCTGAATAATTAACCCGTACATGAAATAGTCATAAAGCGTTTTACATCATTTCACCTATGACTATCAATGATTTAAATAGTAAAAAACTTTTCTTTGATTTCATTTTTAACTAAAAAAATGGTATATTTGATTATACGACATTGTATAAAACAATCTCTTGGTTGAACCTACTCTGGATAGGTGTTTTAGTGGTGGATATTTATCAAACAAAAAGTTAAATGTTTTCAATCCAGCCTGTTTAGAGTAGCTAAACAGGTTTTGTTGGCTCTATAAGTAAAAGAATACAAGGCTCTCTTAAAAGTCACATGTATCTTATACTAAGTGATCTTAATTTAATTAAAACTTATTGGAGCAATGAAATTAATCATCATTTCAAACAGACTACCCATTACCATTATTGAAGAAAACAATGAATACAAAGTAAAGACTAGTGCCGGAGGACTTGCCACAGGATTAAACTCTTTAGAAACTTCTTTGGACAAACATTGGATAGGATGGCCCGGAATCCACATTACCAACCAGTCAGCTAAAGATGAAATTAGCACCAAGCTCTCTTTCCATAATTTTCACCCGGTTTATCTTACACCTCAACAAATTGAAGACTACTATGAAGGTTATAGCAATAGCGTTCTTTGGCCACTTTTTCATTATTTTTTCAGCTATGTGCGCTACCGTAACACCTATTGGAACACGTACAAAGCAGTCAATATGTTATTTTGTGAAAAAACGATGGAGATAATTCAGCCCGGAGATATAGTTTGGGTACAAGATTATCACCTGATGCTTTTACCTCAAATGCTAAGAGAGAGAATGCCGGACATCTCTATTGGGTATTTTCTGCACATACCTTTTCCTTCTTATGAACTGTTTAGAACCTTACCGGAAAGAGCCGAGATACTTAATGGATTACTTGGGGCGGATCTCGTTGCCTTTCACATTCACAGTTATATGTATCATTTTATTGATGCCGTAAGACGAATACTTAAACTCGATTCCTTTCTTGATGAAATTTATTTAGGAGATAGAAGAACCATTGTAGATGCCTTTTCAATGGGCATTAATTATGACATGTATCACAACGCCATTTTAAATCCTAAAATAAGAATAAAAGCTGATAAGCTCAGGCAAGAATTTGGCGATAGCAAAATTATTCTTTCAATTGACAGACTTGACTATAGCAAGGGAATCCTCATAAGATTAAAAAGTTTTGAGAATTTTCTAATCAATCATCCGGAATACCGCAGAAAAGTATCCCACGTAATGATTGTATCTCCTTCACGCGACAAAGTGGACATCTATGCAAGACTAAAAGAAAAAATAGACAGAAAGGTTGGGGCAATAAACGGAAAATTTGCAACTATGGGTTGGCAACCTATTTACTATTTTTATCAAACCTATGGATTTGAAGATTTAGCTGCCCTATATCACATCTCCGATATCGCTTTGATAACCTCATTTAGAGATGGAATGAACTTAGTAGCCAAAGAATATGTAGCTGTAAAACGAGAGAATAAAGGAGTGCTTATATTAAGTGAATTAGCGGGAGCTTCCATTGAATTATCAGATGCAATTATAATTAATCCAACGAACACAAAAGAGATGGAAAATGCCATTCTTCAAGCATTAATAATGTCGGAACAAGAACAATCTGCAAACCTGGATAGTATGCAAGAAATGGTCAAGACACAACATATTGGACAATGGGCAAAAAGTTTTATTTCTGAATTGATACAAATCAATAAAAGGAATAAAAAGCTGAAACAAAAAATAATGGATGACACAAAATTTGCACAAATAAAGCAATTATATGACCAATCTCGAAGTCGGCTTATTATTTTAGACTACGATGGCACACTTTCTCCTTTTCATCCTGATCCTAAAAAAGCCTATCCAAAAGAAGAGCTATTACAACTATTAAAAACGATGAGTGACGACCCTTTGAATAGAATTGTAATCAGTAGTGGAAGAGATAAACAAACCCTTGAAAACTGGTTGGGACATTTAAAAATTGATTTGGCCGCTGAACATGGCGCATTTTATAAAGAAAATGGAAAATGGATTAGTAAGGTGAAAAGAATTGAATGGGGTGATGAACTTATTAATAAAATAGAACATATTGTAGAAAAAACTCCTCACTCCAGGCTTGAAATTAAAGAAACTGCCCTTGTTTGGCACTATAGAGAAGTAGATATCTGGCTTGCTGAACTACGGATCACTCAATTAATAAGTGAATTAAACAATCTAAGCTCGAGAAAAAAATTACAAATCATCAAAGGAAATAAAATAGTTGAAATCAAGTCGGGCGACGCCACGAAAGGCAAAGAAGCTCTTCGCTTAATCGAGGAAAACCATTACGATTTCATTATGGCTCTGGGTGATGATACCACAGATGAAGAGATGTTTACTCGTTTACCTACTGATGCCATAACAATAAAAGTGGGAACCCTGTCTCAGGTTTCACAATATAATATACCACGTCAACAACAGATAGAAACTTTTCTTAATCACTTGATACAATAAATTAACAACTATGAACAATTTAGATTATGGTGTGATAGGTAATTGTAAGACCGCTGCATTAATCTCGAATAAGGGTAGCATTGACTGGCTTTGCTTCCCGGTATTTGATTCCCCCTCTGTCTTCTCTAAACTATTGGATAAGAATAAAGGTGGAAGTTTTTCAATTGAAGTTGCTGACGACTATCAAATCTCTCAGCATTATATCAAAAATACAAATATTCTTTCTACCCGTTTTGCTTCGGAAGAAGGGGTATTCGAAGTCCGCGATTTCATGCCTCGATATCGTGCTTTAAAGGAGTACTATACCCCCTCCGAAATTTATCGCTATCTTAAACACATTTCAGGCACTCCTCGTTTTCGAGTACATTACAATCCGGTTATGAATTACGGAAGAGAAGCGGTAACCAATCGGATATTCCCTAATTATATCAGAACTTTTTCCTTGGTGGATGGCAAATACAATATGTACTTATACACCAGCCTTGATTTTGAGTCCATTCTTAACCAAGCTGAAATAACATTGGAAAAAGAAGAATATCTCTTACTTTCCTATAACCAGAAACTCGCGGGTATTGATATCAATCGAGCCTATTTAGAGTATCAACGGACTAAAGTATATTGGTTGAACTGGAATAATCGCTCTCGTAAATTCCAGCTATACAGCGACATCATTTCGCGCAGTCTGCTCGTATTGAAACTAATGTCTTATGATGAATCCGGAGCTATCATCGCCGCATTAACAACAAGCATTCCCGAAACCATTGGAGAAGTACGCAACTGGGATTACCGGTTCTGCTGGATAAGAGATGCCTCTATGTCAATCGAAACACTTATTAAATTAGGTCATAAATCAACGGCTAAGAGATTTATGAGATTCATAAAAAACATATTAAAATCAAAGACAGACTCTTTACAAATAATGTACGGCATAGATGGCAGCCGCATGCTGCACGAGGAAATACTTCCGCACCTAGATGGCTATGAAGGTTCAAAGCCGGTAAGAATTGGAAACGCAGCCTATAAACAAAGGCAAAACGATTCTTTTGGCTATTTAATGGATGTCATCCACAGCTATTATTTTCGTTTTCGAGGCACATTAGGAGAAATGGAAGAGATGTGGGAAATTGTAAGAGCATTGGTTAGAAATGTCTATGAGGTATGGCAAAACACCGATCAAAGCATCTGGGAATTTCGCAACCGGGAGAAGCATTTTGTGTTCTCTAAAGTAATGTGTTGGGTGGCCTTAGATAAAGCCATTGACATAGCTGTTCTGCTAAAACAAAAAGACTATGAAGTGGCTTGGAAAAAAGAGGCTTTCAGAATCAAAGAAGAGATTCTCACCAAGGGGTGGAATGAGGAGATTCAGAGTTTTACGCAAGCTTATGACAATACAGATATGGATTCATCGCTATTGTTGATGGCACAATATGGATTTATTGATGCTCAAGATGAACGGTTTATAAAAACGGTAAAGAGAATTAAAGAGGAACTTTATTTTAAGGGTTTGATGTACAGATACAAAAACAACGATGACTTTGGGCCTCCTTCTTCTGCATTTACTATTTGTACTTTCTGGCTCATCTATGCACTTTATACAATTGGCGAAAAAGAAGAAGCTCTTGAGATATTCAATGAAATGCTTTCTTACGCTAACCATGTAGGACTATTTAGTGAAGATTTAGATTTTGAATCTAAACGTTTGCTTGGCAATTTTCCACAGGCATATTCACATTTGGCCCTGATAAATACGGCATTACTATTTGCAGAAGAAAAAGAATCCATCAACTTCATAAAACCTTAACTATTTTTACTCATTAATATTGGCCAACCTAAACCATAAATATATCTATTGAAAATTTCAGAATGAACTACCTGATCTCTAACTAAATTTGAAGAGGATATCCTAAAGCAACCCTGTGTTTTCTAGATACTCTCGATTATATCAATGCTTATAAAGATCATAAAACCCAACCATTAACCTTAAAAAAGCATTCATCCTACATAATCTTACATAACACCAACCAACCAGTTAGTAATCAATAGATTAAGAACCCACTAAGACTTAACTATCAAACTAACTTTTTTCATTTTGCCTTCTCGTGTTAATATCTTTACACAAAGGTTGATTTTATTGTCTTGTAAAATTTTATTGTATGAATATTTTTAATAGATTAGGACGGACAATATAGAACTATCTTTCCATAATAACATCGCATCGATTAGAGTATTGAAAGATTTATTATTTATACATAATCATATTTCATATGAAAAATGCAAATATTTATTACGAACCGGCGCTCAACTCTACTGAGAGTATTTTCAACTATGATCTTTATAAAAATGCGATCGACTTGTATCAACAGGAACAATATATTGAAGCTCTACACACATTCCTCGACAGTCTAAACCCTAAAATAAGAAAAGAGTACGGAAACAATGAAGGTACAGAGTTCCATATTCCACACGGATCCATCATCATAGACATCCTTTTAAAGGGGGATGATGTATTTATCAACAGCAACTTCATGAAACTACCCGAAAAGGGTGTATTACCTATGCTTAGGCAAGTGGCTACTTTGAACATCAATAACACCACACTGGTAAACTTTCAACTTGATGGAGATATTCTGACGATGAAATACAATTGTGACATCACACAAACACATCCTCATAAAATGTATGAATTGTTTAGAGAAGTGTGTTATATAGGAGACAAATACGATGATGAGTTTGAGACCTCATTCAATGCAGAGCGTATTTATCAACCAATCATTAAACCTTATCCACAAGATTTAATAGATAGACTATACGATAACATTCAAGAAATATGTAATTATACAAGAGACGAGGTTTCAAGGCACAATAAAAACAGAACTTACGGCTATGCCTGGACGGTTCTAGACACCGCTTTCTATCAGATATTATACACGTCTTCAGTGCAAGGATACTTATTAAATGAGATAAGCAAAGCCATCCATGATATGGATAAGGATTTACCTTTACAAGAGGTTGTTTCTAAAGGTTTAAAAGTATTGGATAAGATAGCAGCTCTACCTAAAGAAGAACTAGCAAAAGATCTTTACTACATTGACACCTTAATCTCCACCAAGATTTCTTCTTCTTTGAATAACATACAATCTAATTTTAAGGAAACTTACGAGAGCTCAACTCAGTCTATTCAATCCGGAAACTATGAAGATGCCGCAATAAGAATCTTATATAAGTTTTATGAAATGTACTACTACTGCGATGTGCAAGACGATATCCACACTCTTGTTTCGGCCGGACTTAAAGCAGCTTCCGGTAAGCCATGGGATGAAGCAGCAAAAAACCTATACCAAACTATGGAACAAATCATGGATGATAACCTAGAAGAAACCGATCTATTCAGCGCTTTTGCCGGCTTAGCTGAAGGCATTGAAGAAACAATGGCATCTATACAAGATAATCCAGAAGAGCTGGCAGCCAATATGGAAGAGATACAACAAAAAATGATGGAAGCTCTTGCTAAAGGTGATATGGAAGAGTATATGCGCTTAGCAACTCAGATGCAACAAAGTATGTTTAATTAAAAGTTACGTCAAACCCTAACAAAGCTAAAATCATGAATGAATCTATATATTCCATAGTATACAAAGTAACTCACTCAGCAGGTTCAGGAACTTGCTTTTATTTGAAAGATTACGATTTATTTGTTACCAACTATCATGTTGTAGAAGGGTTTCATAACTTAGCCATTCACGACAAAGATCGTAATTCGTTTCAGGCAAAGGTAATCCTTGTAAATCCTGAAACAGATATTGCTCTTTTATCAGTGGATGGTGATTTTTCCCATCTCCCCTCTTTGTCTTTATCTGATAGTTCGGAATTAAATATTGGCCACAAGGTATATGTAGCCGGATATCCCTTCGGAATGCCATTTACCATGACTGAAGGTACTGTTTCTGCTCCTAAACAAATGATTAATGGACAGTATTATGTGCAAACAGATGCTGCTGTAAATCCGGGAAACTCTGGAGGCCCCATCTTTAATAATACAGGAGAATTGGTTGCCATTACAGTAAGTAAATTCACCGAAGCTGATAATATGGGATTTGGAATTCAAGTGAATACCTTGAAACAATTGCTGGAAAATATTGAGTATCTAGACCGCAACCTATTTAACGTACAGTGTAACAGTTGCGAGCAATTAGTAGACGAGGAAACGGAATACTGTCCTTTTTGTGGGGAGAAGATGATAGAGGGTGTTTTTGAAGAACGAGAAATATCTCCTATTTCACAGTTCTGTGAAGAAGCCATCCAAAAGATGGGCATCAATCCCATTCTTGCTCGTGAAGGAAATGAAGTGTGGCGTTTTCACAAAGGGAGTTCTGAAATCCGTCTTTTTGTTTATGACGGAGATTATCTCTTTGCGGTATCTCCAATTGTACTTATGCCCAAGAAAGAGATTGAACCGGTACTCCGTTTTATCCTCAGCAATCAGTTTGCCCCTTATAAATTAGGAGTAGATGGAAGGCAGATCTATATTGCTTATCGCATTCATTTAGCTGACATCAATGAAAAGCTGGAGAATGCAATACAGGAAAACATCATAGGCTTATCAGAAAAGGCGGACGAACTAGACAATTATATGGTAGAAGAATTTGGTTGTGAGTTCTCTGAATTCTCAAAAATAGATAACTGACTATTCCGGTAAAGAAAAACAGTTATAATCAATTCAAGAATAATTTCATTCCATAAAAGCTCTCTATATGAACCAATCAATGCAACTGGCAAAAATTATAGAAGAAAAGTTAGAATCAAAAGAGGGATTTAAATTCATCCATGGACGTGGATTATTTGGTAGTAAAGCGAAAAAATCGTTTACAATATGGTCTGAAGCAGAAAAAAAAGCAGTGCTTCCACTTCATTTTATACATCATTTTGTTCATCAGGAAGAAGAGTCAAAGTCTTACTATGCCATTTATGCCTTTTCAACAAAAGGCCGGATTGATACGAAAAGGTTATCCCAGTTGAAAGAGACTGCCTCAACAATCGACCTCGGCACAGTGCGCTACGAGAGCTTTACCTATACTCGATTAGAACTTTGGCGTGGTAGGGAAAACTCGTTTGCTCAGGAAAACAACACCATTGCCACTTCTTTAAGCGATGTGGAAAATGGACTTTTCGTTTATGTGGAAGCTCTTGGCTTTGGTAGCAATGCTGTTCTTGATAAACCACTGGTTATTTACGCAAAAAAAAATGAGGACGATTATATTTATCCCATAAAAAAAACCACATTAGCTAAAATCAAGATATGATTGCTTATGCAAACGATCAGTCAAAGCCATCATTTAAAATAAAAATAAACTTAATTAAATATTGAACCCATAATTTTTAGAAAATGAAAAAAGTCATCTTTACGTTAATCCTATTCGGAGCCCTATTCTTCACAGCAAACTCAGCTTCAGCAAAAGGAGTTATAATCTACAGCAACGGTGAAAAAATAGATGTTACCCATAAACTTCCGGAAGAAATTACCATTAATGGTGAACATGTCAATCTCGCTGTTATGTACAAGCAGTTTTCCATTTTTTGGATTCCGATGTGGAATTATGGTGAAACCCAATATGTACTACTCAATGATAAAGAAGATACTTATTATGACATTGACGCGGAAGAGATAGAAATATTAAAATCAGGTTATGACATTCCAATACCCGAAGAGCCGACCATGAATTTTTGGAATAAAATAGGAGGTAAAATCATTTGGATAGTTTTACTGTTAATCGTAGTTTACTATACCTGGATAGGCAGAAAGGATAATGAAGAAGCAGAAATCCCAACACAAGACGAATAGATTAGCCTAGCAAAAAGAACAAGGAATGGTAGTAAGAGAATCCATGGGTGAAACGATCAAGGACAGATCCAATTCATGGGCTAAAGACAGCTATTAATATAACCCAGACCGACCAAGGTTCGCTCCCAGACCGAACCCTCATATGTCCCAGACTTACCACCTGTCGGTCTGGGACCTTTTAATTTTACTCAATTTCGAGAGCTTTAGGAGAATAAAACCAACTCTACCCCAGTCTGTTAATCATTTCATAGTATTCTCTTTAACAGAGAAAGGAGAAACACAAGAATAAAAATCTTTAGTAAAAGTTAAATCTTCACATTGAATCCCCCCTAAAGACGAATACTCTTCTCATATCCAGCTAAAAAAATCTAAAAATAAGGCTTTTAGAATCCGGATTAATTTATTTTTGTATCTTTAGATTTTGACAAATGAGTTCATATTGAATTGTATCTTTCTTTTCAATGTTTTGCTCCACTATTACTTAATGTTTTATATGTTTAGCGGATCTTTCCATCGTCAGAATCGACATCAAAATTAACTTACTTGTTTTAATTGATTAGTATTAACAAGTTGCGAAAATGCAGAGAAGCATTGTCGTAACACATTTTCAAAATAGTATGAGATCATTCTTTTTAGGAAATTTAGAAATAAAGCTTCCTATTATCCAAGGCGGAATGGGAGTTGGCGTTTCGCTATCAGGGTTAGCATCAGCTGTTGCCAATGAAGGTGGCATTGGAGTTATATCGTGTGCCGGACTAGGACTAATCTATCATAAATCTCCGGGCGATTATTTAAGCAAGTGTATTTCAGGACTTAAAGATGAGATAAAAAAAGCCAGAGAAAAAAGTAAAGGTATAATTGGAGTTAACATTATGGTAGCCTTAACTAACTATGCCGATATGGTAAAAACATCCATAGCCGAAAAAGCAGATGTAATCTTTGCCGGAGCAGGGCTTCCTTTCGATTTGCCCTCCTACTTGACTAAAGAAAGTCAGACTAAACTTGTGCCGATTGTGTCTTCTCCTCGCGCAGCTAAAATCATATGCGATAAATGGAAAAACAATTATGACTATTTACCTGACGCCATTGTAGTGGAAGGGCCTAAAGCTGGAGGACACTTAGGGTTCAAGATAAATCAACTTGACAATGAACAATATTCTTTAGAACGTCTTATACCCGAAACCGTAGAAATAGCCAACTCATATAAAGAGCTAAAAAACATTCCTATCATTGCAGCAGGTGGAATTGCATCCGGTGAAGACATCCGCCGCTTTATTGAACTAGGAGCTTCCGGTGTACAAATAGGGACTTTGTTTGTCACCACTACAGAGTGCGATGCCTCTGATACCTTCAAGAATGTTTACGTAAATGCCAACCAAGAAGACATAAAAATAATACAAAGTCCGGTAGGATTACCTGGAAGGGCCATTGGTGGAGAATTTATCCAAAGCGTTGAAAAAGGACAGGAAGCACCCAAAAGATGCCCTTTTCACTGTATAAAAACTTGTGATTATACAAAAAGTCCTTATTGCATTATCCAGGCACTATATCAGGCAGCAAAAGGAAACATGAAAAAAGGATATGCTTTTTCCGGAGTGAATGTCCATTTATCTAATAAAATTTCGAGTGTAAAAGAAGTCATCAATAAATTAAAGGATGAGTTCCTGAATGTAAAATAAAAGGTATTCTTAGAATTAATTATAAATGCAAAAAATAATAGCATATCCTC
>FZPS01000174.1_pt163 | contig 10205 bp, 10 predicted proteins | sample 1817821 | NCBI WGS metagenome assembly FZPS01 (sample SAMEA104158645, study PRJEB21678) | metagenome | place: Germany | collected 2015-04-21 | reverse complement strand
ATCGAACTGACCGGCATCGGCGCGAACCTCACCTGCTACGGCGGCGTAATACCCGATCAGGATAATCTTAATGAGTTGATCGCTATTAAAAACAAAATCGAAACCGAGTTCGGGTTTAAACTTAGAATCATCTCCGGCGGGAACTCCTCTTCGCTCTATTTGCTTGAAAAGAGCCAAATCCCCGAAGGAATCAATAATTTGCGAATCGGCGAGGCGTTGTTTCTCGGCAGAGAAACGGCGTTCGGGAAACGTTTTGCAAGGCTTCATGAGGATGCCTTTATCCTGAAAGCGGAATTGATCGAGGTCAAGGAAAAACCAAGTTACCCGATAGGCAACATCTTCATGGACTCCTTCGGCAAGATCCCAAAAATCGTCGACAAAGGACCAATGAAGCGCGGGATTCTCGCCATCGGCAAGCAGGACATCTACCCTGAAAATCTCATTCCCCTGGGAGATTACGAGGTGATCGGCGGCAGCAGCGATCACATCATATTGGAACTGGCGGACGCCTTCAAGATCGGCGATGTCCTCGCGTTCCGGGTTAATTACCCGGGGTTGTTGCAACTGATGAGTTCGAAATATGTTCATCGCTATATGAAATAAAAAAAGGAGGTAATAACCAGATGTTTGGTATACCTCTTTTTTTAGATTATTTATGCTCCAGCATTAGGTTGTGTTATATATTTTAAGTAATTCTTTCACTAAATTAATCGCTTACTTAAAATTAATAAACCATTTTACTTGTCTTTTTATTACTAATACATTTACAGATCTTCATCTTACACTATTAATCTAAAATACTCTTTAGTTCTGTCAATCTAATTTTGTGCTTGTATTCTCTTCCCATTGTATCAACAAACACAAAAGATAATGCTTTTGTTTTTATAGGTATTTTTTCTATTATTGATTTCGCCATTAATTTATTAATAATAAATGTATATTCTTCACCATATAGCAAGCTTTTAGGTAATTTTGTGAATGGGTATAAATCATGAATAGGGCTAATTAAAAACTTAATTCTACTTAATCTAATACCAACAAAATCTATTTTTATAGGAATATTTAAACTCTCGTTTATTATTGAAACAGCATAAACGTTTTCTTTAGTATCCGGATAAATATAACCAATAAAATATTTAATCTTGTACTTTGTTTTTGAATAGCTGAAACAAATGTTGCAATAGCTAATAGTAAATTTGAAATAAAAATAAGAACTGCTGCAAGATTATCCATATTTAATTACCTCAGAGTTTTTAAAATAACATTCATTTCCTTATAAAATAGATTTTATAAATCAAAATACTCTTTAATTTTCTCATTTATTTCATTCTTTATTTCGTTGTCTTTTATTTCCCCTACCTTTGGTCCGATAATTCTTGACTGATCAATTGTTCTAATCTGATGAATCATTAAAATACTGTCCTTTGGTAAACCTGTATATTTCTTATCTATCATTAGTTCAGTTGGATATATTTTCTCATATCCATTATACGATGAAAAAGGAATTATAGTGCATATGGGTAAAAATTTGTTAACTGCCTCATTAGAAACAACTAAAACAGGTCTTTTCCCTTTTTGTTCGCTGCCTTGAATTGGATCTAAATTTACGAAAAATATCCCCCATTTATCTACCACTCTTTAGACACCTCAATCTCAATTGAGTCGAAATCTTTTTGGGAATTCATCGTTCTTCTAATAAAATTCTCATCTTTTGAAGCTTCTTCCATTTCTTTCATATATTGTTGCTTTTTTATTTCTTTTAGAAATAATTCAAGTGCCTGATTAAATCCATCAGTTGTTGATGCAATTATTTTTTGTTCAACTAATTCGTTTAACTGTTTTTTATATTCAGATTTTATATTAATTGTCGTTTTAACAACTTGCATTTCCTTTCCTCCCTTTACATTTTTCATTTTATCACATCCTTTCTTCTCTGTCAATATAATTAACCATATATTTATCCATATCATATACCATATTTGATTATTATATTATATGCAGTTTTATATAATTTATTTATTTTCTAAGCTTTCCAAATAACAAATAAAAGGTTATTTATGATTTCATTGATAACATCATAAATAACCTTTTTATATAATTATGCATTTAAGAATCTCACGATGACGCTTACCGGTATCGAGTAACCATAACCGTACTGGGGATTGCCGTACTGATCCTTCAGGCGCAGCGTCGTGATGCCGATGAGTTTTCCGCGCTCATTCAGCAGGGCGCCGCCGCTTGATCCGGCGGCGATGTTTATCTCCGCCTGGATATAGCTGCGCGCTTCGCCGTCGATAACGATGCGCACGCTCGTATTGCTGAGGATACCTTGGGATATGCTTATGCCCTGACTGGCCATGTTGCCGATGGCGTAACAAGTTTCGCCGTTTTCTATCTTTCCTTTTTCCAGCGCGATCGCCTTAAGTTTCGCCCGGTATTCCGCGTCGACAACCCTTAATAACGCCAAATCATTATCCGCATCAGTCCGGATTACTTCCACTTCATGATAGTCCTCTTCCGTGGCCATCCGGACGGAAATCTCTTCAAAGATCACCCGCTCGCCGTCCTCGTTATAAGTTACGACATGGAAGTTGGTGATCAGTTCACCGGCCGCGCTGATGACGACCGCGCTGCCCGCGCTCTCCCGATCGCCAGCGACCGCTCGCACTTCCACGATCCCGTTTACCGACCGCGCAAAAATGCGCTCCGGCGCCTGAAGTCTTTCCCTGATAAGGAAAAACCCAGTGATCGCCAATAAAGCAAGATTCAAAAGGCTCAAAAAAAAGGCGCTCTTTTTCATATGGCTAATGGTCCGTCATGACACTTAACGTCAAAGTGTTGACATCATATATTTCGTTTACGGTAAAATGCAGTATCATTTCCAGATCCTCTGTTTCGTATGTTCCCGCCAGCACCAGTTCTTCCGCGGCGTAGACTTCGAATTCCCGGTCATCCAGAAAATGAAACGCGATCGTCAGGTTGATTTCGCGGTATTTAATTGTTCGGCGCAGGATCTTGGTAAAATCCGATATCGCATCAGGCAGAAGTTGCATCCCGAATTCCCCGTTTACCCACGCGGTATTCGCATAATGCTTCGCGTCAATCTCCTCTGCTCTCAGATCGCGCCGATAAAGAGCAAAGCTTCCGTCATAAGAGTCATCATCCGAATTATTGATGATCATGGTGACCTTGATCCGGTCTTCTTCCTTTTTAAACCCCTCTCCGTATAATGATATTTTAAAAAGTATTAACTCCTTGGTCTTCTCCCCGGAGCGCATACACAGGGCCAGTTTTTGCGCGACATGATCCAAAGTCGCCGTAACGGCGACGGCTTCGCCGTTGATCTCGATTCGGCCGAAGCCGTCGCTTGCGTTATGGCCCTGCATCTGAAATACCAACCGGTTATCTGCCGACGCCCAGGCGGTGTTAGCCTTGCAGATGTTGTTGAAACCGATGCCGACGCAGGATGAAAGAAAGAAGGTAAATATGATGATGCTAAGGATAAGCGTCCGTTTTATCACTGAAAATCATTCACCTCAACCTTTGATGACTAATCCGGAGATAAACAACTTGTTTACATCGGACTGATTGGAAGTTATGATTTTGTAGAATTGTGATTGCGGCGATAAACTGCTGTTTCCGTTATTGTAATCGACGAACTCATTGGTTTGATAATAGCGTTTGACATAGACGGTATGGGCGCCCTGGCTGAAATCAATCAATCCATTTGAGCCGACTCCGTTCCAGAAGGAAATGATTGAGTAACGGTAGCCGGATAAATGATTATTAAACGACGAATAACTAATCGTCGAATAGATATTATTCAGTTTGAATAGTCCCAGCACGTCAGCGATGTCGTGGAGGTCGTCAAAGTAATTGGCGATGAAGACGTTGGCCGTCACCACCGCCGTAAATAGCGCGGCTTCGATGACGGCGGTCGTCGCGGCGACCGCGGCGACGTAATTCAACCCGAGGATGATCTGCATCCACCACGGCTGCTCCGCGATATAATTGGCGACAATCACGGCTGCGACGGCTGGAACCAGGGCGGCGGCGATCGGATAGATGATCAAATCGAAAACGATCATCGCTTCCAGCGCGAGGAGTTGTAAATACTCCTCGGGAACGGGATTGGCGCCGAAAATGCCATATGCCAGGTCGGCGTTGCACAACTGGGTCAGAGCGATCAGCGTCGCAAAATCCGGATTATTTCCGGTATCGCGTAAGAAATTATACATCGCGATGACTCCGCAGCCGGAATCGTAGATTGTCGAAAGGCCGAACTTCCAGTTTTTCCACTTGCTATTGTTCTGGTCGTTGATGAAACCCGTCGGCCGCGTTAATGCCGCATTATGCTTGAAATCGTTCTTGACCATTTCCATTTTCGCGGCGTGCATGATATACTTGATCGGGCCGTCATGCAAAAGGTTAGGCGGGTTTACCAGTTTCTTTGCGTTATCTTTCGCCTCGTCAAGGCCGACGATCGAGTAGCTAACGTTGAGAATCGGGTAGACGACTCCACCCCCGCCGCCACCGCCGTCTTCAAGTTCCATGAGCGCCTTATGGACGAGCATGTTCATGGCGGTCTTTTCGACCGGTTCGTGGATTCCAAGTTCGGAACCCATGAAGGAAAATCCATAAAGATCGAATTCGATGTCTTCATTACCGGCTTCGTCAACTACGACATAACCGAACACCTTTTCCCGCTCGACGGTTTCCCCGAACCGATCCAACAACAGGACATCCATGAAAAGGATGTCGAGTTCTTTAATGTATGTTATCTCGAAATTCAGCGTGTAGTCGGAGAAGTTTGGATCCGACAAATACTCGACTTCATAAAAACTACTGACCGGCTTATTACCCGTATAGAAAATGCTATTGTCCCTAAGGTCCAGTTCGGCATCGTTAAAGGACGCCAGATACTCCAGGCCGTTTTCGCTCTTCAGCAAATCGGCATTGACTTCCCGTTCCACCAGTTGGATTTGTTTTCCCTGGCTCAGGAACATGACGAACACAAACAACAGCACCAAAGCCATCGTGACGATAAAGCTTTTGTGGTTTCCAAGCAGAACCTTTTTCACTCTTTAATCCCCCTTTCGCGTGAAATCTGTTCACAAACCTTGGTTTTGTAAACTGCGCGACGTTGAAAGAGAAAAGTTTTCTCGTTCTGCTTTGTTTATATTAGTTGATTGCTTCCTGACTGCGTTATCGCAGGCGGATATATATATTAAGTCGACTGTATCCCGATGATACTATGGCGTTTATTTCGTACCGTCGGCGAATGGCCAACATCCGCGATAAACAATGATTAAGTCTGCCTCACTTTGTTCACATCGATCATCCCCCCTTATCATATACCGGTTCCATTATATACCTTTTTTTAATTATTGCAAGTTGTTTTTACATATTCTCCCATTTATTCTTGCTTTTCTCTTATGAGCTGGCTGTTTTTTTATCGTAAAATATCGCATTACAACAAACTCGCTTGAATAATGTCATAATGTGTCTTTTCATATTGTCATATTCATACCCATCTGAATTTCATGTTCAAATATCGTCCGAAAATGTAAAAAGGTCACTTATGATCGATGTTCTCATAAGTAACCTTCTTTGCGCGTGCTTCATCAATAATGGCGTTATATGAACTTTCCATACGCCTATGACGTGATTACATATAAAGTCAAAGTGCCGACATCATAGATTTCATTCACGGTAAAGCTTAATATCATTTTAAGCCCTTCCGTTCGGTATGTTCCTGCAAGTACTAATTCTTCATCGACATGGACTTCAAATTGCTGATCATCTAAAAAGCGAAACTGGATTTTCAAATCATGTTCCCCGAATTTGATATTACCGTCATAAATTTTAGTGAAATCGGTAAGATCGTTATATGTCAGTTTGATGCCGTATTCAGAGTTTTCCCAATCGACCGTCGAATAGTGTTTTGCGTCTATTTCCTCTTCTTCCAAATCACGGCGGTAAATATCGAAACTCTCATTATAAGATTCATCCTCGGAATTATTAGTGATCATCGTGAGCTTAATCCGGTCTTCTTCTGTCTTCCAACCTTGCCGATATACGTTTATTTTAAAGATCATTAGTTCCGTTACTTTATTTCCGCTAGGAATTAATATCACTAATTTATGAGTAATATTATCGAGAATCACGGAAACTTCAACCTTTTCGCCATTAATGTCGATATGACCGGTTCCGTAGCTGGCTTGGAATCCTTGTATCTGAAATTCCAGTCGCTTATCCAGCGAGGACCAAGCCGTATTTTGTTTACATATTTTTTTGTGCCCGTAGCCGATACAGGAAACTAGAAAAAATGAAAACAATATGATGAGGATCGAAAACAATGTTTTTTTCACAGGTATTTTACTGCCCCTTTCTTTTTTTTACCATACCTAATAATAAATTATTTTATAGAAAAATGCAAGTCTATTTACATATTTTCCCATTCTTTTTTTCTTTTATCTTGAGAATCTAGTGGGTCTATATCGTGAAATATCACATAATAACATATAGTTAATAATCATGTCATATTGTATCTTATCATACTAGCTTTATGGTGCATTCATCATCACATACTTATTAATATCTTAACAACATTTTTCCGCACTATTTTCCTTTATTAACTATTATAATAAAAGGCAATGGTAAACATTTTTTGTGTTATTTTCTTGCATATTAAATAATATTGTGTTAGAATAGGAGGTGAAAGAGGTGGAAACAGTGTTTATTAATTTAAAAATAAAAAATTGCTATGTGTTTAATGAACAAGTTGAACTATCCTTAAGAGCCGATATGCGCACAAAAAAATTCCCGGCTAATGTTTTCAACTCAAATAATGTTAATGTTTTGAAAAGCGTGGGTATCTATGGACCCAATAACACTGGGAAAACCTGCATTGTAAAAATCTTTGAAGCAATTAGAAGCATCATTTATAATAATAAGCCTGGCCTAATGCCAAACATTTTTAACAATAACAATATTTGCGAAATTGGATTCTCTTTTCTGGATACGGATCGAGTATTCAATTATGAATTTAAATACGATGTAATAAATCATGAATATGTATACGAGAAGTTTTCTGAATTGACTACTGATACATATGGCAACGAAAAGGAACATCTATACTTTGAAAGAGACTTTATCAAGAGTCGTTTTTCGTCCAAAAATCCAGATTTGGAAAAAGTAATCGGTTATGCGGCGAAGGGTAATATTCTTGTTAATGCTTTAGGAAGCGAAAGCTTCTCACTTTTAAAAGAAGTGAATGAAAGACTTAGGAGATTAGCAGACAAAATCGAAATCTTGTACATGACAGATATCGATAGAAGGATGAAAAAAACCATCAACCTTTTGATGGATGAAAATCAAAAGAACGAAATTGTTGAATTCATTCGAAATGCTGATCTGTATTTAGATGATATAAAATATATAATAAGATATCCTTTTGAATTAACTGATGAAAACATTAAAAAAATCCCTAAAGAACTTAGGGGCAGGTTAATTCAGTATCGTGGCACTCTTTACACGATATATAAAGGAAAGCGTGTCCCTAGTGATCTTTTTGACTCTTTGGGTACTAAAAAGATGATTGCTTTGGCCGGTTATTTGGTTGATGCGATCAAAAATAATAAAGTTTTAATTATTGATGAAATCGACAGCAGCATCCATTTTAAACTTACAAGGGCGATTGTAAGTCTTTTCAATAATGTCTTAAATGATCGAGCGCAAATCATCTTCACGACGCATGACATTAACTTAATGGACTTAAAGACTTTATTTAGAAAAGAACAAATATGGTTTACCCATAAGGATCATAACAGAGCATACCTTTATTCCCTTGCCGGGTTTACAGCTGGTAAGGATGGAATACGTGATACCTCCGATATCATTGACAAATATCAGAAAGGGTTGCTCGGGGCATTGCCAGAACCCAAATTGATAGATGCCTTGATAAAAATAATCAAAAAATGAGCAACAAACCCAAAATATTTACCGGGAAAAGGGTATGTATCATATGTGAGGGTCACGAGGAAACTGAATATATAAAAAGAATAAAAGGACTAAATGTTTTTAGCCGTAATTATAATATTCGCGTAATTAACGCAATGTCTATTTCTACAATATTCCCTAAATATCAATATGAGTTTTCCAATAAGACTAACGATATAGTGCTTGTTTTCAGTGATGGCGATAACAACTCAGATGACTATCAGAAATTAAAGAAAGACATTAATGAACATCATGATAATGATGTTGCTTCCGATATCATTTTCTTTGCTAATCCTTGTACTATGCAGATAATTCTCTCGCACTTTGATGCTATCAGATTAAGCTCGCGAAACAAAAAGAAAAACGCGCCGATAATCAAGAGATTGACAGGCATCGATAATTATCATGCAAACAAGGATCAAATTGATGAGTTGATGAAGAAAATAATACAAAGCAATTATCAAATAATGAAAGCTAATATCAGTACAATCGTTAATGATGATACTGCCACACCAAGCACTAATTTTCTTCGATTAATTGAATATTTAGAGAATGATGATCCATCATGGCTGGACACTATTAACCAGAAAATTTTTCTCGAGAAATAAGTTACTTATGTATTTTACTTATGCAAAAAAGAAGGAATCGTTTAAGATCCCTTCTTTTTAATTATGAATTACTCCTAATAATCACTTTCTCAGATTCTTTTATATAACTTATCCTTGATGATAATCGTAAACACATACGCCGTGACTATAAGGGATATTACTACAGTGATGATCACGGTAATCAGGTGCGGCCAGGAGCCCGTTCCCAAAGTTGGAAGGAGCATACCACCAAAATTGTATATGGTATGAAGGACTATGCAAATCCAGATGTTCCGCGTCCGATACAGGACGATGGCCAGCATTGCGCCGATCAGGAAGGTATAGCCGATCTGCAAGAGGACGGAACCGATTCCCGCCCCGAAAAAGAGGTTGAAAACATGCATCAGGGCGAAAACCACCGCCTGGACGATCACCGCCCATAAGACCGGCTTTTCCCCCTTTTCCGCAAGCAAATAATTGAACACGATGCCGCGGAAGGCGATTTCCTCGGAAAACCCGACCGCAAGACACGATAGCACAAACACCGCCACATATCCGGCCGGATAAACCAGATGCGCATCCTTCAGAATCACGGAGGCGAAGGGGAAGTTGTTCACGACCAATATCAGAAACGGCAACGCAAACGCCAGGTCCTTACCGCGGGGCTTGCGAAAAACTTTGTATTTCAAATCGACAAGGATCACGAGCAGGCAGATCCCGGTCACCGCACGAGTGATGATCGTGATCACCAGATCGTTTAAAACTTCGTCTTTTACCAGTTTGATCGCCGCGAAACGGAAGATGAGTTCCGCGACGATCGCGACGATCAGCGCCGCGAGCAGAATCCGGTCTTTTTTCCTCATTCGTCCGGAAGGCCGATGCCTTCTTTCAACTCCTTCTTCTATCGGCTTAAAATAATGCCTTACAGGATCAAAGGCAGGGACGCCGCGCACCCTGGGCATTCCGGCCTGGTGACCAAAACCTTTGCTTCATAATAATCGCGGACAATGACCTTTCGCCCGCATTCCGGGCAATAAGTGCCCTGGTCGACGCGCGGCAGGTTGCCGATGTAGACATAATTGAGATGACGGCACGCCTCCTTTTGCAGGGCAAGGAGCGTTGTGGCGGGGGTTGGCAACCGGCTGAACTTATAGGCCGGATGGTAGCGGGACAGATGCAGGGGGATGTTTGTGTTGATTGCAGCGAGCCAGGACGCCAGTTTCCCGATCTCTTCGGGCGTATCGTTTTCCTCCGGGATCACCAAGGTCGTGACCTCGACGTGGCATTTGGCGGCCGCGCGCCTGATCGTTTCCAATACGGGTTCCAACCTCGCCCCGCTAAGACGCCGATACGTATCATCGTTGAACGTCTTTAAGTCGATATTCATCGCGTCCACATAAGGCAAAAGCCCCGCAAGCGGTTCGGAATTGATATAACCGTTTGAAACCAGCACCACAGCAATGTTCGGATCCTTCGCCTTGATCAATCTGGCGGTATCATAGATATACTCATACCAGATTGTTATGTTACAATACATTTGAGACTTTTGTTGAATAAAAAGCAAAAATGATTTATACTCGACCATGTGAAGAAGAAAACAGGCAAATTTTCTTCTGG
>FZPS01000201.1_pt109 | contig 10206 bp, 10 predicted proteins | sample 1817821 | NCBI WGS metagenome assembly FZPS01 (sample SAMEA104158645, study PRJEB21678) | metagenome | place: Germany | collected 2015-04-21 | reverse complement strand
GGTTTATATACATATTGTACCATGTAATCAAGTAAAAAAATAGTATTAGGAAAGCATTTACAACTATTATCTTTTAATTGCTAATTGCAATATCAAGGACTTTTTCAGCAGCTTCAGTGTGAACAGAAGTTGAATCTGAAACACATCAGGGGAATTCTCTGCCCGATTAAATCCTACAGTAAATTTACGCTATCATAAATACAAAACGTATTGAAAAAAACAATATTGTATGTTACAATATCTTCATCGAAAAATGGGAAGGAGAGAGAAACGTATTGAAAACAAAAAAGAAATTCAAAATCAAAAGAATTATATCCTTATTACTAACATTGGCGTTAATAAGTACATTAGCTGCTGAATTTGTTTATAGTGGTAAGGATAATTTAATCTATGGAGCCCCTGAAAAGGTGATTTTTGCTGAAGGCTTTGGTACTGGTAAAGACTTTGCTGACAGTAATGGTAGTTGGATTATTAATACAGTCTTTACTGATTATGCAGATAGCAGCTATACTAGTGATGATGATAATATGGCAGGAATAGTTGAGAATAATCATTCAGTAGATAATGAACCTATTATCCGTCTTATCAATGGTGTGCAGAAAGCTGATTTGAACAGTGCTGCTTCAGACTATCGTATTGGAACAGCTATTTCAAGTGAGAAGATTAAATTGGATACAGATAGTCAGTTCTCAGCTAAATTTACCATTTCTATGCCTGATGCCCGTGTAAATAATGCACAGACAAATGATCATGGAGATGCCAGTATAGATACTTATGCAAGAGAAGTCGGTGGAGATGGAATATCATTTATCATCACTACAAGTGACAGTATTGTAGGTAGAGCCGGAGGCGGCATAGGCTATGACGGAGTTGCAGATAGTATTATTGTTGAGTTAGATTCTTATTTTAATGGTGCATATGGTACATTTGCAGAATCTTCTACAGCATATATTAACTGGGAATATGATAACCAGATTTATGCGGATTCAAGCTATAATTTCTTGAAAACAGTAGCAAATGCTAAGTATACAGATTATAGTTCGGCATATAATTATGGTGCTTTTTGGGATAATGTTCTTAAGCCTAATGGATATGCACAGCTTTCAGGAAGTTCAACAAGAAGATTTGACCATGTAGGTGTTATGTTAGACGGTAATCCTAAGACACATATTGGTATATCATATCTTAATGGAATTGACCCAAGCTATGTAGATGAAAGCAGTAATACATATACTAATCTTAATAATTCATCTTCTAGTACTGTATCAACTGTGGCAGATTGTGCAACACGTTTTGCCGATAAAGATGTAGATAACCGTTTATTTACATTTTGGATAGAATACGATGGAGCTAATATGTATGTTAGATACGCAAATGGTAATTTCACAGAAGCGGTAAGACCTGACGAACCTCAGATAAAAATTGAGGGTAATGATGACATAGCAAACAAATTTGCCGGAAAGGAAGTTAATATTGGTTTTACTTCTGCGATTGGTTCGTCTAAGGCAAATCATACTGTACATAGTGTTGCTTTTGTAAATGACTATATGGAAGATGGTATTAAAACATCTTATACTGAAAAGTATTATATAGAAACACCTGATGCAGAATCAGATTATATTAAAGTAAATGGTAAGAAATATGTATTAAGCGAAACTAACACTCAGTCTAAGATTGAACTAGGTTCGTCTCAAGGTGTTACAGACAAGTCAAATACAGATCCATATAATAAGTACGATAAAGTTGATACATCTTCAAATAAGGCATATAAAGATTATCCTTCAAGTACAGACTGTGTAGAAGCAGACGGCAGTACCATACTCTACCAGTTCTATGATATTATACCTACATTTACAGTTAAATATTATCTTGAGGTTGATAGTAATACGGAAGATGCAATAATTGTTAATGGAAAATATTTCAAATTGGAAGAAACAGTAGTTAAATCTGCGAGTGCTGGTACAAAAATAAAAGGTGACAATTCAACTACTATTGGTTGGTTTAGAGTTGTGACAACAGACGATAGTGAAGAAATTGATGATACTAAAAAGAGCTATACAAATTATGTGCCTGATGAGACTTCTACTAATGTAGCTGGTAAGGTAACTGGTACAGTAGCAGCTGACAATTCAACAGTTATTGAGTTTTATTATAGCAGAAAAGTTACCTCATATGAGGAAAGGTATTATATACAGGATGATACAGCAACTGGTGATGATGTTATAACAGCAGAAATTAATGGAGAGACACATAAATATAAGTTAGATTATAATAATACAGTTTCAGATGCTAGAGCAGGAACAGAGGTTGATGTTACTGACTTATCAGGTACAATATATGGAGAGTATAATCTGCTATCGAATCCAAGTGAGTATCCTTCAAAATCAACTGTAGATGAAGATGGCTCTACAGTAGTATATCAGTTTTATGCCAGTGTTCCAAAATATACTTATACTGTAGAGTATTATGTAGAGATAGACGAAGCTGATAAGAATGATACATCTATAAAGGTAGGAGATAAGTGGTATGATATTGTTTCATCGGAGACAGAAAATTTAGAAGCCATTGAAGGAACACTTTTAACTACAAAAGAGGATGCCGGTAAGGTTGGCGTGTATGCAGATGGTGAAAAGGTAACTGATACATTTAAGACCATTTCCGGTTATAGCTATAACGATGCTGATACAAAAACTAATGGTAAGTATCAGGCAACAGTAGATTCAGATGGAAAAGTAATCCAGTTATTCTACGATAAGAATACAACTAAGTATACAGAGGTATATTTGGTGGAAATTGACGACCAGACTTCGGATGATTATGATGAAGTAATTGATGGTGTGAAATACAAAGAAAAGGAAAGTAATGTTGTAGAAAATGTTAATAAGGATAGTAGTGTAAAGATTACTGACAAGTCAACAGACGAAAAGTATGTTGATTATGACTTAATTACTTCACCTGTTAACTACCCATCAGAGGTTACAGATATTAACGATGATGGAACAACCATAGTATATCAGATATTCAAGAAAAAGCCTGTGTTAACTGAATACAAGGAATATTACTATGTTGAGGATCCGGATGCTACATCTGATTATATCGAAATCGAGATTAACGGTGTAGTTAAGAAGTTTGTTCTTAAAGAAAAGAATCATGTAGGTAACGTAGAAATCGGAATTGGAGCAACTATTACTGATAAGTCTATGAATTATGAAGACTATGAGTTAGTTACAATTGAACTTCCGGGTTATCCAACTTCTGTTGACGAAATCGATTCAGCAGGCGGAACAATTCTGTATCAGATATATGTATTAAAGAATAAGGAAGATATAGAAGAAGAAACTGAAGAAGTAACCGAAGAGGAAACCGAGGAAGAAACCGAAGAAGAAACTGTTAAGACAAGCGACAGAGTAAATACTAATATATATGTTATATTATTATGTATGTGTGGTGTAACAATAATGATGTTAACCGTATTAAAGAGAACAAATGAATAATTGATTCTATTGCCTCCCATATTAGCATTTTGCTGGTATGGGAGGTTTTTTACTTTATAGGCAAGATAAATATTTGGATAAAATAAAAAAAGTACTTTACAAATCAATATACGTCTCAACAGAAATCTTAATTCTTTTGAAAATGCCTTGATTAATATAAAGAATACCCTTATGTATTATCTTCCTTCTACAAGTGAAGTAAGTGAAGAATTATTTGAAAGGGAGTGTGAAAAAGAGAACAAAAAGATTATGGATATTATTCATAAGTATGACAAGATTAATTTCATAGATTGTAAGGATGGAAGAGGAAGCTTAAGCAGTACTTTATTAGAAAGTTAAACACTATAGAGAAGCATAATATAAGTGAATTGGTCGTTGATGAAGGCAGTGAGACGGTAATAAATATTCTTAAATTCATCGTCAAGGGCTGTAGGGTTAGTGGTATCACCGGTGCGCAGGGTTCAGAAAAAACTACAATGTTAATGGCATTAATTGGCTTTATTCATCCTGCATATACCTTAAGAATACAGGAAATGGCATTTGAATTACATCTAAGGGACGTATATCCGGAAAGAAATATACTGACCTTTAGGTAAACGGATACGGTTAATGGACAGGACGCCTTGGATTTACAGAAAAAGACGGATGGTACAGTTAACATATTAGGCGAAGTAGCATCTGCTCCTGTTAGCTCATGGCTGGTACAAATGTCTATGGTGGGAAGCTTGTTTACTATGTTTACTCATCATGCCAAGACAACTAAGGCATTGATAAAATATATGAGAAATTGTCTTTTGTCTCATGGTGCATTTACAAATGAAAGGATAGCAGAGGAGCAGGTTGTGGATGCAATTAATTTTGATATTCATATGGAAAAGGATATTACGGGACATGAGTATATAGAGAGAATAACGGAGATAGTTCCAAGGGAAAATTCAGAGAATTTTGTGGAGACGGTGGTTGGCAAAGGGGGAAGTATGACCATTTATGAACAACAATATCCGAGGGAGTTAGTGACGTCGAGGTTCCTGAAACTGAATATGTCACATGTGAAGTATGTGATGTAATGCCTAAGGAAGAATACAACCAAAGTTTATAACATCAAGGCATATTTGCTAGCGGCGTTGCTCAATGCAGGGGTGACGATGTCGAATTATTACCGGGCAGAGGTAAATCATGATATGCCGCAGTTTGTGGGATAATATCAAAAAAGATTATGCGACGGAAAAATGCAACTTGATACAATAATCGGTTCTCAAATGGCAAAACAACTTGAGCAAAACACAGATATGTGTTATTATAGGACTGAAAAATGCAACTAGTTGCAAAAATCTTCCCTAAAGGAGTGCATAGATATGGAGATTAAACGTGAGTATTATTTGGACAAACTTATAAAAAGACAAAATAATGGATTAATAAAAGTTATAACGGGTATTAGAAGATGTGGTAAATCGTATTTGTTAAATACGCTCTTTTATAATTATTTGATAGAGAATGGTGTTGATAAAGATCATATTATCCGTTTTGCATTTGATTCCGCAGATAATCTTCATCTTATAGGGGAGAGTCTGATTCGGATTGAGAAAGAAAAAAGAGGTGTAAATCCGGAGTTGTTTATGGAGTATATTCGTTCTCAAACATCTGGTGAAGGGAAATATTATTTGCTCTTAGATGAGGTACAGTTACTGGATTGTTTTGAATCTGTTCTGAATGGGTACTTGCGTAAGGATAATATGGATGTATATGTCACTGGAAGTAATGCAAAGTTTTTGTCCAAGGATATTATCACCGAGTTTGCCGGACGTGGTGATGAAATTCATATGTATCCATTAAGTTTCGCGGAATTCATGTCTGTATATAAGGGTGATAAGTACGAAGGGCTGTCAGAGTACATGCTTTATGGTGGAATACCGCTTGTTGTTCTACGAGAGGGAGCAAATGAGAAAGCAGCTGTTTTGCAGAATCTGTTTGATGAAATCTATATTACAGATATATTCAAGAGAAATAGGGTAAAGAATCAAGGGGAACTGGAAGATTTGCTGAATATTCTTTCTTCTGCAATAGGTTCGCTTACTAATCCGGAGAAATTAAAAAACACATTCAAGACGGTCAAAAAATCAAGTATTACAGCAAAGACCATAAAAAAATATTTGGATTATTTTGAAGATTCTTTTTTGATAGAGTCTGCACAGAGATATGACATTAAGGGAAAGGCTTATATCGAAACACCGAAGAAATACTATTTCTCTGATTTGGGACTTCGTAATGCTCGAATAAATTTCCGACAGTTTGAGCAGACACATTCGATGGAAAATGTGATTTATAACGAGCTTCGCATGCGTGGGTATAGTGTGGATGTAGGTGTGGTGCCAATTGCAGAGAAGGACAAAGATGGAAAAGTAGTTCGAAAAGCTTTGGAAGTAGATTTTGTTTGTAATCTTGGGTCTGCAAGATATTATATTCAGTCGGCGTATTCGCTGCCTGATGAAGCAAAGAGAAATCAAGAGATACGACCATTTAGGAAAATAGATGATTCTTTCAAGAAAATTGTAGTGACGAAAGACATAGTTCCAACACACTACGATGAGAACGGAATTTTGACAGTGAACATTTATGAGTTCTTGCTTAATCCGGGAAGTATTGAAGGATAGAAACGGAAAGCAGGCGACGGTGGGGGATGCACCGGAGGTTTGAATAGGGGATTTGGCAATTTTTTGTCAAATCCCCTTTAAATGAAAAAGTATATACCAGAGATACCTTTTGCTAATCGATAGTAGTAAAAGTGGACTTTTTCCTTTGTAGGGTGGGCTTTCCGTATGATTGAAGCTTTAAGTGCATTTGTCTCTAATTTCATTGAAATTAGTGCAAGGAATGCTATACACAGGGGTAATATAAAAATTAAGAGCATCATAGGATGCTCTGTAATGCCATAAACAAGGACAAGATAAACATCTTTTCTGGATGCAGTAATCTTTACATTTACATGTTCTTTTGAAGCGTTGCTTTTAGAACCATCTCGAACAGTATCAAGTGCTTCAAATTTGTAGCCATTTGGTTTTATGATATTAGATATCTTATCCCGTAAAAAGAGGGATTGTGGATAAAATTACTGAAACTCAAGGATTAGAGTGTATTGTAAAATGCTGCGTAAAGTTATATAATAATAATATTAATATCTAATAGCTGTTTGATAATATAAGGTTGGCTAGCAAATATTTTGAAAATTAGACAAGGAGAATGACTATGAACACAGATTTTATGACATCTATCAAAAGCAGAAGAAGTATATATGAGATCACAAAAGAAACGACAATTCCTGACTATAAATTAAAGGAACTTATACAAGATGCAGTAAAACATGTACCCTCTGCATTTAATAGTCAAAGTATGAAAATAGTGTTATTACTTGGTGAAAATCATGATAGACTTTGGGATATTACAAAAGAAATTTTAAGGGGAGAAGTACCAGCAGATAAATTTGAACCTACAGAGAAGAAAATGGAAGGCTTCAAAGCTGGTTATGGAACAATCTTGTATTATGATGACACCAGTATTACCAATGATTTAATGGAACGTTTTCCCCTTTATAAAGATAATTTTCCATTATGGGCTCATCATGGAAATGGTATGTTGCAATTTGCCTTATGGAATATTTTGGAGAATGAAGGACTAGGAGCATCCCTTCAGCATTACAATCCCTTAATTGATCAAAGGGTTGCAAAAGAATGGAATCTTCCACAGGCATGGCAGCTTGTTGCTCAGATGCCCTTTGGAAAAGTAAAGGCAGATTATGTATCAAAGGATAAAGAATTCTTGCCAATAGAGTCAAGAATAAAGATTTATGGATAAATGTTTCTTTTTGTTTTGGAAGGAGGAATAGGTTTTGAAGACAAGAACGATTAGTAGGCTTATTACGGGAAGTAATCAAGTAGATGGTGCTGGTGTAAAGCTAGTACGTGTTTTTGGATATTATGATACAAAGGATCTAGATCCATTTCTTATGTTAGATGCATTTGATTCGAAAAATCCAGAAGACTATATAAAAGGATTTCCGTGGCATCCCCACAGAGGAATCGAGACTGTTACATATTTAATATCAGGAGACATAGAACATCAGGATAGCTTGGGAAATAAGGGAAGCATTTTAGATGGGTCTTGTCAATGGATGACGGCAGGAGAAGGGATTCTTCATCAAGAGATGCCACAGGCATCAGAGGAGATGCTGGGACTTCAGTTGTGGATTAATCTTCCGAAAAAAGACAAGATGGTAAAGCCGCAATATAGAGATATTACTTCTGACATGGTTCCTAAAATTGATGAAGAAGGAGCGATTATCAAGGTTATTTCTGGTGAATACAAAGGGCATAAAGGGGCCACTGAGGGAGATTATGTAAAAGCCACTTTTATGGATGTAGAACTAGAAGCTGGAAAGGAATGGTCCATAGATACTCCTGTTGACAACACAGTATTTATTTATATTTTTAGGGGAGAAGGAGAATTTGAAGAAAACTTTGAGAAAAAAGTTGCTATGAAAAATGGGATCTTATTTAGCAAAGGGGAAGAATTTTGTATTCGTGCAGGTCAAGATGGAATTCGTTTTGCTTTCATCTGCGGGGAACCTTTAAATGAACCAATTGCTTGGGGTGGGCCAATTGTTATGAATACACAGGAAGAGCTAAAGCAAGCTTTTCGTGAATTAGATGAAGGAACATTCATTAAATAGTAAAAATAAGCATATAATAAAACAAGTAAGAGTGGCTTATTAAACATCTTTTCTGGATGCAGTAATCTTTACTTTTACATGTGATAGGTATGCTTGTCGTTCCTTACCTTTATAGAATACAGGGGTTTTTATTTTTCCTTTCCTACGATTGCATAACTCTGTGGCAGGAACCCATTTATTATGCAAAATGAGTTTCCTTTTTGCAGTAAGTCGTATTACGTAATCCTGCTCTAATTCATCAAGCTTCAGTTACATGATAACCTTTTTCGAGTACATTTTTTGAAGCGTTGCTTATAGAACCATCTCGAACAGTATCAAGTGCTTCAAATTTGTAGCCATTTGGTTTTATGATATCGCTGTCATCGATATAAATTACTGGTTCATCTGTAAACCATTTACGAACGGTCTGAAGATAGGCTTGTAAAGCTTTGTTGGGGATACCTTTATTCAGGTGCCGTGTAAGTCTTTCTACACTATTAACCTTTTTGGTATCTTCATGTAGTTGATCTACAACGTCTGTCAGAAGACAACTACCAGAAGCTAACATGCCATAGGTCATGTCTGCAGTAAACTTTCTATACGGTTTGGAAAGCTTACGGGATATTTTGTTTGAAAAAGATAAAATATCTCGTTTTAAAGTGTAGGTATTTGTAGTAGAATTAAGCATAAGGAATCCCTTTCTTTATTGTTTAGTGTAGATTTTGGTTCGCAACTGAATTCTACTACAAAAGGACTGGTGATTCCTTATATTTTGGGCATTTTTTGAAAGTTGTTCATTACATTACCAGTGAAACAAGGGGTCTGTGGATAAAAGTACGGAAACTCAAGACGCTAATAGAGTAAACTTTTTGTCAGTTTAATAAATAAAAAAAGTGAGAGTAATCGTTAAACCTTTGATATAATAGTTTCAACCAAAAAACAAAAGAGCTTATTAATTCGTATTATTTTAGCGGATTGTATCCGGGAAAAGAAGGTAATGATAAGCTTTGGAAAAATGTTAATGAATATATAGAAAAGACATATGATCCCGAAAATTTAAAGAAAGTATTTATAAGCGGAGATGGTGCACCATGGATTAAAAGTGGTGTGGAACATATAGATAAGGCGATTTTCTGTGCCGATAAATTTCATCTTATGAAATATATAAATACAGCAGCTGCACAGATGTTAGACGAAAAAGATATAGCAAAAGAAGAATTATGGCATCTGCTATATTCAAAGAAAAATGCAAAAGCAGGATTTACTGAATATACAGATAGAATGATGAGGTCAGCCAAGAAGCCGGAAAAGGTAGAAAATCTTAGAAAGTTTGTATTAGGAAACTGGTCTGCAATACGAAGAACTTTTAGAAATAAGCTTGTTAATGGATGCAGTGCTGAAAGCCAATGTAAGTCATGTATTGTCAGACAGACTGAGTTACAGACCAATGGGATGGAGTCGGATTGGTGCAGACAGGATGAGCAAACTTAGATGTTATGAGCGAAATAATGGACGTGAATCTATTATAAATCTTGTTAAATATAGCAGAGAACAAAGATTATTAAAAGCAACAGGTACAGATTGTGTACCTGTAAAAGAGGTGTCATTAAGAGAAATAAGAACAGAACACTATAATCAGTCGAGAAGCTATATTGATCGCATTCAAGTTGAAATGCCCGGATTGACGTCCAGAAAGACAGCATCAATAAGAAATCAGTTAAAAATAATATAAACTTTGACAAGATGGAAAAGAAATTGTAGAATGATGAAAAACAAGTCTGAATCTAAATATCTAAGGGATATCTATACTCTTTTCTAACTGACAACAGATTTACTCCATCCATTATTATGTTTATTATTGTTATACTAACATCTATGTGATATAATTAGTGTCTGCTGATTAAGCACCAATTGGGCTTAATTCAGCAGTATTGAACTTGAAAATATCCAAAAGCAAAAATAGTGCAAAAAGTATTCGTGCCTGAATCTTAAAAAGATTCGTCACAAATA
>FZPS01000193.1_pt103 | contig 10207 bp, 11 predicted proteins | sample 1817821 | NCBI WGS metagenome assembly FZPS01 (sample SAMEA104158645, study PRJEB21678) | metagenome | place: Germany | collected 2015-04-21 | reverse complement strand
TTAAAGTATTGATGCTTTTTGATGAAGCATATGTTGATAAAGTCTTTTCATCAAAGAGAGAAAAAGAAAATGATACATTAGAAAAAAAGGTAAATAAAGCTTTTAAAATGTTTCCTCACTTTAATTTGGATGTTTTAAATAGGATAAAAAAGGATGAAAAAGCCGTTTGGATATTTATGGGTGCTGGCACTGTAAATGAATACATAAAAGTAATAAAATAATAACAATGAAAAAGACTAATTTCTTTTTCATTTCCATTGATAAGTAGGTCGAAATATGGTATACTTATTATGAAAAGAGAAGGAATAAGAGGTGATTAAATGAATCAAGTTAAAATCTATGATGTTGCAGGGGCTGCCGGTGTTTCATTGGCGACAGTATCACGGGTTTTAAATCATCCGGAAAAAGTAAAACCGGAGACGCGAGAAAAAATTGAAAGAATTATTAAGGAGTTAGGGTATAAACCCAATTTAAATGCTAAAGGATTAGCAAGTTCTAAATCAACCACGGTTGCGGTTATGGTTCCCGAACTGTCCCGAAGTAGTATTGCCGAAATGATTAATGGAATCGCAGACTGTGCCCGACGCAGAGGATATTTACTCAGATTGTTTGTTTTCAATCCTCCAGCCAACTCACCACTTACTCCAATTGAATCCGAAAAAGAGTTATGGAGGGATGTTGTAGCCTCCGGTGTTGATGGTGTTCTTTATGTTAATGATGAAATTACTGATGAGCATTTAGAATTAATCACTGATGCATCTAAGCATGTAGTGTTAACCAATACAGTATGTAATGACCCTAGTGTTCCTTCAGTTTCCATCGATTATCAAAAAGCTGCTTATCAAATTACGAAGACAATGATTGAGCGAGGAAATAAAAATATTTGGTTAATTACTTCTGCTAAAAAGTATGTTGCTAACGATTTAAAAGTTAATGGATATTTAGAAGCAATGAAGGAGGCCGGATTAGAACCACAAATCATTCCGGTATCTGGCAAAACCGAACTCAATGAAGTGACTTATCGTGAACTTCTTGATAGCAAGAAACATCCAGATGTTGCGATTGTTGTGCGTGACTCAATGGCCGTGTCATTCTTAAATATTGCAAGAACCTTAGGAATTAAAGTTCCTGAAGATCTTCAAATCGTTGGATTCCAAAATACCCGTTATGCCGTTCTATCAAGACCTAAATTGACTTGTATAAATACTCCAATTTATGAATTGGGTGAACAAGCAATGGATTTATTGACCAATCTCATGGAAGACAAAATGGAGGAAGTCGGCGATCTCCAAAAACTTATTGACTATAATATAGTCTGGCGTGAAACAACCAAGTAGGTTAGGACCGAGTAGTTTATTAAATGGTAATATTAGAGACTTAGTGGATGGTGAAAACTAAGACCATTAATAAATGAATTACACCTAACTGGTATCTACAACTTAATATTGAGTGCAAAGCTTTTTGCTTTGAATTAAGGTGGTACCGCGAGTAAAATCGTCCTTAAAGTATAAACTATTATATATGATATATTTATATATAATAGCTAACTTTAGGGATTTTTTAATTACACAAGGAGGAAATACTATGAAACTATTTGAAGAATTAAAATGGCGTGAGTTGATTTATGACACGACCAGTGATGAAATTGAAAAGGTATTGAATGAAGATAAGGTTACGTTTTATTTAGGGGCCGACCCAACAGCAAACTCCCTTCATGTTGGTCATTTGGTTGTTTACCTACTTGCCAAGCGTTTAGAAAAAGCTGGCCATCGTCCGATCTTTTTAATCGGTGGGGCAACCGGTTCAATTGGTGATCCAAAGCCAGGGAGTGAACGCCAACTACTTGATATGGAAACCTTAATGAAAAATGCTAACAGTTTACACAAACAAGTTAAGAATTTATTCAATTGTGAAATGGTTAATAATTATGATTGGACTCATTCAATTGATGTTCTTACTTTCTTAAGAACATATGGTAAATTCTTCAACGTTAATTATATGATTAATAAAGATACAGTTAAATCGCGTCTTGATACCGGTATTTCTTATACGGAATTCTCATATCAAATTCTCCAAGCACTAGACTTTGAGCACTTATACCGAAATTATAATTGTACCCTTCAAATTGGCGGCCAAGACCAATGGGGTAATATTACTGGTGGAATTGAACTTATCCGAAAGATGAATGGTTCCGAAGCAAAAGCTTATGGCTTAACCGCTCCACTAATTACAAAGAGTGATGGAACAAAGTTTGGTAAGACTGCTGGTGGTTCAGTATGGCTTGACCCAGAACTCACTAGTCCATATGCTTTCTATCAATTTTGGATTAATACCGCAGATGGAGATGTAGTCAAACGACTCAAACAATTTACTTTCTTGAGTAAAGAAGAAATTGAAGCGTTAGCTGAATCAGTAGAAAAAGAACCACATCTTCGAAAGGCTCAAAAAGCCCTAGCCGAAGAGGTAACAACTTTAGTTCATGGTCGTGAAGCCTATCTTCAAGCTGTTAAAATATCAGAAGCTTTATTTAGTGGTAATGTTTTAGAGTTATCAGGTAAAGAAATCCTAATGGGCTTTGAAGGTTTTGAACAAACTGAATTAGAAGAAGATATCAATTTAATAGACCTACTAGTCTTATCAAAAGCGGCAGTTTCCAAAAGGGAAGCAAGAGAGTTCATTAAAAATGGTGCTGTTTTAGTTAATGGAGAAAATGTTCGTGATTTAGAATTCGTTGTTACAAAAGAAAAGGCCATTGATCAAAAATACACTGTCATTCGCCGTGGTAAGAAAAACTACTATCTAATTGCACATTTATAAGAACCCGAACAAGGGTTCTTTTTTTGATGGAAAGACATAATAAGTTTTTTTACCGTGCGTATTTTATGAGATAATTTAGTGCCGATTAAATCTATAATATGTTATACTTATTAGAGGTGATAAAATTGAATGATAAATTATTGGGTATCAATAAACTAATTGAAGAAGCTATCAAGGATGGAGCTTTTCCGGGTGCTGCTTATGCATTAGTTACTCCGGAAGGAACCTTTGTTAATAACTTAGGAAACATAACAACTGATCCTAATCCGATTCCAAATACAATTGATACGATTTATGATTTGGCTTCAGTTTCTAAAGTTGTTTCAACAACTACTTGTATTATGAAATTAATTGAAGAGGGTAAGATTAGACTATATGAGCGAGTTAGTACCTACGTCCCTGAGTTTTTGTGGAAAGATGTAACGGTTTGGGACTTATTAACTCATACTTCTGGTCTGCCAGCAGATGTTATTCGTTCTAAAGAAATCTTGTCAAAAGAAGAGTTGTGGAAACGAATCTTTTTGGATCATTTAATTTATCCAAAAAACACTAAAATTGTTTATTCTGATCTTGGTTTTATCATTCTTGGTCGCATTATTGAAAATGTAACCGGAACGACTCTTGACCAATATGCTCATAAAAATATCTTTGAACCATTAGAAATGATGGATACGGGTTATAACCCTAAAGATAAAGAACGCTGTGCCCCAACCGAAGCAAGAGCCGATCGAGTTTATAACGGAATGCTTCAAGGACAGGTTCATGATGAAAAGGCCTTTATTTTAGGCGGAGTGGCTGGACATGCAGGATTGTTTTCAACCGCTGGAGATTTAGCTCACTTTATCCAAATGATTTTAAATAAGGGGAAATATAATGGTAATCAAATACTATCGCAAGCTAGTATTGATTACTTCTTTAAACCACAAGTTGAAGAAAAAGTTGGCATATCATTAGACACCAGCAAGCGAAGTTTAGGTTGGATTGTTAAGGGAAGTTACAGTTCGGCGGGTGACTTAGTCAGTGATGAGACAATCCTACATACTGGATTTACCGGCACAAATATTTGGATTGACCGAAAGAATGAGATTGGCTTTTGTTTGTTAACTAATCGAGTTCATCCTACTCGTGACAACTTAAAAATTATCGACGTGCGAACCCGAATTGGAAATTATATTATTGCTCATTTTGGAAAGTAGAGGTATGAAAATGGAAATCAGAAACTTTAATGTTACTAAAGATAATATCTTAGAAATGGTTAATTTGTGGAATGAGGTTGTAAGTGAACGTGGATTTTATAAACCTCATACTCCTGAAAGTATGGAAAGACTACTCTTTAATAGTCCGGAGTTTTCCAGCGAAGGTGCTTTTGGAGCCTATGTAAATGGAAGGCTAATTGGCTTTAGTTGTGGCATTATCCGAAAAGCTGAACTAGAAAATCCTGAAGCAGTAGGTTATGTTAATGCGGTAGTGGTTAAGAAGGAATATCGTAATCAAGGAGTGGGAAAAGCACTGCTTGAAAGTGTGGAAAACTATTTCAAAAAACACAATAAGAAAGCAGCGCGTTGTGTCTTTTTAGATCCGGTTAATTATCCATGGTATATTCCAAATACCGATAAACATGATCATCCGGGTTGTCCGGCTGTTCCGATCAATAGCCCAGAATACTTTTTCCTTTTACATAATGATTATAAGGTTGAGGGTTTTATTGATGCATTCCATCTTCCTCTAGATGAATATCAAATGCCTCAATCAGTAGTTGAAAAGATCAAAGAAAATGAAGCCAAAGGAATTAAAATAGAACTTTATGATGCCAGTCGTCACTACGGGTTAGAAGAGTTTTATCAAAACATTCAAAACCCTTCTTTTGAAAGAGCGATAAGAAGTAATTTAGCACTTGAAAAACCTAATCCATTCTTAGTGGTTAGTGTTGATAATAAGGTTGTTGGTTGGACTGGAGCTATGTATACTGAAGAATCAGGACGAGCACATTTTGATGGAATTGTAATTGCCCCAACTATTCGTGGTGGTGGTGTTGGTAAGGCATTATTCTGCACCTTGTGTCAATATTCCAAAGAACATGGTTCTAAATTTATGACCTTCTTTACTGGTCTGGAAAATCCAGCTCGAAACATCTATTTATTTGCTGGGTTCAAGATTATACAATCATTTGCGATTATGAAGAAAGGATTGAGATAATGAGTAAAGTAATAATGGCCATTGGGGCCCACATCGGAGATATGGAATTAACTGTTGGGGGTGTCCTTGCAACCGAAGCTTTAAAAGGAGCTAAAATTGTAACGGTAGCCTTAACCGCCGGAGAACGCGGCAATCCTAAAGGTGTTAGTCAAGAAGATTATCGTAAACAAAAGGTTGCTGAAGCAAAAGCTTTTGTTGATACCTTAGGACCAAATAATGAAGCCATCGTTTTTGAATATCGTGATGGTGAACTACCAAACAATGAAGAAGTTAGAATTCAAGTAGCTGAATTAATAAGAAAATATAAACCATCAGTTATTTATACTCACTGGAAAAGTACAATGCATAAAGATCATAATAACACTCATCTCATTGTTCCTGAAGCACAATTTTTTGCGGGGATTGATGTGGGTGAAAAGGTAAAAGGTGAGCGCCACTATGCACCAGTTTATTTTGCGGAAAACTGGGAAGATGCAGATGACTATGTACCATATATATATACCGAAGTATCAATTGAAGGATATCAATTGTGGTGTGAAGCCATAAGAAAACATTGGTTTATTATGAATAGTTCATCGTTCAAATATTATGATTATTATACTCACTTAGCACGTGTCCGTGGATGTTTGGCTAATGTGATGTACGCTCAAACCTTTGCTGTCTATGACCGCCAAAAGAGAATCATCCAAAAACAAAGTTAGAAAGGTTAACAAAGGGGCAACACTAGGAATTGTTTGTCCCTCCTTTTATACTACCGCAGCCGAAAGAGTTGAAAGGTTTTTATCGTTACTAAAGCAACGTGGATATAATTATCGATTGGGAAAATCAACTTATTCCCAAGATGGATATCTAGCGGGAACTGATGATGTGCGCGCTAATGACTTGATGGAGATGTTTCTTGATGATGAGATTGATGCAATCATCTGTTTGTTGGGAGGCTTTGGGGCTTCAAGAATAGTGGACAAACTAGATTATCAACTTATTAAAAATAATCCCAAGTTATTAATCGGCTTTAGTGATATAACTGTTTTGTTAAATGCACTTTATTTTAAAGCAGGAATCCCAAGTGTCCATGGTCTTGTTGGCACCTTCTTAGGTCATCCAGAAATTGATGAAGATAGCATTAATGATTTTTTTGAAATCTTTAATAGTGATTATCAAGGACGCATCTTAAAAAACTACCAAACTCCAGCCCTTACTTTAGTTCCAGGTGTCAGTGAAGGAGTCATTGTTGGGGGCAATTTAAGTTTAATTACTGCACTTCTGGGCACCCCTTATGAAATTGATTTTACGGATAAATTGGTGTTAATTGAAGAAGTTGAAGAAAAGCCCTACCGAATTGATCGAATGTTTTCTAGTTTAAGATTAAGTGGAGCCTTAGAAAAAGCCAAAGGTTATATCTTCGGCAAGTTTACTGAATGTACGGGGCCCACTAAATCATATCAAGCTTTAATCAATGAGTATTTTAAAGATTTAAATGTACCGGTTATTTATGAATTTCAAACTGGACATGAGCTTCCTTTCATAAACGTCCCTATTGGTTTAAAAGCAAAATTGGATGCACATAATAAAGAGATAACAATCTTAGAAGGCCTATATCAAAAATAGATGGAAGTGAAACCTTGTTAACAAAATCAATGACAATTAAAGAAAATCATTTGTATATTGGGAGTTTTAAAGCAAGTGATCTAGCCAAAAGATATGGGACTCCCGTAATCATTTATGACGAAGAAGAAATAAAAAAACAAATTGAAGCCTTTATAAAATACTTTAAATCAAATAAATATCAAACTCATATTGTCTATGCTTCCAAGGCTTATCTTTCTCCATATATCTGTCAATTAATTGATGATTACCAAATGGAGATTGATGTGGTTAGTTTAGGAGATCTTTATTTGGTTGAAAGTAGTGGATTCCCTTTATCAAAAGTGTTGTTTCACGGCAACAATAAATCACTAGCTGAACTAGAGTATGCAGTAAGTCATAAAGTTGGAATCATTGTGGTTGATAACTATGATGAATTGATGACGATTATGGAACTTGCAGAAAAGTATCAAACTGTTGTTAATACAATGTTTCGCATCAATCCAGGGATTGAAGCATCCACTCATGAATACATTCAAACTTCGCTATTAAGCAGTAAATTTGGTGAAAGTATTTTTGATGAAGAAACAATTGATAAAGTGATGAAACTATATGAAAAAAATCACCTCGTCCACTTGCTTGGTTTTCATGCTCATATTGGTTCTCAAATTGTTTCAGAAAAACCCTTTATCGCTTCTGCAAAAACATTAATTGAATTTACAAAAAAAATTCAGGACCAATATAACTATAAACTTTCAGCAGTAAATTTAGGGGGCGGCTTTGGCATCAAATATTTAGATAGTGATGAAGAATGTGACCTTAGCCACACTCTACCAAAGATGATTGAAAGTATTGATGAATTGATAAATGAATATGAGTTATCAATCTCTGATATATATATCGAACCAGGAAGAAGTATTGTGGGAAAAGCAGGTTTTACTCTTTATCAAGCGGGCATTATTAAGCGAACCTACGGTGGTAAGAACTTTTTGTTTGTCGATGGGGGAATGACTGATAACATCAGACCTGCTCTTTATCAGGCAAAATATACCGTTAAAATTGTGGATAAAATGGAAGATGAACCAATCTTGAAAGTCGATGTTGTTGGCAAGTGTTGTGAATCGGGCGACATCGTCAGTAAAGATGTGATGATACCAATGGTATCAAAAGGAGATTATGTTGGTGTCTTTGTCACTGGTGCCTATGGATATGCGATGGCATCCAATTATAATGGAGCATTAAAGCCACCGGTAATCTTTGTTTCCAACGATAAAATAAAGGTAGTTAGTCGGAAGGAAAGTGTAAAAGATTTAATGAAATTATATTAGGAAGGTAATTTTATTTACATCTTAACAAGCGATTTATACATCTTACCGGCTCATATATTTACATTTTTATATACTTTAAGTATAATTTAATTGCGGAGGTAGATATGAAATTCAAAAGTTTCTTCGTCGCTCTAACCTTAATATTTTGTATCTTGTGCTTAGGTGGATGCGATGAATCCGAAGCCGAAGGTGCCTTAAGAAGATTAAAAAGGGCAATGAATGAGGTCATATCAATTGCGGTAGAATTGGACTTGCTGAATGACTCCCATCTCACCCATACTGAGCTTGCCATTGAGACGGGATTCATGAAAGATTCGACTGGGTCACTTCCTAAACCAGTTGAGTGCGAAGCATTACTACAAGATGTTGTTAGTATTCGATCCGCTCATATTGATATTATAGACACCATTGCCCATTTAAATTTGTTAAAGGACAAGATCGAATATCTTATAAACAAAATAAGAAATAATGAAGCATTATCAGCGCAACTCGATATTGAATACATTAATCAAGTTATTAAAAGTATTCAAGATGAAACGAAGGCTTTAAAAGATACCATTGGTGGTGTGTTTAGAGTTTATCGTTTAAAAGTTGAGCCACATTTAGGTAATGTGGTTGCCAAAGCAGAAGAACTTAAGACAACTTTTGAAGGTATTATATCATCTCTGGCGAGCCGAGAATTATCGCTAAAAAGGGTTGCGAATCATTTAATAGATATTGAATATGAATTTTCTATAATGGTTGTTCAAGAATGAAAATAACATTAGTTCATGTTGATGACTTGAATGAGATGGAAATCACCATTCGCCACAATAACCCTAGTGAAGCGGCTCGAATTAAGAGGCTTCTTGAAGCCTCTCAATTTAAACTTGAGGTTAAAGACAGCAGTGCTATTGACACAACAGAAGTCTTGATGATTGATCCCCATCAAATATATTATTTTGAAAGCGTGGACGACAAAGTCTTTTGTTATTTGGCAAACGAGACTTATGAGACTAATTATAAATTATATGAACTCGAGGAGATCTTAAGTCAATTACCGTTTTTGAGAGTAAGTAAGGGAGTAATTGTTAACATATCGATGATTAAATCATTTAGGTCTGCTTTAAGTGGTAGGCTTATATGTACCTTAAACAATGATGAACAAATCGTAATTTCCCGAATGTATGTAAAACTACTCAAAGAAAAACTCGGTGTTAATAGGAGGTCAAATAATGAAAGCAATTAAGAAATTTGTCGTTGATTTAGGTATTACCTATGTCATAGTAGTTGCTTTATCATTAATTGTAGCTACTTATTTAAAACATTATTACAACCGTGAACTGCCTTTTATAGCAACTACAGAAAGATTATTATATATTGCAATCTTAATTACGGGTGCAATAACCCTAATTCGTATTGAAAAAATTAATGTAATCATTCGCTTAATATTAAGTTATGCAATGGTATTACCAACAGGATTTATTGCTAAGGAAACCTTTGGCGTGACAATATTTAAAACTCCATTGATCCTAATTTATGCTTTGGTAATCATTACAATTATATATGGAATATCACTTTTCATAGCAAAAACTAATTTGTCAAAAGAAGCACAAGAATTAAATAAACTCATTAGAAAGTAACCAGGCCAAGGGCCGGTTATTTTCTTTTTCTATTGAATTTTTAAACTTAAATATGTTATAATTAACATAGGTAAAGAACTATAAATATATATGAGAAATCATTTCACAGTGACTTCCAGGATTGGAGATAAGATATGGATATATACGATAGCCATGCTGATATCTTTTATGATTTATGGCAAAAACACCTTCAAGGTATAACTGATCCCTTTGGAAAATACCACTTAGAAAACCTCACCAAAGGTGGCGTTAAGGGTGGTATATGGGTGGTTTATTCCGATGAAGATTTTGATGTTTTAGAAGCTTATCGAATTGCCTTAGAAGAATATGCCCCTTACCGAGATCGGTTTGATGTCATCTATGGCTTAGAAGGACTAAGAAATGTTAAAGATTTAGCAGCATTTGATCATTTATATCAAATGGGCATTCGCCATGCTATGCTCACTTGGAATGAGGCGAATCATTTAGCTACTGGTGTTTTGGGTAACCCAAATCGCGGACTAACCCCGGAAGGGAAAGAATTCTTGCATTACATGGAATCAAAAAAGATGATTGTTGACCTTTCTCATTTAAATGAAAAGAGTTTTTATGAGGTTCTAGCAACTACTAATAAAAATATCATTGCCTCTCATTCCAATGCATATCGGTTATGTCCTCATC
>FZPS01000063.1_pt447 | contig 10211 bp, 16 predicted proteins | sample 1817821 | NCBI WGS metagenome assembly FZPS01 (sample SAMEA104158645, study PRJEB21678) | metagenome | place: Germany | collected 2015-04-21 | reverse complement strand
GAGTTATTTCTTGGTTGAAATAAATTATTATCAATTCATTCAATCATAGAGTTTTCAAATGTAGCTTCTAGGTCTTTTAAATTAGGTAAATAATCTAAAAATCCTCAAGTAGTTTCATCAGTTAAAGAAAAATCATTAGCTCTAGATACTACTGCGCCAGTAATATTTGTTGATGCTAAAAATTCTTTTATTGTTTCTACATTTCTACTATTAGTAAATAAATCTCTTCATAATTCTCCTGAAATACCTGTACATCCTTTAAAAGTAGCTTCTAGAGATATTATGTTTGAATTAAATTTAGCGATTATTTTCTTAAAATCATTAAAAGTAAGTGTATTACAATTTTCAAAAACACTTCTTAGAGAAGTAGAACTTATACTTAAATTTGTTACATTATTCCCTTCTAAAAAATCTCCTGGCAAAGATGTGTCATATATAAATTCTTCATTTAATTTAAATTGACCACAATTTTTAAACACATCTGTTCCTGCAATATTTAAATGACCTTTTATACGCTGTAAAGAAGAACAGTTAGAAAATGCTTGTGTTTCTAAGTTAATAGGATTATCCTGATCATTCTTACATCTTATTTCTGTTAATGAAGTATTATTAGTTGCAACTATAGAAGTTAAATTATTAAAATTAATTAAATCTAAATAATTTTTTCTTATATAGTTTCCTTCTATATCTTTTGGGTTGTCATTAAACACAAAGTTAGATATATTAGTATTACTTATATTAACTGTTTTTAAAGATTTAAAATGATCTTCTCCATCTATGTATAAAGAAGGAAATAGAATATTTGTAGTATTTGTATAACTTAAATTTACTTCTTCTAAATTTCAAGCTCCAATTAAATTAACATTTAATAATTGATTATTCTGTCCTTGTATATTAAATGACTTTAATCCTGGACAGTTATCTATAGTTATATTTTCTAATGCTGAAATAGACCCAGCTATTGAAGTATATGTTATATTTAAACCTGATAAAAGTTCACAGTTTAGTATTTTAACAGTTTTAACATTAGCAGGTAATCTAAGGTTAGTAAGAGAATTACAATTATTTATTGTTATTTCTGTTAAATCATTGCATCCGTCTAAAATAAGTTCTTCTAAAAAAGATTGATTTTCTATAGTTAAAGTTCTTATAGCAGTATTAGCTAAATTATAATATTTTAATACAGCAGTATCACTTAGAAGTACAGAAGTAATACTAGAATTAGAAATATCTAAATGCTTTAAAAATTTACAATCTCTAACATCTAATGTATAAGCACTTGAATTAGCAAGTTTAACATTTCTTAATACTAGTTTTTCTATATTCTTTAGTCCTTTATCAGATGTTGAATCATATACTTTAGGAAATAAAAACCTATTTGATGGAATATTTGATACATCAGATAAATCTAACTCCTTTAACAAAGGAAAATCAATTATGGGTAAATCTGTCCAAGGATATCCTTTTAAATTATTAAAATTAGTTATATACTTGTTTGCATACATGTAGATAATTGTTTCTCCACCAGGAGTTGGAACTACTGCAGGAATACTTTTATTATCAAGTCAGAAACTACCATTAGTTTTATCATAAGATCATCTATAAAGTATCTTAGAACTAGCAGACATATTTATATTAAATAAAACCTGTTCCCCTACTCCAGCAGCTTTGTTATCACTTCATACTTGATTAGAAGGACTATCTATAGAAGGATTAAGATTAGAAGTATTTTCTGAAACTCCATAAACTCCATCTAAGAATAGTATTCTTTTTTTAAACCAATCTTTAACATGAATTACTCTATTACCATGTAAGAACTTTAATTGAGAAAAGTCAGTGCTATCTACATACCCATCTACTTCATTGTAAGTTTGAGCTATTTTTAAATACTTAACTTTATAATCATAATTAAACATTATTGATCCTGTTTGTTCTGTATAACTTTTATAATATTTATCTATAAAAGCCTCAGGATCAGAAAATAGATTAAGTCTTAGATTAGCATACATCTTTTCTAGAGTAGTTCTTTCCCCTACTCCACCAGAATCTCTTCCTGGTAAATTCTCTAATACTTCTCAAATCCTATTTCAAGTAGATGCAAAGAATTGTTTAATTCCTTCAGAATTTGAATTAGTGTAATTTTTTTCTATAGTAAAAGTAGTTATACCTGTATCAGCTGCTTGAATATTATATCACCTATGTAAATGTGCTCAATATTCTACTACATCTTGTCCAGCATTATTTAATCCAAATGCCGTATCCATGTCATAGAAAGCAGTATATCATATATCTCCTCCTCAACTTCTTAAAGTTAAGTTCTTACACATAGAGTCAACCATTCCAAATATTAATGCTAATATAAAATAAGCTGTAGCATTATTTCAATTCATGTGTTGATCTAATTGTGCAAAATTATAATAAGCACTATTGAAATTATAATATTCTCCAGGAATAGGTTTAGTAGGAGTTTGTCCTGCATCGTCCATTGTATACTTTTGAATCTGGCTTAAAGCCATATTTGCCATTTGAGTATAGAATGTTTTTAAAGCATCGTATGACCTATCTGTATCTTGACTTGAGTAAATACTATCAGCCATAAATCTGATTATAGCCATATCATCTTGTTGAAAAGCTCCTTGTGAAGATTGGTTTTGATTTATCTCCATAGAATAAACTCCTCTTTGACCAGTATTTCAGTAAGTCTGTGTTTCAGAATAATCAGATATTAAAGTAGGCATCCCTCCAGTATTTATCTTTTCATAGTTAGTAAGAATTTTAAGTCCTAAATTAAAATGAGCATACCTTCCTAGATTAAAGTTATATATACCCATAAATCTAGTTTCCCTTACTCCTGTTTTTGCATCTGGAGCAAAGTTTATAAATACTAGACAAGGAAATCCATCAGATGTGTGTTTGATTTTACTTCTAATTTCTGCTGCCATCTCTGGAGATGCAAATACAGATTCTGGTAAAAGCATTGGAGGAGTTGGAGTAAATGGTTCTACTGGCTCGCCTGCTTCATTGGTTACTTCACCATTTATAATTTTACCAATAACTACGTTATTAACGTGAGCTGAATCCATTACGTCAGCTTTTAGAGTAAACTCATTTTCTGGTAGCCAGGAATCAATAGGCTGAAAAAGTAAATCTTTACCTTCTGCATTCATATGTCCCATATAAAGTTCAAAGTTCTTTGCATTATATGAGAGAGATGATGTTCCTTGCAAACCTATCCTAACTCCGTTACTGGCAGATACTCCATCAGGAGTTTTAATTAATACTTCTCCTAATTTATTCTTAAAAGTAATTTCACAAGGAAAAGTTTGGCTCATAATTTCTTCTTTTTGTTCAGAAGAGAATATAGCAGTTGAAAAAGCTTTAAAATTAGTTGATGAACTGCTTGATTCTCTAATCATAACAATAGGATATGGAGTATTTACTTCCATTTGAGCACTTAGTATACTATATAACTGGTCTCCTTCGTAAAAAGAATCAGTAGCATCATTTCAGATTAAACATTCTCCTGATTCAGTTATCATGTTTTTAGATCTCAATTCAGCATCTAAAGAAGGATCAACTTGTCCATTTATAAGTTTGGCTTGTTCAGTGGCAGATATATAATTTTGTACAATTGCAAATTCAGATTGAGAAGATGTATATAATTTTATATCATATATTGTTAGACTAGAAAATCTACTTAATACACCATTATTATTTCTACATCCTAAATATAAATCTTGTTCAAATGTTCAATCTATAGCACTCTGATCTACTCTAGTAACAGCAGAAAGTACTCCATTTACATATATTTTAAAATACCATCCAACTGTTCCTAATAAAGATACGTCTATATCTACAGTTAAAAGCTCATTTTGTGGAAGTTTTACAGTAAGAGTATCTGCTGTACCAATTTTAACAGTTATATTATCTAATGTAATTTCTATACCAGAATCAAGCATGTCATCCCTGTATCTTCCTATACTCATGACAGTTTTAGATACATCTGTAACATCATCTGTTTTATAAGTCATGGATATATTAAATCCTTTTGGCTGAAAAAACCCAAACTGACCTATAGTATAGTTAGGAAACATTTGTTTAGCAACTGCTATATTAGCATACGCTTCTCCATTTAATACAATTCCTGGAATATTATTTACACCGTCAGTATCATTTAAAAATCCAGAAGAATATCCATTTGTTTTATGTAAATATAAATTTACACCATCTGGGAACTGAGTAATAAAAGTATCATTATAAGGAAATCTTCCTGTATTACTTAGTTTATAACTCCAAACAGTCTCGTTAGAAGAAGGAAATCCTGTTACTCTAGAGTAATAAGCTAATAAAGTATGTATGTTATTATTTGCATATAAATCTACCTTTTCAGCCTCTATAAGAACGGCATACACTTTTTTCAATGCTTGTGCTGAAGTATCTCCTGGATCTGAAACAGCAGATGCATATAATTCTATCATTAAATATTCCCCTTCGCCAGATACATTCATATCTACTGTACTAATAGAAAATATATTTGTATTTCCTTTACTAACATTAGGAATTCTACCAGTACTAATTGGGTTTTCATCTAACTTAGCAGTCCCCCTCATTAAATATACATTATAATCTACATTAAATGTATTATATTTAGCTGGAGCATAACTTAGATAATAATTAAAAGACAATTGAGAACCTTGACTGAAAGTTGTTATATTCTCATATACAGAAGAATCTTCAGATATATCATTAGTTACAATAACTAAAGAATCTGCTTCTGCTACAGTTACATCAAAAGTAATGATATTTGAGTTAATTTCTACCCCATTCAGAACAGTTGTGGCATATGCTTCAAAGTAAAACTTTTGACCTGCGTAAACAGATGGAAATAAAACTCCATCAAATAAAATGTCTTTAATATTATAAACAAAAGATTTAGGAGAAACTGTAATTCCCTGCTGTTCATCAACAATTAAGTCATTTACTTTAAGTATAAAAGAAGATGAAGCTCCTAATATATTATTTCTAAGAGTAAAGTTAGCAGGAACATCTTGATTAAAACCTCTAATAATAGTTTTTGGTGGAATAGATTGTAAAGATAAGCTTATTGCACCATAAACAATAGATACATATGCTGGGATAGCTTGATTCATGATAGAATCATAAGCTGTTATCTCTAGATCTACATTTTCAGTTAAATCAGAGATTTCTATAGGTATCCTAGTTAAAGAATACTTTTTTAAGGTAGCTAATACTTTATTTGTTCTTGTATCCTTTATTACTATAGTAAATGCTCTAGAAACTGTTCCATTATTAATAAGAATATTAAATTTAGCTGTACTAGTAGAAGTATAAATAGTACTTCCTTCTAATACTTGGATGGTTATGGAGTCACCAGTACCTCCACCACCATCTCCTCCTCCACGAGCTCCATTAATGTACACTCATGCAAGATTATCTTCTATATTCTTTATTTTATTAGCTATTTTTGTAAATCCTTGATCTACAGAAATTGAGTTGCCTTCATTGTCTAAATAAGCTGGATTAGATAATTCTAAGTCACTTGAATTAGACACCCCGTCAATAACTCATTTCTGTAAATCATGGTCGTAATGTTTTATTTTCATTAACGTAATTTTTCTATAATAATATTATGTGTAGGATTGATTGCCCCATTAGCAGGAACTTTAGTTAACTGTTCAACTTGTATAGGCGTATTATATTTATACGCCCAAGGAGTTGTAGGAGTTTCTGCAAGTACTATTTTATATGGGTTTCCTTTTATTCTACTTCTTGGAGTAGGTAATGTTGAATTTTCTGTTTCATTTCCTTCTCCTATATTTCAAATTATATAATGAGAATATGATTGAGCTGGATTTAATTTTACAGTAGCCTTATTTGTTGCAGGATTTTCTGTTTGAGTTGCAACTGGATAATATTCCATAAGTCAAGGGATATTTTTAGCTGGCAACTCTTTATTAGAAGATAGTTTATATCCTGTAGCCTGATTCATAACATATCTTACATAATGCTGAGTGTTATCATTACTTAATCTAACACACATTTTTTCTCTATCAGGAAGAGCATTGTATCAATCTGGATAAGTATTTGTATCGGGATCATATGCAGGATCATATACTATAGGTTCCATAGTTAATGTTCTATCATCCTTAATATATCTAGAATTGGCAAAGGTATGTTTATGTCCACAAAGTACTAAGTTAAATTCATTGTCTTCTAAGAATTTAGAAAACCAATAATCGCCTACAGTATTAATTCTAGATCCTCCTCTTTCTACCGTTAAATCTTTTTCTAAAACTCCAGAAGTATTAGGCTTAACATAAGACATAATCGTGTCTGCTGTAATAATTGTAAAAGGAGATTCATGATTAAAAGCAATTTTTCACTTAATTTTTGGATCTGATCCAAAGTGAGCTACGTCTCTTTCTGCCCAAGGCTTTATATTATCTGTATAAACATTAACTCCAGCAGGATCTTTAAATATAATTTCTCTTGTTAAAGTAGATATTTCTGAATTCATAGCAAGATAATATGTATCTCCATATACAAAACTATAGACACTAGGAATATATTTTCCAGTAGCACTTCTAGGTATTTCATAAGGATGTTCAAATGTATAGAAACACATAATATTTTCAGAATTAATTTTACTTAAATCTGTACCTGTTCCAAGAACATAAACATCTTCTGGAGACAAGTCATTGTTTCCTACTACATACATTTGCTCTTTATCTCTAAAAATAGATTCTCCTCCATTAAAATAATCTAACCACTCACTAATCCTATTACCATTCTGAGTAGTATCTCCTGTGTTTACTATTCAATCAAAATCATTATTAACTCTGTCTTGGTTTATATACTCTGCAGATAATCTCCAAGATTCGTACTCTTCTTTATTAAATCCTTGCTGGTCTGTTATGTGTAAAAAATTATGCCCAGAAGCTATAACTTGGTCTCTATTTCTAAGAGTAAAAGATTTTTCTGAAGATCAAGCTCCTTCTCTTCCTACTTTATATTTAATTGTAGTAGGCTCACTAACTTCAGGTCAGTCTTTTATAAATTTATGTACTGTAAAAGCTGTGCCATCAGTAGTAATACTTCTTAGTCTATCATAAATAGGATCATTTCAATTTTTAGTAGATGGTCTTCCATCGCCTGCTTTAAAAGATTCAAATTTATTTTCAGGTAAATATTCTCCTTGAGCATCAGCAAACCATATATATTCATCATAATATCCTACAGATAGTCAGCTAAAACATCTAGTTGTATGAGCATTTTGTCCAAAAGAACAAGTCACTATATTAGGAGCTCCTTCTGTTAATAATGTTTTATTATAAAATACATCTTTATTTTCGAAAGAAGCTTTAGGAATATATTGATAAATATCCATTCTTGGATTAATCTTACTTAAATCTAAATAAGTTCATTCAGTAGAATTCTTTCTTGCAGTAGTTGCTTTTATAGCCTGAGACACAAAGTCCATAGTATGATATCTATGATATAGAAAATTTTTACCTGTAGCTGGAATTTGTGCACCTTCATTAGGCATAGCAGTACCTTCATAAGATCCTATACCTACTAAATCAACATACCACTTTTTAACTCCTACTGCACTTCAGGGAGCAGAGTCAGTTAATAAATTTGTTTTAAAGTAATCTGCAGATTCTGCTCCAGAAATATAAAAAGAACAGTTATTAGAAAATTTAATAAGTCCATCATCTCCTCAAATATTATGTTCTGGATTGGTTGTTCTTAATACATCTGCATTATATGTATCTTCTTTTTTCCACTCTATATCAAAAGTCTTAACTTTAATATAAGTAGTATTTATATTCATTACAGAACAAGCAGCTCCTCTAATTAAAAAAGTTCCTTTAGCTTTTATAACACCCTTTAGAGGTAAAGATACTCATTGTCCTGTGTTTTTTTCTGTATAATGTAAGTATAATCCTTTAAGATTTAAGTCTACATTTGCCAAGTTAGCTATCTCAATAAAATTATGAGAACATGGATTATAGTCTTTAGAAGTACTATCTCCTCCACAATATATGGAGTTAATGTATATCATAGGAGAATTAGTATTTCCAGTAAAATCGCTAAGAATAGGAAAATACGGTTTTGAATAATAATCTCCACTTACTATAGTTTGAGCATTTCCTGCTAAATTACTTCTATCCAACCTATAATCATAAAGATCTAATTTCCCATCTTTTACACTTAATCTGTAAGTATTTGATAGATTATTCATATCTCCAAACTCAATACCTACTATCTTTGTCTCTGCATTAGGTCCTGAGCCTATAATTTGTGTTAATATTTGTTCCATAGTTTCGTCATCAGGTCCTGGAGTATCTCCTCCTACTGAACCTATTTGTACTAATTTATTTGTTCGTTTGTCTTTAATTCATAATTGTTTCCTATCATCACATCACAATAATTCATTAGGTAGAAAATTATTGGCATTAGCGATCATTTGTGCATAAGTTCCTCCTTTTATAGATAAATGCTTACCATTAGGAGTTAAAGACTTATATTGTGTTGGTTCTACTTCATCTACTATAGATAAAAGATTATCTGACAATTTCCAAAAATCTTCTTCTGTATCTGAACCGTATACAGGCTCTACTGGACTTGGATAATCATCATATTCTTGATAATGGTTATTAGTAAAATCTCCAAAATCTAATTGATTTCCTAGAGCTCATTCTACTCTCCTTAGTTTTTCCTCAAGTATTGATATTATTTGAATAAGATTTAAAATAGTTCCATTAGAACTATCAAACACTTTCTCATCAGAAGTATCTATTCAAATACCTCCTTTATCTTCTGGAGGAATTGGTTGTATATATATTCTTGTAAAAGATTTTCATTCTGTTCCATCAAAATATCTTAAATCTTTTATTTCTGTAACATATACTATTTGTCCTACTACTTTTAAAGCAGGATTATTTAAATCAGAGAGATTATCTATTTTTATAATGGATGCTCCTCCGTCACCACCTCCAGATCCACCTGATCACGGAATTCATATCCCTTGCTGAAATTGGTATATTTTATTAGTTTCTGCTACATAAGCTAGCATACCTTGCTTTACTTTTCCAGTATCAAGGTATGCATTTAGCTCTGTAGTAGATTCTAACTGAATATATCCGCCTTTTAAATCGTTAACATCAGCAATGGGAAAAGTTCCATTATTTTTAGGTTTTAATTGTCCAATTAATTCTATAAATTCTCCCATTAATATTTAATATTGTATTAGTCTACAAACAGACTATATATAATTTCTAAGAACTCTTCTCCTGTAATCGAAGTGCCATTAATTTCTACATCATCAGAATTAACATCTATAAGCTCATTATATTCTTCTAATGTAAATTTTTTATCAAAAGTAACAGGTTCTTTTCCTTTCTCTATGATAAAAGCATTATGTTCGTCTGTAAGTTTTTTTGTCCAATCATTAAGTTGAGCAATCTCTTCTTCTGTTTTATCTTGTTTCAAATAAAGTTCATCAAAACCTTCAGGTTTTAATCCTTTAATTGCTTCTTGAGAATCTGTTTCAAACTGGTTTCTAAGTTTGTTTAATTCTATCCTCATACTCATTACCTTGACTTTTAAGTCTTTTGGTAGTTCATTTCCATTGTTTTTTAAGACTAACTTATTTAAAAAAGTTTGTCTTATTAAAGCTTCATTTAATGTCATTTTTTTTTCTTTAATTTAAAATTTACACTGTTTCATAATTTTCTAATACTCTTTTACACTCTGTTTCAACAAGTGCAAGTAATTCATCTGTTACAATTCCATCATTAACATAGTACATATTGATTTTAGTACTATCACAACTTCCAGATACTGTTACATTATCTAAAGTTGTGAATGAGAAATTTACTTGAGTAGGTGGAGTTGTTGCTTCGTAATTAAGATTGATGTTCACATCAATACCGTCTACTTCAGATACTCCTGTTAGATTTACTGTTCTAGTAAAAGCCATAATTTTTTTTAGTTTATTTTATTATTATTTATTATCTATTTTAATTATTTTTTATCTATTAAAAAAATCTATATATTATACAAATATATAATTTTTTTTTCTTTAAAAAAATATTTATTGTAAAGATTTATCAGAAATACTAATCAAAGTTATCTAGATAGATTATTTCTAATTCTTCTTGAAGTTTTTTTACAATATTTTCTGA
>FZPS01000051.1_pt65 | contig 10213 bp, 10 predicted proteins | sample 1817821 | NCBI WGS metagenome assembly FZPS01 (sample SAMEA104158645, study PRJEB21678) | metagenome | place: Germany | collected 2015-04-21 | reverse complement strand
AATGTTTAAACAAATAAATAATGTATTTTAGATTAAGCAGGGCGCACATCATGGTGCGCCCGTTTTTACGTTTATGGAGCGGAAGACGGGATTCGAACCCGCGGCCCTCGCCTTGGCAAGGCGATGCTCTACCACTGAGCTACTTCCGCATGGTGCCGAGACCCAGAATTGAACTGGGGACACGCGGATTTTCAGTCCGCTGCTCTACCTACTGAGCTATCTCGGCATGATGGCGGAGCTGACGGGATTCGAACCCGCGATCTCCTGCGTGACAGGCAGGCATGTTAGGCCTCTACACTACAGCTCCACCTTATGATACCTATATAGTATACACAAGGAAAGCCAAAAAGTCAACTGACAGGATAAAGGAAAACTATTGCTGGTGGTATTTTTCGTCTTCTTGCGAATAATAAATCATGCTTTGCAGTTCAATGGTTAAATCGGTGTTTTGAACGTAAACATATTCCGGCACGTGAAGTTTTGTGGGAGCAAAATTCAAAATGGCCGTTATACCGTTTTCAACAAGCAGGTCAACTACTTTTTGGGCCTCATCAGCCGGCACGGTTAGTATTGCCACTTTGACTTTTTGCCCGGAAACAACCTCCGACAGCTTTTCCAGAGGATAAACCTCAAGGCCCTCTATGTCGGAATGCAGTTTTGCCGGATCGTTATCAAAGGCTGCCACCACTTCCACATACGGGTTCTGGTAAACATTATAGCGCGTAAGAGCATGCCCAAGATGCCCAAAGCCTACGACAATAATTTTTGTCTGCTTGTCAAGGCCGATGATACGCAATATTTTCTCCCTGAGATAACCGGTATTATACCCGGTGCCACGAGTACCGAATGCACCGAAATAAGCCAGGTCCTTGCGTATCTGTTCTGCGGTGAAGCCTGTTTCATCGCTCAGGACCCGTGAAGAAATAATATCAACATCGCGGCGGAGTAGATTGTCGAGAATTCGCAGATAAACCGGCAGGCGCTTGACAACAGTTTTGGGTGTTTTGCGGCGAGACAATTCTTTCATCCCTCCCTCTGCATATTTCCCGTTGCAAGAAAATACCACACACCATAAGCAAAATTCTTCCATTTACATGGATAAGCAGCCAATAACGGCCCTTTACATATATTTTAGCAATAGATTTAAATATTTCTTGTAATATATTCAAATATTTTTGCAATATATTCCTGCCTGTTTACTGAATATTTTTGAAATTTTTACTCCTCTACCAGATTTTGAGCCTGTACCGTTCACCTGCGCATAACGGCAATGAGCAAGGGCGGGTTGTTAACCTGATTAATCATTCTATATTCCAGCACTGTGTATTCTTCCTGCGGCAGGGAGGTACAAAAACTGTGGACAGCCCGGTATTCCTCTATTCCTCCTGCATGTCCGGTATAAACAACAATAGTAATAATACCGTCCGTTTGCAGGTGACCGCAAGCAATCTGCAAAGCTGCTACCGTTGTTTCCGGCTTGGTCACCAGGCTGTGGTCGCCTCCCGGCAGATAGCCGAGATTAATCATGACTGCTTTTACCTTTCCCTGCGGCCATGCGACCGGTTCGGCATGGCTGCCCTGCACCAGGGTAACATGATCAAGCAGGCCGGCGGACTGCAATTTCTCCTGGGTGGCAACAATGGCCTCGGGCTGAATATCAATGGCAAAAACCTTTCCCTTCTCCCCTACCAGACGGGCCAGAAACAATGTGTCATTGCCCCGGCCACAGGTGGCATCCACTGCCATATCTCCTGGCTTGAGTGTTGCGGCAACCAGTTCATGGGCAAAGATAAGCGGCTTTTTCATACAAATCAGACTCCCCGGGCGGACTGCCCTCCGGCAGTCTTTTTTGCTTTTTCCTTTTCACTGACATACAAATTGCCGTCAGTGTCGAGACTGGCGTATAATACATCCTCAATTTTTGCCACGCCTGCTTTTTTTATTTCAGCCTGCAGCCAGTTCTCATCCCGTTGCAAGCTGTGCAAATTATTATAGTGTATACGCCCGTCAAAAATCAAGGGCGTCGGCATGCCCTCATATTTATCCGGCAACCCCAGGTCTTCCGGAGTAACAGGTCTTTTACCGCTTTTCAGCAGGACACTGAGTTCTCCCGATGTTTCCAGTATGGCATACTGTACATCTGCAATATTGGCAACATTTTTTTCCCGCAGTTGCCCCAGAAGGTCCGAGAGATTATAGCGCAGCTTGCGCAATTCTTTTTCATTTATTTTCCCGTCAATAATAATCAGGCTTGGTGTGCCGTCAACAATGCCGCGGATTGTGTGGCTTTTCAGGCTTAGATAGGAAAATGCCACTTCCAGAAAAACCAGGGTAAATATCGGTACCAGCCCTTCATGGAGGGGCAAATTTATATCTTCCATAGACATTGCCGCCAGTTCGGCAATCATAATTGCCACTACCAGGTCAAAGGCTGACAACTGTCCCACTTCACGCTTCCCCATAATGCGTATGGCGACAAGAACCGCCAGGTAAAGAACAATAGTCCGGTAAAAAAGTGTCAGTTCCAATAAAGCTCACTCCTGCAACAATACTGTCTATAGCTTTACCGGGAGTGAATGCTTTATGCCGGGATACGGCGGCTGTTTTCTCCTCGTGTCTGCCGCAGGTTATTTGCGCAGTTTCTCAAGCAAATCCTGAAAAGCCTGCGACGGCTCGCTAAAGAATTCCATATACTTGTTGCTTGTCGGATGGACAAAACCCAGCAAACGGGCATGCAGGGCTTGTCCCTTAAGAAAATGCTTCTCGCGCTTGCCCCCATAAACCGGATCGCCGACAACAGGATGGCCGATTGCCGCCAGATGAACCCTGATTTGGTGAGTCCGCCCCGTTTCCAGCCGCAGGGCTACAGATGTGTAACCTTTAAGCAGCTCCAAAACAGTAAAATGGGTAACGGCGCGCCTTCCCCTGCCGGCGGGTACAACGGCCATTTTTTTCCGTTCGCTGGAATGCCTGGCAATGGCGGCGTCAATGGTTCCCCGGGCGGTGGACATTTCACCGTGAACTATGGCGACATATTCCCGGGTGACACTGTGCTTTTTAAACTGTTCAGCCAGGGAAAGATGGGCCCGGTCGTTTTTGGCAACAACCAGGAGGCCGGATGTATCTTTATCAAGGCGATGGACAATCCCGGGACGTGTACGGCCGCCGATACCGGACAAATCACGGCAGTGGTGCAAAAGGGCATTAACCAGTGTACCCCCGGCATGTCCCGCTGCCGGGTGAACTACCAGCCCCTGGGGCTTGTTTACCACTAAAAGCTCCTTATCCTCATAAAGAATATCCAGTTCTATTTCTTCCGGCAGTACATCCGACGGTTCGGGCGCGGACACGGACACCTCAAGTTTCGCCCCTGCAGGCACACGGAAATTGGCCTTCCGGGCAGTACCGTCCACGGTTATTAATCCCTCTTTGATCAACTTCTGCACACGTGTCCGTGTCAGCTCCGGAACGAGGCGGCTAACGGCAACATCCAGGCGGTTTCCGGCTATTGTTTTGTCAACGGTGTAGCTGGCTTTTTTCAACATCCTCGCCTCCCTGCCAGCCTGCGGGACACCAAAAAAGAAACAGCGGCAAGGGCAAGGCAGGCAATCTGTCCCCAGGTTAAAAAACCGGCAATTAAATCTGTTTCCCGGAAATATTCTATTGCAAAGCGGTAAAGGCAGTAGAGAATAAGAAACTCAATGAAAAGCCGGCCGTCAAAAGTAATCTTTTCCCGCCGCCTCTGCAGGATAAAAAAAATGACCACAGCCGCAAAGATTGCATAAATCTGGGTTGGGTGGCGCATGTGCGCATCACCGCCAAAGGCACTGGCGACAGCCCAGGAAACACTTGTCCGCCTGCCGTAGCAGCAGCCGTTCAACAGGCAGCCCACTCTGGCTATAGCGTAACCGATAGCAAGATAGGGAGCAAGCAAATCGGAGATTTTTCCGCCCGGCAGCCCGTGCCTGCGGGCATACAGGAGGCCTGCGGCAATTCCAAAGGCCAGACCGCCGAAAAAAGACATCCCGCCGCCTGAAAGGCGAAAAACAGCCAAAGGTTCCGCCCGGTAAACCGGCAGTCTGAACAGGACATAAAGCAGGCGGGAGCCAACAATAACGGCAATAATCAACACTATAACCGTATCAGCCAGCTTATCTGCCGGCAATCCGGCTTTCCTGCCTGCGCGGAGAAAGGCAAAGGCACAGACGGCAAAGGCCAAAGACAGCATAACACCGTAGCTGTAAACAGTAATACCGCCGATTTGAAACAGGACTGGATACATCTGCCTTCCCTTCTTCCGGCAGCGCTTTTGGCAGCCGGAATGGTTGTCTATATTTTACCACAGGGGAAAAGAGAGAACAACTAACCGGGAAGCTGGTCCCTGTACTCCCGGTTGGATATGCGGTCTGTGTCCTCTACGGCACCGATTGTTTCATCGCTTTCCGCGGCCGTCTCGCGTTCAAATACATGGGGCAGCTTATTGTACTGATCCACATCTTGCCAGGCATCTTCTCCGTCATAGCCGGTATAGTCTTTATCCCCCATATACGAACGGGCAAAAGGAGACTGCAGCACAAGCTCCTCCACAGGCCGCGGATAATCGTGGGGAATGCCTTCAGCCTTTCCCTTGCAGGCCAGGCAAAATTCAGTATAGGGGACTGCCGCCAGCCGCTCCGGAGGTATGGGCTTTCCACAGTTTTCACAGTAACCATAGCTGCCCCGTTCTAGCTTTACCAGTGCTTCTTTTACTTTTTCCAACAGCAGCCGGTTTTTCTCGTGCAAGGAAAGGTCCTTTGCCCGCTCATAATTTTCGCTGGCAATATCGGCGGGATGGTTGTCAATAAGGGAAAGCTCCTGTGTGGAATCACGCAGGCTTTCCTGCCTTTCCAGGCCTTCCGCATGCCGGGTTTGGGCAAGCAGCCTTTTTTTCAGCTTCTCAAGCTGTAGTTGATAATGTTTTGTATCCATGAGGCGCCTCCTACAAATGATTCTGAACAATTTGTACCAGTTCCGCTATATAGTCGCCGATTATCGGCAGGTTCAAAACAACAAGCCGCCTGAGGAAAGAAAGGAGAATGGCGGCCACAATGGTTGCCCCGATGGCCACGCCCACGCCGCGCCCCACTCCTCCCAAAAAATTAAGCCAGAAAAAACGCAGGGGATTGTTCAGCAGCTGCATATACCCGGCAAGATTAAATTTTTCCATTTCCTGCAGGAGCTGCCCGATTTTCCGGTTAAGCTGCACATAAAGTTTGTTTCCCGGCTTTGACGGCCTCTCCAAAGCTATTACCTCCAAACAAACAACTTTTTACTGCGTTGTCAGAAGCCCGCCTGTATATTTTCTCTCAGAGCGGCCTGTTCTAAACAAAACACCAAATTACGGGATAAAAAAACGCCGGCACTTAAATTCCGGCGTTTGCTGCAAAAGCATTAAATTTCCATCTCCCCGATTACTTCACTGCAGCGGGAGCATAGTCCGGGATGCAGAGCGTCACTGCCGACACTGGGACTGATTATCCAGCAGCGTTCACATTTTTGCCCCTTGGCGGGGGAAACGGAAACTGCAAGGCCCTTTTCCTCCTTCAGGCCGGCCGGGGCATCCCCCGGCCGGTGGAGAGTGCAGGCGGAAACGATAAACAGTTCCGCAAGGCGGTTTTTAAAGGGCAGCAGTGCCTCATAAGCGGCTTCATCAGGATATAAATCCAGTTCCGCAGTAAGTGAACCGCCAATCACTTTCTCCTTGCGTGCTTCTTCAAGACGGACGGTAATTACGTCGCGGTATTCCAGAAGAAGCTTCCAGTTTTGAGCCAGGGCTTCATCCATGTATTCCCGCCGCACCTGCGGCCAATCGGCCAGTTGAACGGATTCCACCTCTTTGACGGGAAGATAGCTCCATGCTTCCTCGGCCGTAAAGGTAAGCACGGGAGCAACCAGCCTAATTAGCGTCAGCAGTATCTCATACAGTGCCGTTTGCGCGCTGCGGCACGCTTTCCCGGCTGCGGGTGTGGTATAGAGTCTGTCCTTAATAACGTCAAAGTAGAAATTTGACAATTCAATGACACAGAAGTTATGAATGGCATGAAAAACTACATGAAAGTCATATTCATCGTAGGCGCGGCTGGCATGTTCCACCAGCACCTGCAGGCGATGCAGAATATAACGGTCAAGCTCATCCATAGCTTCATAGGCCAGCTCGTCAACATTAGGGTCAAAGTCATAGCAGTTGCCAAGCATATAACGGATTGTGTTGCGAATTTTGCGGTATACCTCGGTCAGCTGCTTGAGAATATCATGGGATACCCTGACGTCGCTTTTAAAATCGGCGGAAGATACCCATAGGCGCAAAATATCGGCTCCGTTTTGCCTGATAATCTGTTCCGGGGCAATTACATTCCCCAGGGATTTTGACATTTTTCTCCCTTCTCCGTCCACAATAAAGCCGTGGGACAGTACAGCCTTGTAAGGAGCACGCTTCCGGGTTGCCGCGGCCGTCAGGAGTGATGACTGGAACCAGCCGCGGTACTGGTCTGAACCTTCCAGATAAAGGTCTGCCGGGAAATGCAAATCCGGATGGGTTTCCAAAGCTGCAGCATGGGTTGAGCCGGAATCAAACCAGACATCCATAATATCCGTTTCTTTAGTAAACTCGTCATGGCCGCATTCCGGGCAAACGGTACCCCGGGGAAGCAGTTCACTTGCTTCCCGGATAAACCAGGCATCGGAACCCTCTTTGGCAAAGATGGCGGCCACTGACCGGATGGTATCGTCATTAATCAGTTCCTTGCCGCATTTTTTGCAGTAAAAAATGGGAATGGGCACACCCCAGACCCGCTGGCGGGAAATACACCAGTCCTGGCGGTCCGCTACCATATTGCGGATTCGCTCCTCACCCCAGGCAGGGATCCATGTTACCTGCTTGATAGCCTCCAAGGTCTCCTTGCGAAAACCCTTCACAGAAGCAAACCACTGTTTTGTCGCCCGGAAAATAATGGGCTTTTTGCAGCGCCAGCAGTGAGGAAAAGAATGCTCGATAAAGGACAGCTTCAGCAGGGCGGACGCCTCATCAAGGGCGCCTGTAACCTTTTTGTTCCCTTCATCGTAGTGCAGACCGGCAAACTGTCCCGCTTCTTCGGTGAAACAACCCCTGTGATCTATGGGTGAAAGGATTTCCAGCCCGTATTTCACCCCTACTTCATAGTCCTCCTGCCCGTGGCCCGGCGCTGTGTGAACGCAGCCGGTTCCGGCATCCAGCGTAACATGATCGCCCAAAACAACCGGCGACTGCCTGTCATAAAGGGGATGCTTATACAGAACTCCCTCCAGATCACGACCCCGGTATTTTTCTTTTAAGGTATAGGATGATACTTCCAAAACCTCCATAACTTCAGCCAGGAGTTCTTCAGCCAGAATCAAGCCGCCGTACTCCGGTGTGCCGACCCGCACATAGGAATATTCCGGATGCAGGCAGATGGCCAGGTTGGCGGGAATTGTCCAGGGTGTGGTGGTCCAGATGACAAACCAGGTATCGTGAATGTCAGTGATTTTCCCTTTGCCGTCAATTACCGGAAAACGGACAAAAATGGACGGGGAACGACGATTGTAGTATTCTATTTCGGCCTCAGCCAGTGCCGTTTCACATTGCGGGCACCAGTGCACGGATTTCAGACCCTTATAAATATAGCCTTTCTTTGCCATCTGGCCGAAAACTTCAATTTGTTTGGCCTCAAATTCCGGATTCAATGTAATATATGGATTATACCAGTCGCCTCGCACCCCCAGCCGCATAAACTGCTGCCGCTGTACATCCAAATAATGCAGGGCAAATTCACGGCAATGGCGGCGCAGTTCCAGCGGAGTCACCTCACTGCGCTTAACTTTGCCCGATTTTAAGACCTGATGCTCAATGGGCAAACCGTGGGTATCCCAGCCCGGGACATAGGGAGAATCGTAGCCCTGCATGGTTTTATGCTTAATAATGATATCCTTTAATACCTTATTCATGGCAGTGCCCAGATGAATATCACCGTTGGCATAAGGGGGCCCGTCATGCAAAATAAACTTCTGACAGCCCCGGCGGCGAGCACGCGCCTTCCCGTAAATATCCTCTTCCTGCCATTTTTTGAGTATTTCCGGTTCCCGCTCGGGCAGTTTAGCCCGCATGGGGAAGTCTGTTTTCGGTAGATTCAGTGTTTGTGAATAATCCCTGTCTCCCATGTTTAATCCTCCATCCTCTAGCATCTTTAAAAAATGAACCCGTCCTGTTTGAGGACGGGTTATAATTCCCGCGGTACCACCCCGCTAACCGCTAAACTGCGGTCACCTTTTCTTGTTGATAACGGCTGCAAAGCCGGCGCCGGCTACTCTAAATTCACCTGTAACTCCCGGGTGATTTTCATTAAAGGGGTCGCACCGGTTCGCAGCACTCCCGGCTCTCTGCAGCGCCTGCCTTTAACTACTCGTCCCGTTCACAGTCTTTTTGCTTATTGAATTATTGCCTATTATAATCAATTGGCCTGGTGCTGTCAAGAACCGCGCGTCAAAAGATAGTGTCAAGCCACTATAGGTTTTGGGAGAGCCTCACATCACTCACACTACGTTAGGTTCATTTAATATTTTCAAAACAGATCGAGTAAAGTTGCTCCCACCTTTGAAAAGTGGCACATTGTCGAGATACTCTCTGCCTGTTAATTTCTTTTGCCGTACGCGTTTTAACTCATTTTGAACTGCTTGCTTTAATTCAATGATTACAGGAGCCGGCTTTTGCATGGCCAGATAATGCTCTTTAATTGATTCTCCGTTTGCCCTGGTGGAACGCATAGCAGACATCTGTTCAGCCCCAATAACGCTCCATGCCATCGGACGGCTGCTCAACCGGGCTGCCAGGATGTGACTTACATGACCCTCCGCACTGCAAGTTACGTGAGGATTTTTTGTCTGAGCTTCAATCCCGTCCCAGTTGTTGTCTATATACTTGATGGTCTCTTGGATCCTTTTCTGTCTGGAAGGCTCATCAGCTCGCTCCAAAGCTTCCTGCAGCCGTGCCAAAACAGTTTGCTTGTTTAAACTCCGGATCCCTTTGTAGATATGCTTCCTTAAATCTGGAGCATGAGCTGTGGCTTGTGTAATATATTTCGCTAAATGGAACCTGTCTAGAACATAAACAGCACCGGGAATGTATTGCAAACCAACCCGGATCCAAGGGCTCCCGTCCCCGGATAAAAATATCTTTTTAATGCTCAAAAAATCATAATGGGTGTCTATGTAATCGCAGACCTCAAGCCAGAATTCCTCCGGCTTTTTGTTTACAGTGGTAAAATACCGTACATTTTTTAGACTGCGGCGCGGGTAATCTACAACGCCTTCATGGACGTAGATAAGTCGAGCTTCCTTGTCTTTTGCTCCCCTGATGTTTACATGGTCTTCATCGGCCTCTATATACAACACTGACACACGTCGCTTTTCTTTAGGCGGAGGGGTTTCTCCGGCTTTGAATGTTTTAACACAGTTTGCTACGGTTTGCTTGCTAACTTTCAGCTCTGCATTATGGCGGCTCACCTGTAAGGTGGCTCCTTCGTAAGACAGCTCGCTGCTGGCTTCTGAAAGCCCTGCTTTAAGATTTGCACTTACGCGTGCATGAGGTGTAACACCTATTTTCTCGTCCACTAAATAGCGGTATTCGTTCGTTTGTTTATGCTTGTAGTAGCGCCTTTGGTATCTCACAGTGCCAAAAACGGTTAGTATCTCCTTGTCGTCTTCTTTGTGAACACTTTTCCAGTCACGCTTCCTCTCCTGACTTCTGAATATTTGTTCCTCAAGCTCTTCAATCACAACTTTCAGCAAATCACAACCCAGGTTATCCAGCTCTTTTTTCAGCTGATCTTCAAAGCTTACAAAGTCAACGCCATCTGCTAAAACTTCTAAAATCTTTTCCGCTACCGAAAGGACTTTTGCTTCTACTAAACGAATTACATCCATGAGGAACCTCTGCCTCCTTCTTGGGGGTATTCATTCGTGGTGAATGTGAGGTTCCTCATTCTCTTTTTTCAAGGATTTTTCCTCCAAAAACCTACAATAACTTTACACTAACCGTCAAAAAAAGCTTATCCGGCTGCGGCTTTGTTAGTTTGCGATGAATGGCTTGAGATGCCGCCGTGTCCGATTCTCAGAAGTGCTTTGCGCCTGCGTTCGGCGTTAAAGTAATCAATGATCAGGG
>FZPS01000062.1_pt4220 | contig 10215 bp, 10 predicted proteins | sample 1817821 | NCBI WGS metagenome assembly FZPS01 (sample SAMEA104158645, study PRJEB21678) | metagenome | place: Germany | collected 2015-04-21 | reverse complement strand
TTAAAATTTTGTTTATAATTAATAAACAAATAAGAAATAGTTTTAATATTTATATAAATTTACTCCATTATATCACTGATAATAAAGTCTAACTATAATATCCTGATCATAGTTGCCAAACCCTGCGCCATATATGGTCAATCCACCAGGCTTTCCCTCTTTTTCTGATACTTCAATCTTAAAATCTAAATTTTTATGATCTATTTCTAAATCTTTTAATGTAACATTTGATAGCTTTATTCCATCCATCCAGGTCCCCTTGTGATTTATCTTCAACACCTTAAGTAAGCCGTATTGATTTATATCACTGCTCCACCAGGTGGGAGTAAATCTTCCCCTTTTGTCACCAAAATCTCCAGGACTCATCCACTGTCCTATATACTTGCCATTTATATAAAAGTTTAATCTGGATGGCCAGTTGTTATTATACCCTGGTGCTTCAGAACCGAGCTCCATGCTTATCTCCAGCTCTTTAAGTTCCTCATTGGACCTTAGATAATTGGGTATTCTATACTCTATATAGCCCTTCATAAACCATAAAATTTTAGCATTTACCCTCTCCACATCAAGAAAGTATCTTGGATCGTCAAAGTACCCAATAATTTTTTCATGAGTTGCCAGCCCACAAGTAGGTAATATATGAAAATCCGTATAGTGACCTACAGGTATTACTATCACATGATATTTTCTTTGCCTGTCCATTTCTTTAGGAAAGTGGATCTCTAAACGATCTATAGCCAAACTACATAATTTTTGAATGCCACCATTGCTTTTGACCCTCTGGCTGGAGATAATTCCAGCCTTCTCTAGTTTTCTCACATGCATGGTCATAATGGCACTACTAAGCTCCAGAGCCTTTGCCAACTCCTTTATGTTTTTCGGTCCCTGGGCAAGAATTTCTATAATTCTAAGTCTCACTTTACTGGCCAGGGCTTCATAAACTGGTAACCATTCTTCACTTGCCTTAATCTTCATCTTTTTCTAGCTCCTTTATCTGCAAAATTGGTCAACACAATAAGAGGTGTTAATAAAATTATAAATCCCTTATATTAATTTGTAAAGAAAATAGAAAAAGCACCTTGTATTCTGCCCATATTATTGACTTTACAAATTTATGCTAATATAATGAAATTAACATCTTTCTTACTTGTTAATAAATTTATTAAGGGGGTATTGCTTTATGAAAAACAGGCTGGTCATTAATGGGGATCTTGGCAGCACCACTGTTAACCGGAATATCTACGGCCATTTTTCAGAGCATCTGGGGCGATGCATATACGAGGGCATCTGGGTAGGTGGAGATTCTCCCATTCCTAACACCGATGGGATCCGCAATGATGTTCTGGAAGCATTAAAGAAAATGGGCATACCTGTTCTAAGATGGCCAGGTGGCTGTTTCGCCGATGAATATCACTGGAAAGACGGAGTAGGACCCAGGGAAAAACGAAAAAAGATGATCAATACCCATTGGGGCGGTGTTGTTGAAAACAATCACTTCGGTACCCATGAATTTATGAGATTGTGCGAGCTTTTAGAGTGTGAACCCTATATCTGTGGTAATGTAGGAAGCGGTACTGTCCAGGAAATGCAGGAATGGGTTGAATACATAACCTTTGATGGAACCTCTCCTATGGCGGATTGGCGTAGAGAAAACGGCCGTGAAGAACCCTGGCGCCTAAATTTTTTTGGAGTGGGTAACGAAAACTGGGGATGCGGTGGCAATATGAGAGCTGAATACTATGCTGATGAATACCGCCGTTATCAAACCTATGTACGAAATTACGGGGAAAATCGAATCTATAAAATTGCCTGTGGACCTAGCACCGATGACTACCACTGGACAGAGGTATTAATGAGGGAAGCTGGCAATATGATGGATGGATTAAGCCTTCATTATTATACAGTTCCCGGCACCTGGCAAGCTAAAGGTTCGTCTACGGATTTTGATGAAAAAGATTGGTTTGTTACCATGAAGAAAACCATGTATATGGAAGAGCTGGTAACCAAACATTCAACTATTATGGATAAGTATGATCCTGATAAGCGGGTTGGACTCATAGTCGATGAATGGGGAACCTGGTATGATGTAGAGCCAGGTACCAATCCAGGGTTCTTATATCAGCAAAACACCTTGCGGGACGCATTAGTTGCCGGAATAAACCTTAATATATTTAACAACCATGCAGACAGGGTGCAAATGGCTAATATTGCCCAAACCATAAATGTGCTTCAGGCAGTAATACTGACTGAAGGGGAGAAAATGCTCAAAACTCCCACCTATCATGTATTTGAAATGTACAAGGTTCATCAGGATGCAACTTTACTGCCTATAGATCTTTATAGTGAGGATTACAACAGTGGAGATAGTTCCATACCTCAGATAAGCAGCTCTGCATCCAAAAACAAGGATGGGTTAATCCATATCTCCCTATGCAATGTTCATCATGAAAGATCAGCAGCTCTTGATATTGAACTTAGGGGAACTGTTGCCAGCAAAGTAACAGGAAGGATTTTAACCTCGGATGATATGAGAGATCACAATACTTTCCAGGAACCTGAAAAGGTGCAGCCTACAACATTTAATGGTTTCAAGCTTGAACAAGACAGACTTTTTGTCAATCTGCCACCCAGATCTGTAGTAGTTTTGGCTGTGGAATAAAAAACCGAAGGGGTTAATTACACATGAATAAAACGACAGATTGTAAAGGCTGTTCTGCCTCTGTCTGGGTTAAGATAGATGAAACTTATGAAAAACTTAAAGCTACTCTGATAGATGAAAACAAGGCTGCATCCAAAGAAGTTTATGAAAACAGGTTGAAGATCTGTAAATCCTGTCCTTCCCTAATCTATGACACCACCTGTAAACATTGCGGCTGTTTGGTCTATGCGAGAGCCTTGAACATAGATAGCTATTGCCCGGAACCTTCAGGCGGAAGATGGTAGTATATTTTAAAATTATGCCTATAAACCAGACATATGTAGCTGGTTTATAGGCTTCTAATTTATATAGACTCTTTAAATGAAAATTGATTTTTTGTATGCTATAAACTATACTTATCATATATCATCTCCTTGTTTTAACTTACAAAATATTTATAATTTATATACCAATATGCTTATAATAGATATATAAGGTGGAATATATGACAAAAGGGCTTATTTTTAACATTCAACGCTATTCCTTACACGATGGCCCGGGTATACGGACTACATTATTCTTCAAAGGCTGTCCCCTGCGCTGTTGGTGGTGCCATAACCCTGAAAGCCAAAAAACAAAAATAGAGTTTCAATACTGGAAAGACAGGTGTATAGGATGTGCTGCCTGTACTTTTAATTGTCCTGTTAACGCACTTTCTCTAAGAGAAACCGGCATTATTAGAAATGATAAGCTATGTATAGAATGCGGCAAATGCCAGCAGGTATGCTTTGTGGATGCCATAGAATGGATAGGCAAAAAAATGACGGTTTCCGAAGTAATGGAGGAAATAAAAAAGGATATACTCTTTTATGATCAGTCGGAAGGTGGTATTACCCTGTCTGGGGGAGAACCTCTCCTGCAGTCGGAATTTGCTTTGGAAATCTTAAAGGAGTGCAAATCACAAAGCATACACACTGTTGTAGATACCTGTGGATATGTTCACTGGGAAAGCCTGTTAAGGATACAAAAATATGTGGACTTATTTTTATTTGATATTAAGCTAATGGATGATGAGGCTCATAAAAAATATACCGGAGTATCCAACAAACTCATCCTTGGTAATCTAAAGAAACTATCCCTTGTTCATCCTAATATAATCATTAGAATTCCTATCATCCCTGGCATAAATGATGATTACCATAATTTATTCCAAACAGGCAAATTTGTTGCGTCACTGGGGATTAAAGAGGTTGACCTGCTGCCATATCATAATATTGGCATAGCAAAATATCAGCGTATGGGCAAGAAGTATTTACTGGATAATCTAAGCACCCCTGATGACAGGAATATACAGAATATCCAAGCCCTTATGGCCAATTTTGGACTATCTGTAAAAAAAGGAGGTTGAATTGAATTGACTGAAAGGGTCAAGGGATTAAGAGAACAAAGCCTTAATACTCCGCCCAGCCTGTCCATAGAACGAGCCAGGCTTTTAACCCAAGCCTACAAGCGCTACGCCGGTACCGTTTCTACACCTGTTTTGAGGGCACTTGCTTTCAAGCATATAATGGAGAATAAGACCATCTATATAGGGGAAGGCGAACTCATTGTAGGCGAAAGAGGACCAGCACCACAACAGGCACCCACCTATCCTGAGCTTTGCTGTCATACTTTAGAAGATTTTGAAGTGATTCATAACAGGGAAAAAATCTCTTTTTGTGTTTCAGAAGAGGCCAGAGAGATTCAAAAAAATGAAATTATTCCCTACTGGAAAGGTAAATCCATAAGAGACAGACTGTTCCAGGCCATGAGTCCGGAATGGAAAGAATGCTATGAAGCAGGTATCTTTACCGAATTTATGGAACAGCGGGCTCCGGGGCATACAGTGGCTGATGATAAGATATATAAAAAAGGATTTTTAGACTTTAAACGTGAAATAGAAGAATCAATGGCTAAGCTGGACTTTTTTGAGGATGAAGAGGCCTATTATAAACAGGAACAGTTAAAAGCTATGGCTATCTGTGTAGATGCTATTGTTGCCTTTGCCAGGCGACACGCTGAAATGGCACTAGAGCTGGCAAACAAGGAAACAGATCCTAATCGTAAAAGGAAGCTGGAAAAAATAGCTGAAATTTCTTTCCGGGTACCTGCCCATAAACCCCGTACTTTCTGGGAGGCACTACAAACATATTGGTATGTCCATCTGGGAGTTGTTACAGAGCTTAACACCTGGGACTCCTTCAATCCCGGCAGATTGGATCAGCACCTGTATCCTTTCTATAAAAAGGATATAGAGGAAGGAATTCTGACTCGGGAACAAGCAAAAGAACTGTTGCAATGCTTCTGGGTCAAGTTTAATAATCAGCCCGCACCTCCAAAAGTAGGTATAACTCTGGCTGAAAGTGGAACTTACACAGACTTTGCCAATATCAACATTGGCGGACTAAAACCCGATGGTACTGATGGAGTTAATGATGTAACTTATCTTCTCTTAGAAGTAGTAGATGAAATGAGGCTTCTCCAGCCTAGTTCCAATATTCAGGTAAGCAGAAAAAACCCTGACCACTTTATTAAAAAAGCAGGTGAAGTCATCCGCAAGGGTTGGGGCCAGCCTTCTGTCTTTAATGCCGATGGGGTAGTTGAACAGCTCCTTAGACAGGGCAAATCCCTTTTAGATGCCCGCTGCGGCGGAACCAGCGGGTGTGTAGAAACTGGTGCTTTTGGTAAGGAGAGCTACATTCTTACTGGCTATCTGAATCTGGTTAAGATCCTGGAGATAACCCTGAACAATGGTATAGATCCTAGGACAGGACGAAAGTTAGGTCTGGAAACAGGCCATCCAACATCCTTTAACAGCTATGAAGAATTATTTGAAGCTTTTAAAAAACAATTAGCATATTTTATAGACATTAAAATAAAAGGTAACAACATTATAGAAAGATTATATGCTACCTATATGCCCGCACCTTTCCTCTCCATAATTATCAGCGACTGCATACAGAAAGGGAAGGACTATAATGCAGGTGGTGCCAGGTACAATACTACCTATATACAGGGAGTAGGAATAGGAAGCCTGACCGATAGCTTATCATCTATCAAACATCATGTGTTTGTGGATAAAACCATAACCATGGAGGAAATGTTAAAGGCTTTGAAAGAGGATTTTGCCGGCCATGAAAGAATCAGGCACCTAGTTCTTAATAGAACTCCCCGCTATGGGAATGATGACGATAAAGCTGACCAAGTAATGATGGAAGCCTTTGAAACCTATAGGGAATTAGTAGAAGGCAGGAAAAACACTAAAGGCGGTGTCTACAGAATTAATATGCTGCCTACTACCTGCCATGTATATTTCGGCTCAGTAATAGGAGCTACTCCCGATGGTCGCAAAGCAGGCCAACCCCTATCTGAAGGAATTTCTCCGGTTCAGGGTGCTGACCGCCAAGGTCCCACCGCTGTTATTAAATCTGCATCAAAGATGGATCACTTAAAGACCGGTGGAACTCTCCTTAACATGAAGCTTTCGCCTCAGGTACTGGAGGGTGAGGAAGGCCTTGAAAAACTAGTCCATTTAATTCGCACCTACTTTAGAATGGACGGCCATCATATTCAATTCAATGTCATTGATTCAAATACTCTAAGAGCTGCAAAGAAAAATCCCGATCAATACAGGGACTTGATAGTGAGAGTAGCCGGCTATAGCGATTATTTCTGTAACCTAACCGATGCTCTCCAGGATGAAATCATTGCCCGTACCGAACATAGTGCCCTTTAAAAATCAATGCTAAAAAAGGCCATAGATAAGATATTATAATTTCAAATCTATGGCCTTTTCCCTTGCCTTCTATGAACCTTACAAAAGTTTAATCTTCCTTGCTCTGAACACCAAAGCCCCGGAAGAAAGAACCTCCTCCAAATAAGAGAACTAATAACAGGAAGAAGAATAACAACTCGTCTCCATCGTCAAATAATCCGCAGTTACAGAAAATTATTACCAATAGTAGGAAAAAGAAAAGCAAGCTTTCATCTTTTTCATCGCGAAATCTTCCACCTAATACATCTAAGCCAGGCATAAACTACCCTCCTTCATTACTTCCTAATAACAGGATATGAAAGCTATAAATAATTTGTGAAATAATAATTTTACTAGACAAGGTTGCAAGATCTGCAATACAATAATGTTAAAGTTTGCTGTTCTCTTATTGGTGTGCTATGGTTAAGTGAACGGTCAATAACAGATTTTGTATATATTAAGACAGATGTTGAATAGTGTCATGTATTAATTACCTAGATCATTTAAACTTTATAATGGAGGATGACTATTTTGAAAAACATGCGTTTAGACCGCTTTTTGTCCAATTCTGGGATAGGCTCTCGAAAGGAAGTAAAAGCTATAATAAAAGCCCAAAGGGTTTTAGTAGATGACAAGATAGTTAAAGACCCGGGATTTATAATAGATCCATCTAAAACCAAGGTTATGGTAGACAATCAGCCAGTAGTATATAAAAAATTTTATTACCTAATGCTAAACAAGCCTGCTGGAGTAATATCTGCAACAAGAGATAACCTTCACCAAACCGTTGTGGATCTTCTGCCGCCACAATACCAGCACCTTAGTCTTTTCCCTGTGGGAAGGCTGGACAAGGATACGGAAGGTTTACTGATTCTAACCAACGATGGCAAGCTTGCCCATAGAATTCTGTCTCCTAAAAAAAGAGTGCCAAAAACCTATTATGCTGTCATAGAGGGCAAAGTAACCTTTGAAGATATCCAGGCCTTTCAGCGAGGTATAAAACTTGATGAAGATTTCACTACCCTTCCTGCACAACTAACCATCTTAAAAAGCTGTGATCGATCCCAGGTTCATGTCACCATATTTGAAGGAAAATATCATCAGGTTAAACGCATGTTTGAAGCTGTTGATAAAAAGGTAGTATACTTAAAACGGATTAGCATGGGCAATCTATGTTTAGACCAAAACCTCATGCCGGGTCAGGTACGGGAGCTAACCCAGGAGGAGCTTAACCTATTTATGGAATAAGCACAAGAGAATAATTTATACTCAGAATATTCTATAACTATATATGATCATGATATGATAAGGGAGGAAAAATGGAACATTATTTTAGTGAAAACCCAAAATCCGAACACCGCATATTAAACATAAAATATAACCTGGAGGATCTGGAGTTAAACTTTACCACAGATACTGGAGTCTTTTCCAAGAATAAGGTTGACTATGGAACTGATATACTTATCAGAACCCTTCCATCCCTTCATGGTAAGGTTTTAGATTTAGGTTGCGGTTATGGCCCCATAGGTATTAGCCTGGCTAAACTTAATCCGGACGCCCAAATAACCATGGTGGATATAAATCAGAGAGCTGTAGAGCTGTCAAATCAAAATATCCAGCAAAACAATGTACAAAACGCTGCTGTATTTCAAAGTGATGGCTTTGAAAAAGTTGAAGGACTTTATAATGCCATAGTCAGCAACCCTCCAATACGTGCAGGCAAAAAGGTAATATATCCTTTATTTGAGCGCAGTATTGATTTTCTAGAGGAGGGTGGTGCCCTTTATCTGGTCATTCAAAAAAAGCAGGGTGCAAAATCAGCTATGGATAAACTAATTCAGATCTATGGTAATTGTGAAGTTATCAATAAAAAAGGTGGCTATTGGATTTTAAGAAGCATAAAAGCTTAGTACAATCTTAGCCTGTATATTTATCACTGTCACAGAAAACAATAGGTATGATTACTTAAGAAAGGAGTTTCGCCAAATTGTACAAGTTTTCTGGCTGAATTATAGAAGGCCGCTAGATGAACTGACCTTTGTCAATCAGATAGCGGCCTTTATATTTTACTCGTTCTATTCAGGCTTTTTGTATCCCTCGGGAATCTGCACTGTGGCTTTTTCTATAACCTGAGGTTCAAGAGGATAGTCATTTGCATCAGTGGGCGTTTCAGCGATCTCATCCACCACATCCATTCCCTTAATGACCTTACCAAAAGCTGCATAATCTCCGTCTAAATGAGGAGCATCTTCATGCATGATGAAAAACTGGCTTCCGGCAGAGTCAGGATGCTGGGATCTGGCCATGGAAATTATACCACGCTTATGTTTCAAATCATTCTGGGTAAAACCATTGCTGGCAAACTCTCCCTTTATGGTATAACCAGGTCCACCTCTTCCAGTTCCTTCAGGATCACCACCCTGTATCATAAATCCTGAAATAATCCGGTGGAAGGTTAGGCCATCATAGAAACCTTCTTCTACCAGAGATATAAAATTTGCAACTGTCTCAGGTGCCTTGTCAGGATAAAGCTCAATTACTATATCCCCCTTGCCTTCTATTGTCAGTGTTACTATGGGGTATTCCTTCTTACCACATCCGGCAAAGAAAACCGTACCCAGTATAAGGGATATAGCAAGCATTATTGCAGGTGTTTTCCATAGTATGTCCATTTGTCTTGCTCCTTCCTAATGGTATTATAAAATGATATTATGTATTGTGTCACATGACCTTAATTATACAACACAATCCTATCAACTGTAAATGTATCCCACTTCTTTAAAAAATAATCTAAACCTTTAATAATTATTTGTATCCCTTTATCCTATACTTTTTTGGAGACACACCTTTTATCCGTTTGAACTGCTTGATAAAGTAGCTGGAACTGGTAAAGCCTACGGCCATGGCTATCTGTGTTATATTCATATCGCTACCTAAAAGCAACTTTTCCCCTTCACGGATTCTTACATGGTTTAGATACTCTATAAAAGTTTTGCCCATAACCTGCTTAAACTTTCTTGAAAAATAACTATAACTCATGTTGCATATCTGGGCTGCCTTTTTAGCAGAAATCTCTTGAGTATAATTTTGATCTACATAGTCAAAGAGTCTTCCAAACCTTTGTATATCTATTTCCTTTAGCACCGTACCCGTTCCCAGGACAACATTCTTTTGCTCCCAGTACCTGATAACCCAGAGAAATATATTACAGATCCCGGTCTGTACCGCCAGTTCAAAGCCATAGTTTTTATTCTGAAACTCCCTATAAGTATCTTTCATCAATCTTGGTATTACAGTAAAATCCAGTTCCTTTGCTTTAAATAATTTCTGATAGGATATATTGCCAAGGGTCAGGGGAAGAATATACTTCATCTCGAATACGGATTTGGACATATTTAGTATCTCGGGATCAAACTTTAACACAATGTATCTAGTGTCTATATCCTTCTCTGCAATAATGGAGTGGACCTCGCAGGCATTTATAAATACCATATCACCCTTATTGGCTGCGAACCACTCTCCTCCCAGCAACACCTTGGCTTGTCCTGACAAAAAATATAGTATTTCAATGTAGTAATGCCAATGGGGATCGATTATAAAATCCTTCTTTCTATTATCGGAAATCTGACAGTCAAAGGGATACTGTGCATCTCCCCAGCCTATTTTTATCTCTTCAAAGTAAGGTTTTTGCATAAATGAATATACCTCCATGACAAATTCGTACAATTTTTATATATTTACATTATATACTGAAAAATGTTGATATGGTAATATATATTTAAGA
>FZPS01000100.1_pt224 | contig 10218 bp, 10 predicted proteins | sample 1817821 | NCBI WGS metagenome assembly FZPS01 (sample SAMEA104158645, study PRJEB21678) | metagenome | place: Germany | collected 2015-04-21 | reverse complement strand
GAACGATCTCGCTCACACTGATCGTGTCTCAGGCAGGAAATCTGTGATCTGTCCCTAAAGCATAACTTGCGTGATGCCACATGACAAAAACAGAACCTGCAAAGAGGGAGGAGTCTCCATGGCAACCAAATTGGCGGCACAGCTCTACACGATCAGGCAGTTCATGAAGACACCTGAAGACATGGCGGTTTCATTGAAGAAAATTCGCGAGATGGGTTGGGAGGCGGTTCAGCTCTCCGGGCATGGGCCGATTGACCCTGAGGAACTTCGTAAGTTGCTCGACGACGCAAACCTGGAGGTCTGTGCCACGCATACCGGTTATGAACGAATGCGAGACAATATGGATGAGGTTATGGAAGAGCATCGCATACTGGGATGCCGCAATTTAGCCATAGGCGGGTTGCCCGGCTCATACAGAGAAAAGGGAGCCGCCGGCTATGCGGAATTTGCCCGGGAGGCCTCGCAGGTAGCTGCAAAACTTGCTGAGCACGGCTTTACATGGAGCTATCACAATCACAGTTTCGAACTGGAAAAATTCGACGGGCGTACGGCTCTGTCCATCCTCTACGAAGACAGCGATCCTGAGTACTTCTTGGGCGAGATCGACACTTATTGGATCCAACACGGCGGAGGAGATCCTGCACAGTGGATTCTCGACCTGAAGGGCCGGATCAAGCTCTTGCACCTGAAAGACATGGGGATCGCCAATCGTCAGCAGATAATGACGGAAGTCGGTGAAGGCAACCTCAATTGGCCACGCATCCTTTCAGCTGCAGCCGAGGCCGGTGTCGAGTGGTATATCGTGGAGCAGGATATCTGTCAACGCGACCCGTTCGAGAGTCTGGCTATCAGCTTGCGTAATCTGAAAGCTATGGGACTAAGCTGACCTCTTTGAAGTGTTCTGCAAGGCAGCCCGGGCGCTTTGCGGACCGGGCTGCCCAAGGGCACGAAGCACGCCCGCGTTCACCTGAGGTGTTAACAGCTATGATCGCAGAATCTCAGTATAGAAGGACGGTGCTTCGCTGGATCTGTCTTTCTATGCTTGCGCCGGTATTGGGCTTGCTGTTGGCCATATCTCCGACGGCTTTTGCGTATGCGATACGTCTGAGCTGGATAGAGCGAATCGAAAGGCAACTTCTCTTGCGTAAGTACGGTGATCTCGACATGTTTCGTCACCTGTTTTAGATTTGGGATCACGACAGTCTCTTCGTTTCTGGAGGCGTACAGATGTCAGATATGAGTTGGACAAACGAACTGCTGCAACAGACAGTCAGTTATGTTGTCCGAATTCCGGGCGCTCTTATTACCCTAGTTGCTACCTATATTCTCATCAGATTAATGAAACGGGTCTTCGCCGCGGCCGCAAGCTTGGCTCACTTGGAAGCTACCGCAAAATCATTGCTTTCTTCGAGTGTCAGCTTCGTCGGTTGGGTCATCGGGATCTCAGCAACACTCAACGCTTTGGGTTTGACTCAGGTCTCGCTGGCTCTGGGCGGGTCAGTGGCTTTGGTCGCCATGGCCCTGGCCACCGGACTTAACACGGTATCCCAGGATCTACTGGCAGGCATCTACCTGTTGTCAGACGACGACTTTGTCATTGGGGCCAGGGTCCGTGCGGCGGGTGTGGAGGGTGAGATCATCCGTCTGTCTATGCGCAAGACAAAGGTCAAAGACAAAGACGGCCTGATTTATGCCATACCGAACCGCAATATCGATGCGGCGACCTATACTATTGTTGAGAAGGGCCCTCCAAAGGCTCGTCAAAAAGAAGAAGGCAGAAGCTAAGCCACCGGAGCGGAGGGGTAGTATCGTGTGGTACCATTCGTTCATCCCAAAACTGCAGGTCGGTGAAGATGCCCTAGCTACGCTTGATAAGCTGGTGCGACCGTTGGGCCCTGTCGCTGCATTGGTGGCGGGACGCCATACTATCTCTAACGGTATCGCCGACCAGGTGCGAAAAAACCTGCAAGAAGCGGGTATTGCAGCGATGATCATCGAAGGGCCTGGCGGCGAACCCACTTTGAGTGAGTGTGCCCGAGGTTTAGCCCAGGCTCGCGCGGCTTCTTGTTCATCGCTGATAGCCATCGGCGGCGGCAGTGTCTTAGACATGGGCAAGTGTATCGCCGGGCTTTTTCACCACACCGCAGACCCTGAGTCAGTAGTGGAAGAGGCTCTATATCGGGGGCCTCGTGATGTGCAGGCTTTGCCCTGGATTGCTGTGCCGACCACTGCCGGCACGGGTTCGGAGGCCACTCACGTCAGCGTACTCAGTGACCCCGTCAGGGGCCTCAAGCAAAGCATGCGTTGCGAACGATGGTATGCACAGGCGGTGCTGATTGATCCGAAGCTTTATGTGACAGCCCCTCCGCACGTCACCGCCGCTTCCGGCATGGACGCCTTGACCCAAGCCATAGAATCTCATGTCTCGCTCGGAGCCACCCCCGTGACACAAGCCCTATCTCGTCAGGCCACCAGTCTGCTTAGCGAAAGCTTGATGACGGTCTATCGCAATGGTCGAGACTTAACAGCGCGCCGCAACACGGCTGTAGGCAGCTACTTAGCCGGTGTGGCCTTGACCAATGCCAGATTGGGGCTGGTGCACGGTCTTGCTCATCCGGTGGGAATTCGCTATGGGATTCCTCACGGCAGAGCATGCGCGATCTTGCTTCCCCACGTCATGCGGTTCAACCTGGCGGTTGCCCGACAGGGGTACGCAGAGTTGGCCGCGGCCATTGGATTGGCCGATAGGGACGATCCACGTGCTGCCGAGTCTTTGATTGATTTCATAGAGCAACTCAACGAAAAGATGGAGATTCCCGCCAATCTGCGGGATGCAGGTATGATTCCTGAGCATATTACGGAGCTGGCTGCAGCTGCGCTGCCTTCCGGTTCTACCCGAGCCAATCCCCGGTCAGTGAGCCAGTCTGATGCAGAGTCATTGTTGACTGAGCTCTTGTGACCGTCGCGATGAGAGGTGGGCCGATGGCGATGAACCTGGTGCCTAACGCAAGTTGTAGGAAAAAAGGGGCTGACTTAGGAGCCGACAAGTGGACAGGGGCTTCCCATCCGCACCTTAGAGTCCGTGTTCGGTGTCATGTATTGTGTTTCGTGGCACTGGTATGTTGTATCTGGTGTTTAGCTGTGACAGCGATGGCAACCGAGTCGGTATTGCCACGGGCCATGCCACCACCGGCTTTGCCGGCCCGCGGATGGCTCACCCTGGAGAGTCCGCACTTTCTGATTCACTTCCCCCCCGGGCAAGAGCAGCTTGCTCGCCGCGTGGCTATAGCGGCGGAAGACGCCCATCGTAACCTGGTACCTAAAATGCAGTACTTTCCGGAGGAGAAGACCCATGTGGTCATTGCCGATATCACAGACGCGGCAAACGCTTTCGCCCGTGTGACGCCCTACAACCACATTACGATTCACCCCGTATTGCCGGATACCATCTCCTACGACACCGGATTGACCCCGACTCATTCTGAATGGTTTGAACAACTGCTGCTGCATGAATATGCTCATGTGCTTCAACTCGACATGCATTCAGAAGGCGCTGACCGAGCCCGCAAGCTTTTCGGAAAAGTGCCGTGGGCCGGCACACCCAACAGCCTTCTCGGCCACGCTCTCCTTGAAGGTCATGCTGTCTTTGCTGAAGGATTGATGGGTAATGGCAGGGGAGACGGTGCCTTCTATGACATGTTTCTCCGGGCGGCGGTTCTGGAGAATCGTATCCCGCCGTGGGATCAAGTCATTGGCAACTACAGACTCAGCGGATGGAATCCCGGGCCGGCAGTCTACCTCTACGGCTACTCGTTTATTGATTATCTGGCCCGCAATTACGGGGAGGATTCCGTCAACGAGATCTTTCGCCTGCACAGCCGACAATCACTTGGTGCCAATGGAGTCATCAAGGAAGTGTTTCAGGTGCCTTTTGACGATTTGTGGCTGAATTGGCAACACGACCTTTTTGAACACTATTCACAGCAACGAGAGGCCGTGGGCTCCATCACCGCAGTGGAGACAATACCGGCCACCGGAGAGATGGTTTTGTGGCCCGTATGGAGCCCGGACGGAAAGGCGATTGTCTACGGTTCCGGGGGGAACGTACTGCCGTCGTTACGCCTGCGCCAGACAGTTGGCGGCGACAAAGAGCGCAAGCTGGTGAACGGACTGGTCACCCGTTCAGGCGGTCTTTCATGGACACCTGATGGTCAGGGTGTGGTCTATGGCAAGATGGATTACCATCAAGGAGGTCTGACGAGCGATCTTTATATCTATAATATACGGTCGGGCAAGGAAGAGAGACTGACCCACGGTTACCGAGCTTACGCTCCGACCGTGTCGCCGGACGGTGAATGGATCGCTTTCATTTCCCGTCGGGAGGACAGGTCACTAATCCTGCTAACCGCCCTCGAAAAAGGGACTCCGATGGTGTTGTGGAGCCCCGAGATCGACCGACCGCGCGATGAACAACCGGATCAGGTGTTCTCCTTGGCCTGGTCTCCTGACGGGGAGAATCTGGCCTTTGTAGGACGTACTCACTCAGGTGATATTGAACTCTTCTTATTGCCGCTAATGCTTCAGGAAACCCCGGTGCCAGTCGCCGCGCCTGTGAGGTTGACGCATGATGCGGCGGTTAAACTGGATCCGTCCTGGTCTCCTGACGGGCGCTATCTGTTTTTTTCCTCTGATCACTCAGGGATCTACAATATTCATGCCTATGACGTTCTCGATGGCAGTCAGTATCAAGTTACTCGCGCCTTATATGGATTCTTTGCTCCCTCCGTCTCTCCGGATGGTGGCAGTCTGCTCGTCTCGGCCTATTCTGCAGATGGATACCGGATGGCGACCTTGCCCTTGAACCCGGAAGAGTGGGTGTTATGTCCGCCGCCGGCGCCCGCTGAGCCGGAAATCGTCGCCCCCGCAGACATCGATATCAGCGAGTGGGTGATTCGCTTGCCGTCCGATGATGCTGCCGCGTGGTCGTTCGTGCCCAAGAGCCGTCTTGAGAACTCAGACAAAGAAGCTTGGCAAGAACTGGCACGTCCGGTCGATCCACAGGACTTCATCATCCGACCTTACCGTGCTTCAGAGAGCCTTACCCCACGTTATTGGCTTCCTTTGTGGGGCGGTCTGGAAGGCCAGTGGCTGACAGGCGGTTCGACATCAGGTACTGACGCCCTGGGGCAGCATGCCTATGCATTGGGTATTTCTTTTGGGGATGAGACTGCCTCTTATCGCACGGAGTACGAGTACCGCTCAGATGTGTTGGGCAACGGACCCGTGTTGGGCCTCAGCATTTCCGGCAGTGTTCTGTCACGAGTCAATGACGCGTCGACGCCTCAGCCGGCAAGAGTAGAGAAGATGATCTCACCGGTACCCTTCCTGCACAGCGATGGAGAAGTGAATGAAGTATGGACCGAGAATGCAGGGGAGTTTTACATTGCCTGGAATGAGCCCGGTCTTCTCTTATCGAGCAGCGGAGTTGTGTGGCTGGGTGCCTACAAAGATGAAGGCTTTCACTCGGAGCTCGGATTAGGAATCCGCTTTCAGGGCGTCGGAGGAGACGCTCACCAACAGCGGGTGAGCGATCTTCAGCTTTTCGGTGTGCAGGGTTTGGGCGGAGGCCACACGGCTGGCGGTCTGTTTCTTGCCGTGAACCAGCGACTGTCGGAGCGGTTGCGCCTGTTGATAGACTTAAGTGCGGTAGCCAGCACCGCCGAAGATAGTTTCTTCTTAGGAGGCTCACAAGGTGATCTGGCCATTCGCGGTCTTCCCGTAGCCTGTGTTCGAGGCCAGGAGGCCGGGAAAATCAGCATCGAGGTCGAGTATATGGCCTTTCCTATCCAACGTGGTGTCCAAGACAGCCCCGTTTTTGTTGACGGTGTGTCCTGGGCATTGTTCTGTGACAGCGGCATCGCGGGAAATAAGGCCGAAGACTTCAAAACGGTCTCCGCCGTCGGAGCCGAGGCCCGAACGACCATGACCCTCGGATACGGATTAACCAGAGGCGATCTTCGTCTGGGACTGGCCCGTTCTTTGGACGGCACACAGCCATGGCGTCTGTATTGGGGCATCGGTGCTGGTTTCTGACCAGTCAGGGCAGGCAGGCGCATATGATATGTCGTGAGAGTAAGATACAAGAAGGAGCGGTGGAGGTAGGGACATGAAGTGTCCACATTGCCATCGTGAGAATCGGTTTCCGGTACCGGGGCTCTGCCCGGACTGTTACAGGCTATGGAAGGAGAGAATGCGAGCCCGACACGGACCGGGCCCCTGGCCAGCGTACTCCGCGGACAGAGATCTCGCACATGAAGAGGAAATAGATGCTGGTCTTTTACAGGAAGAATCACCACTGGCGGAGAATAGACACTTTAGTACTATGCAAAGGTGTATCGAGGCCGTCTTAGCACAGCTTGACGAGACAGAGCCTACAGATCAGGGGTTTCTGGAACAGCTGGATTGGGTATTGCGGAAGGTTGTTCACATGATGGTGTGTTCGGTGACAGAGCCAGGCCGACATCATGCTGAATGAGATGCCGGGACGCATTATACCTATCGGCAAAGAAAGGACAGCGAAATACCTTCGGCGGCAGCAGTCCCCGCGAACGCTCATCGGTGAGGCGCGGGGCTTTATCGCGGTATCGAATTGTGAAAAAGATCACAAAGACAGAGTTGAGGAGGCCAAATGATGAATATCCAATTGGATATGAAGGCTGCTGAACGGCGAGCACCTCTTATTGAAAAGTTGCACTCTATTCAAGAGGAGGAAGGTTATCTACCCGCCGAACGCATCGCCGAGGTGGCCGCTGAGACGGGGTTGTCGCCTGCACAGGTCATGGGTGTAGCCACGTTCTACAACCATTTCCACCTTCGCCCCCCCGGAAAACACACTATCAAGGTCTGTGACGGCACGGCCTGCCACGTCAAAGGCGCCGGCAATCTCCTCGAACGCATCCAAACCGAGTTGAACGTAAAACCAGGTGAGTCCACCGAAGACGGCTTGTTCTCTCTTGAGGTAGTTGCTTGTCTGGGAGCCTGCAGCATGGCCCCAGCCATTGTCATCGATGATACTGTACATGGTCGAGTCACACCCAAAGAGCTGAGACGCATTCTTAACTCGTATCGGAGGCGGCGATAATGTCAAAGGGGAGTCGCATTGTCTTCTATGTCGGAGCGGGCACCTGCGGCTTGGCTGCCGGTGCGGATGAGATTCTCAAACAACTTCAGGTTGAAATAGTGAGTCGTGGACTGGACGCTGAAGTCAAGACAGTCGGATGCATGGGCTATTGTGAACGCGAACCGATCCTGGACGTACGTCTTCCCGGACTCTCCCGGGTGTCCTTCGGCAATGTAGATAAGAAAGGCCTCATACGTATTATCGATTCCTATGTGGGTCAGGGGATCATTCCCGGCGAGATGTTGTTGGGAACTGCTTTGGGAGAAGAGCCTATGACGGCTTTGATCGAACCCGAACCCAAGGCACAAGCCAAGCAAATGCCCGTGCCTCCAATGGAGGAGCTGCCCTTTCTGTCAAAGCAGTGCCGGCGTGTCTTAGCCAATTGCGGCAGGATTGATCCTGAAAGCATGGAGGAATACGTTGCCGAGGGCGGCTATGAAGCCCTGCGTAAGGCAGTCGGGAATTCTACGCAATGGGTCATTGATCAGTTGAAAGCCTCGCAACTGCGTGGACGCGGCGGAGCAGGTTTTCCCACCGGCCTTAAGTGGCAGTTCACTGCAGCGGAAAAAGCTGAGAAGAAATACGTTGTCTGCAATGCCGATGAGGGCGACCCGGGAGCGTTCATGGACCGCAGTCTTCTGGAGGGAGATCCGCATCGCGTCTTGGAAGGCATGCTGCTTGCCGGCTATGCGATCGGGGCTCAAAAGGGCTACCTATACGTCCGGGCCGAATACCCCTTGGCGATCGCCAGACTGAAGAATGCCATTGAGCAGATGAAGAATGCCGGCTACCTGGGCGAGAACATCATGGGTTCAGGCTTCAGCTTTAGCATTGAACTTAAGATGGGTGCCGGAGCGTTCGTCTGTGGCGAAGAGACAGCACTCCTGGCTTCCGTCGAAGGCCAACGAGGCATTCCCCGCCCCAAACCACCGTTCCCGTCGTCCAAAGGGCTTTGGGGATTCCCTACACTGATCAACAACGTCGAGACCTTGGCCAATGTCCCGGATATCATTGCGCGTGGGCCTGAATGGTTTGCCGGTGTGGGCACGGAGCGCAGCAAAGGGACGAAGGTCTTCTCATTGACAGGTAAAGTGAAAAACAGCGGCCTGATCGAAGTACCGATGGGGATTACTTTGAGAGAGATCGTCTATGACCTGGGCGGCGGCGTAGCCAACAATCGTGAATTCAAGGCGGCACAAATAGGCGGCCCCTCCGGTGGATGTATACCTGCCAGACTCCTGGACACTCCCATCGATTACGACTCCTTGCTGAAGGTCGGAGCGATGATGGGCTCAGGCGGTCTTGTGGTTATGGACGACCAGACCTGCATGGTGGAGGTCGCTCGGTTCTTTTTGAGCTTCGTAAAATCGGAGTCTTGTGGGCGATGCACTCCCTGCAGAGAAGGGACAACAAGGCTTTATGAGATGCTTGAGCGGGTTATCACACCCCAGCGCGTGATCGATGCCGAAGCGGAGAATATTCCCACTGAAATCCGAGTCATGCTGGGCATGGACGAACCCTTTGATCCGGAGGGATTCTTGGCTGCTTTGCGTGAACTGGCGGCTGTGATCAAAGACACCTCGGCCTGCGGTCTGGGTCAGACGGCCCCGAATCCGGTGCTATCGACTCTGCAGCACTTCGAGAATGAATACCGAGCCCACTTGCTCGATCAGATATGTCCCGCCGCTCAATGTAAACAATTCCTGACGTACGTGATTGACGCGGAGAAGTGCACCGGCTGCGGCCTCTGCAAGAGCGAGTGTCCGTCGGATGCCATCAGCGGCGAAAGACGTCAACCACACGTGATCGATCAAGAGCTTTGTGTCCGGTGCGGCAATTGTGCTGATGTCTGTAGCTTTGGTGCGATCACGGGTCGTAGTATTCAGACAACTCTCGCCGGCTGACGTGAGTTGAAAAAACCAGGGTTTAGGGTGATCTTCAGGTCTGGGGAGGATGCCTTTTATGGAACTGGTTCGAAACGGGACCACGGTGACTGATCAAGTGACACAACGAAAACCGGTGACAATCAATGTCGATGGACGCGATGTAGAGGTAGACGCCAATCAAAGTCTGTTGTATGCCTTGCGTGAAGCGGGTGTGTCGGTACCGACGTTATGTCACTGGGACGGCCTGCGTGAAGTCGGTGCCTGTCGTCTGTGTGTGGTTGAAGTAGAAGGCAGCCGCACTCTGGTGGCCTCTTGTACACAACCGGTGTCAGAGGGAATGGTTGTTCGCACTCAGACACCCAGAATTCGTCAGGCCCGCAAAGTAGTCTTGGAGCTGATTCTGGCCAATCATCCGGAAGATTGTCTCTACTGTCAGCGCAACGGTGAATGCGAACTGCAGGATCTGGCTGCCGAATACGGTGTCGACCGCCGCTACCGGGGTCAACGACAACTGGCAAAATGCGATGAAACAAGCTTCTCCTTGGTGCGTGACGCAGAGAAGTGTGTGTTGTGCCAGCGTTGCGTCTCTGTGTGTGACGACATGCAGTCAGTAGCCGCTATTACGCCTCTAAAGCGTGGCTTTGAAACCGTTATCGGTGTGGCTTTCGGCACCGGAGTAGGCGAGTCTGAGTGTGTGAATTGCGGACAGTGCACGCGGGTTTGCCCCACGGCCGCCCTTGTAGAGCGCGATGACACCTGTCTGGTTTACGACGCGTTGGCCGATCCGGACAGACATGTAGTGGCTCAGATAGCTCCGGCGGTTCGAGTCAGTGTAGCCCAAGCTTTCGGCATGGATCCTGGCACGAACTTCGAAGGACAGCTGGTAGCCGGACTGAAGAGACTCGGTTTCGACAAGGTCTTTGACACGAACTTCACTGCTGACCTCACGATTCTGGAGGAGGCAGCAGAGTTTGTCGGCCGAGTAAAAAGCGGAGGCCCCTTCCCACTGGTGACCTCCTGCTGCCCGGCATGGATTAAGTTCGCGGAAGAGTACTATCCGGATCGGGTTCAGCACCTTTCGACCTGTAAGTCTCCGCAGATGATGATGGGCGCTCTGTTACGCTCTGAGTATGCGCATGCTTCAGGTGCTGT
>FZPS01000076.1_pt233 | contig 10219 bp, 10 predicted proteins | sample 1817821 | NCBI WGS metagenome assembly FZPS01 (sample SAMEA104158645, study PRJEB21678) | metagenome | place: Germany | collected 2015-04-21 | reverse complement strand
AATTTTTTCACGATTTTTTCGGCGGTCACCGGGCCGATCCCTTTGAGCAACCCGGAACCCAGATAACGTTGGATCCCCTGACGGGTTACCGGCGGCAACACTTCATAACTCTCCACCGTGAACTGCTGGCCGTAAGAGGGATGAATATCCCAATTGCCGTTGAGTTTTACCTCCTCGCCCGGATGGATGCTGGAAAGAAGGCCGACCACAGTGATCAGATCCTTCTCTACCTGCAGCCGGGCAACGGTAAAACCGCTTTCTTCATTTTGAAAAACAATCCGTTCGATGATACCCTCAAGTTCCGGCATAAGGGTCATACACCCCCGGTAACCTTTTTATGATCTTCACCGCCAAAAACCCGTTGAGCCAACCGGAAGGGATAGCCAGGAGAAGCAACCACGGCAAAAAGACGAACACTCCCGTACCTGGGAGGAGCAGGTGAAGAACGAGCAATTGCCCGCAGTTATGGGCGGCCGCCCCCAAAATACTGAGGCCCACCGGGCTAAAAAGCCCCGGCGCCAAACGCCGTACACCGCCCATGACCAACAGGGCGGCTATCCCTCCGCCCAGGCTAAGGGCAAAAGGCAACGCCAAAAACGTCCCGGTCAACAAAGAGGCGAGAAAAATCCGGCAAAAAGTAACGGCCCAGAGAAAACCCGGAGTTTCGGTGCAAAGTACCACCACAGTCACAAGATTGGCCAGGCCGATCCTGGCGCCAGGCAACGGAATCACCAGGCCCAGAGGGACGAGATAGGTTTCGAGCAAATTCAGGGTAAGGCCCAAGGCTGTATACATGGCCAGCCTGACCAGAGTCCCGGTCTGCAAATTTCTCAGATCAACTGCTCCTTTACATGTCTTCCTAGTCTTGCTTGACTTTTCTTGGCTTAGCTTTTCTTAGCTTAACCTCTCTTGGCTTGGTTTTTCTTCTATTCCCGGCTTCTACCGGCTCTAAGTTGCTTGAAAAACAAAAGAGCCCACCGGGCGCACACGCCCGCTTCGGACAGGGGTTTTCTTTCTGCTTGTACTTAACGATAATAGGCCAGGCTCTCCAATTCCAAGGTCACATCGGTAGTATGGACCCGGACATGGCCGGGCGCGGAGAGTTTCCCCGGGGCAAAATTCAAAAACGCCCGGACCCCGCTTTCTATACAAAGGTGGAAAATATCCTCGGTTACCTCCGCAGGTACCGCCAGGATGATGATGGAGATGTTTAACTGGCGAATCATCTCCGGGAGTTTCGCCACAGAATAAATGGGGACATCCGAGAGACGCTTACCTATTTTCTGCGGGTCAATATCAAAAGCGGCTACAAGTCTGAGCCCGTTCCCATTGGGGTCTTCCTGCGGTTTATGATAATGGATTAATGCTATTCCCAAATTGCCGACTCCCACTAATCCCACGTTTACCTGCTGATTCAACCTGAGAATCCGGCGTAGTTCTTCCCTGAGATAGAGGGTATTGTAGCCAACCCCCTGCTTGCCAAAGACGCCGAAAAAACTTAAATCCTTGCGCAGTTGACCCGGGGTGACGCCGCTCTGTTCTCCCAGTTCATGTGAGGAAATAATCGGCGTTTCCTCTACATCCAGTTCTTCAAGAACCCGTAGATAAAGAGGTAAACGCCGGACAACAACGTCCGGAACCTTCCGCCCGCCCACTTCTTTCCCCTCCTTAAGTTCTGTTCCTTTCGACATTTTGCCCTTTATTTCCTCCTCCCCCTGTGCGCGCAGAACTCCGCCTCTTTGTCCTGCAGGCATTTCATACAAGGATTTTTTTCTCCGTTTTTCCTCCTCACCCTGTCTTAGCTTTTCCTGTGCAAACTTATCCTGTGCGCCCCGGTCTTATCCGGTACGCCCCGGTCTTTTCCTGCAAGACTAAATTTTTCTCCGCAACTTCTTGTGCTAAAATTGCCAACCGGCGCATATTCTTAAAAGAATGAAAACCTCGCAAAAACCGGAGGGAAAAATGGAGAAGACCCCAAAAAAGGTCCCTTTGCGCCCGGAAAAAAACACCGATACCCTCCTCCTTCTGAGCCTGGCCACTTTAACCCTGTTCACCGGTGTTCTTTTATTTTCCAGTGATTCTGTTTTTTTCCGCCGCTATTTTCACTTTGATTCCCGGCTGGCCGGAGTTTTTTTTACCAGCACTATTCCCGGATTCCAGCAGGTTATTACCGAATCCGATCCGGATCTCGTCTTGGAACAAAGAAAACTTGATCTCTTCCTCTATTTCTTGGTTGGCATCAGACATCCAACCCCGCAGGAGTTGTTCCGGGTGCAACTGCCGGTAACCACCTTTTATCAACAGAAAAAAAACCTGGTCCCCGTATCCGGCGCCGGAGTCTCCCGGTTGCAACCTCCGGCCGGCGGGAAAAAACCTCCGGAAAGACCTGTCCCGGCCATTCCCTCCCCGGCGCCCGCCCCGCCCCGGGAGATAGAAAAACCAACAGCCGGGCCCCGGGTCTTAATCTTTCATACCCACACTTCCGAATCATACCTTCCGGCCAGTGGCAAAACCCACCAGTTTAACGGGAAGGGCGATATTGTCCTCGTAGGAAAGCACCTGGCGGAGACGATGGAAAGCAAATACCGGATCCCTGTCCTGCATTGTGACACCATCCATGATCATTACCCATTCAGAGATTCCTACCAGCGTTCCCTGACAACCGTCGAGGAGTACCTGGAACGCCATCCGGAGCTTGATGTCATCCTCGACATCCACCGGGATGCAACTCCCGGTTTGGAACACCGGGTCATGATCCGGAACCGCCCGGCGGCAAAGATCGTTCTGGTGGTGGGAACCGACCGTCTCGGCCTCCAGCACCCAAAATGGGAAAAAAATCACCAGTTCGCCATGGAACTGGTGGATGCGATAAACCGTGCTTATCCGGATCTGGCCCACCGGGTGATCCTCGCCGATGCCCGCTACAACCAGCACCTGCATGAAAAAGCAGTCCTGGTGGAGATCGGCAATGAAAAATCCACCCTGGAAGAAGCCTTGTACTCCGCAGAACTCTTCGCCGAAATCCTCGCCTCGTACCTCGATCCCGCCGCAACCCTGCAGAGCTTCTCGCTCTGACTCGGCACTCGGTACTCGGTACTCGTCGCTCGTCACTCGTACCTAAAGCATGCCGTTGGAGACCAGCGTCGTTCGTGTTCAAGTGCCCCGTTGGAATAAAGCACCCAAAATAGGCCCAGCCCGGCGCTCAACCCCAGCGCGCCGGGGGGCTGCCCTTGCCGGATTGCCGGCTGGCCCATACCCGGTTTCCTTCCCACCGAGCCTTAGCAGCTCGGCCGGATTCCTTGGTCCCGGTTTCCCGGTGACCACGCCGGTTTCGAGCACCGCCCGCACCGAGTAACGACGTCATGCGCCGGTGATTCGCGCGCATACGCGCGCGCCGCCGTGTCTGCCGGCAATCCGGCAAAAAACCGTCAGTCCTCCCTACTCTACACTACACCCTGCTGCTTCCTGTCTCGCAGTAAACCTCTACCGTCTCCCCGGCCGCCGCCGGCGGAATGGTCTTGCCTTGGATCTCCTTACCATTGACCACCAGCCGGTACGCGCCGGAACGCCGGTTATTGATATGAATACGGTACTCGGCCCCGCGGAACTTCCGGAAAACCCGGACCTCCTTAAGCCCCGCCGGGAGGCAGGGATCCACCACCAGCCCGTCAAAATCCGGGCGGATACCCAGCAAGTATTGGGTAGCAGCCACATAACTCCAGGCGGCGGTCCCGGTCAGCCAGGAGTTTTTCGCCTCGCCGTGCCGGCGGGCAGCGGAACCGGCAATCATCTGCGCATAGACATACGGCTCCATTTTATACAGGTCAAGAGAATCTTCCCGGTAGGCAGGGGTAATCTTCCGGTAATAGGCAAAGGCCTCCTCCGCCCGGTCCAGCTTTGTCTCGGCAATAATCACCCAGGGATTGGCATGAGAGAAGATCCCGGCATTCTCCTTATACCCCGGCGGATAAGAAGTGATCTCCCCCATCTCCCGGCGGTAATAAGTAAAGGCCGGGCCGTGCAGTTCGATCCCATAGTCGGTAGCAAGGTGTTTTTTCACCGACTCCAGGGCCTTCAAGGCCGACCCGTCCTCCATACCGATCCCCGCCATAACGCAAAAGCCTTGCGGTTCGAGGAAGATCCGCCCTTCCTTATTCTCCTTGCTCCCCACCTTGCGCCCGCTGTCGTCATAAGCCCGGAGAAACCACTCGCCGTCAAAACCGTACTTCATCACCGTCTCCCGCATCCGCCGGCCCTCTTCTTCCACTGCCGCCGCCTCCTCTTCCAAGTGCAAACGCCGGCAGACCTCCGCGTATTGCGCGGTAATCTCAACAAACATTGCGGCGATAAAGACCGACTCCGCCGTCCGCCCTCCCCGGAATTTGCCGCTTTGGAACGATTCATCCGGGTCGTCGGAGAAGGTATTCAGGTTAAGGCAGTCATTCCAGTCGGCACGGCCAATCAACGGCAGGCCGTGGGGGCCCAGGTTGTCCCGGACATGCTGCAACGACCGGCGCAAATGCTCATGCAGGGTGGCGACTTGCTCCGGGTTGTTATTAAAAGGCACCTCTTCCTCGAGGATACTATAATCGCCGGTCTCTTTGATATACCCGATCACCGAATAGAGGAGCCAGAGCGGGTCATCATTAAAACCGCTGCCAACATCGGCATTCCCTCTTTTTGTCAACGGCTGGTACTGGTGGTAGGCGCTGCCGTCCGGAAACTGGGTGGCCGCCAAATCCAGAATCCGTTCCCTGACCCGGTCAGGGATGAGGCACGCCGCCCCCAGGCAATCCTGGTTCGAGTCGCGAAACCCGATCCCGCGGCTGATCCCCGACTCAAACAGCGAGGCGCTGCGGGCCAGGTTAAAAGTGACCATACACTGGTAGGGATTCCAGAAATTCACCATCCGGTTGAACTTGTCATCCGGGGTCTGGACCTCGAACACCGACAGAAGCTCCTGCCAGTAACCTTTCAATTCCTCCAAGGCCTCTTCCACCCGGGCGCTACTGGAAAACTCCTCAAGCATGCGCCGGGCGACGCTTTTATTGATCACTCCGGGTTTCTCCCATTTTTCTTCCGGAGGGTTCTCCGCGTAACCGAGAACAAAGATGAGGTCCCGGGACTCCCCGGGGGCGAGGTTTACCTCCAAGCAATGGGCGGCAATGGGCGACCAACCCTCCGCCAGCGAATTGCCGGGGGTTCCCTCTTTTACCGCCCGGGGTTCCGCAAACCCGTTATCCGGCCCGAAAAACGTCTCCCGGTCAGTATCAAAACCGGCAGGCTGGTGGTTAACCCCGTAAAAAGCATAATGGTTCCGGCGTTCCCTGTACTCGGTCTTGTGGTAAATTACGCCCTCCTCCACCTCTACTTCGCCGGTGTTCAGGTTCCGCTGGTAATTGGTCATATCGTCAAAGGCGTTCCAGAGACAGAATTCCACCAAAGAAAAAAGCTTTAGCGAAGCGGCGGTCTCCCGCAGGTTCGTGATGCGGACCCGGTGTACCTCGCAATTCCGGTCCGGTGGGACAAAGAACAGGATCTCCGTCTTGATCCGGTCTTTGCTCCCCTGGATCTTCGTATAGCCCAGACCGTGACGGCATTCAAAATGGTCCAGCCCGGCCTTGACCGGGCGCCAGGCGGGCGACCAGACTTTCCCGCCTTCATAAAGGTAAAAATAACGCCCGCCGGAATCCGGCGGCATATTATTATACCGGTACCGGGTAATCCGCCGTAACCGGGCGTCCTTGTAAAAGCAATAACCGCCGCCGGTATGGGAGATCAGTCCAAAAAAATCCTGTGTTCCCAGGTAATTAATCCAGGGGAAAGGCGTCTGTGGGGTGGTGATCACGTACTCTCTGTTGGCATCGTCAAAATAACCGAATTGCAAGGCGGTAATCTCCTTTCAAATTTTATATTGCCCAGAAAAGGGCTGATTGCCCGTTACCCGTTACCGGGAGTCGGAGCGCAGGCGCCGGGCGGTACAGGTGTGAAATCATTAGGTACAGTTGCGAAGTCACCGGCGGAGACCGGCTGCTTCCCTTTTGGCAGCATGCCCGGTGGTCGTCCCGCGGATCACCAGTTCACTCCGGAGATAGCGCCCAGGAAGCTTCGCCCTTGTTCCAATCTCCCGCTTCTTTCGCAGGATAACCAAGAGCATCTCGGCGGCTTCGGCGCCAAGTTCATGGAGTCTGGAATTGACGGCACTGAGATCCGGTTCGATAGCCCTGCTGAAAGGGAGATCATCCCCGGCCATAAGGTCGATTTCAACGCCGGGGGTCAACCCCTCCTTGCGTAGTCCCCTCATAAGCCCCCAGGCCATCGGGTCACTGGCGCAAAAGATCGCTGTCGGACCTGGATCCTTGCTTAAAAACCATCCTGCGGCCTGTTCAGCAAAGTTCACGGTATAGTCCCCCTCCAATACCAGGTGGTGGGGGAATTCCAAACCCGCCTCTGCATAGGCTTTCAAACAGCCCGCAATCATGCTTTGTTTATCGGGGGCCAAAAACCGCGCCGGTTCAGTAATAAACCCAATCCAGCGGTGTCCCAGGCTGAGCAGGTACTTTGTGGCCAAATACCCGCCGGAAGGAGCATCGATCTCCACAAAATTATATTCCTGCTCCGGGTAACATTTCCCCAATGAAACATAGGATAAACCCTTTTCCTCAAAATCCTTGGCTAGGGTTTCCACTCCCTCCATGGCGTAAAGGATCAACCCGTCCACTTCCCTATGCTTCAAGAGCCTGTTGACTTCAAAAAGCGCTTCCCGGCCGCTATTGGGGACCGAGAGAATCAAATTGTAGTCTTCGCCGGTGAGGACATTATGGGCGCCTTTTAACTGTTCCAACTGGCCCGGGTCGCGAAAAACAAAATCCGAACCGTAAGGAACAACATAACCCACATTATTGGTGGTCTTCTGTTTAAGGCTTTTGGCGATGGCATGGGGATAATAATCAAGCAGGCGGATGGCTTCCAAAACCTTATTTTTTGTCTCTTCGCGCACATGCCTGTTGCCATTAATCACGCGGGAAACCGTCTTTGGAGAAACACCGGCTTTTTTCGCCACATCGTAAATAGTAGCCATTTTATCCCTCCGGGGCAGTTTGTCATCGATGTCAATCTACCACAAAAAATTGGCCGGCGCCAGTGATAAATACCGGCAAATTTATGGATTCCAGATGCTTAAGAATATTTATTTCCCATCTTTTCCTTTTCCAGTTTAAAATCTTTCCTTTCCTCCCTATTTCTCCCTGTCATCGATGATCAGCAACCGGTAACGGCCGGTACCCGCCAGGCGGCGGTCAAGCTTCCTGATGAGAAGGAATGCCAAAGCCATTAGGGAAAAACCGGCCAGCGCCCCTCCGGCCTCCCCCAGTCCGGAAAGGCCCAGGCGGGAAAAGAGGTAGTCTGCCGCTGCGTACCCGCCAAAGAAAAAAATAAGCGGAACCAGGTAGAGCAAGAAAATACCCCGGAGAAAACCGGATTTCTCCATCCCCACCCACACCCGGTCGCCCGGTTGCAGACAGCGTCCAGGAGGAGCCGGGAGGGAAACCTCGGTCTCAAGATTCCCCATTATGCTGCAACCCCCGCAATTTTTGCAAGATGTGGCACAGGCGGACGAGCGACGAAAACGGACCCGGACCGTATTTTTTCCCACGGCAGTCACGCGGGCTTCGGCCCGCAGATACCCGTTCTCCCTCCCCAAATTCTCTTTTCCCCCTTTCTCCTCTTCCGCCACTGCGATAAAGCTTACGGGCAAGGCTATGTAAGTATTCAACTACCCTTCCTGCCATTTGACGAATAAACGACGGCGGCGGGGACCGTCAAATTCACAAAGGTAAACCCCTTGCCATGTCCCCAGGCGGAGCTCGCCGTCGACAACCGGCAAGGTCAGGGAAGGCCCCATTAAAGAGGCTTTTATATGCGCCGGCGAGTTTCCCTCCCTATGCCGGTACTCACCGGAGGCGGGCGCCAGCCGGTCAAGGGCAACAATCAGGTCATGGACCACATCGGGATCGGCGTTTTCATTGATGGTCAGACCAGCAGTAGTATGCGGGACGAGCAAAAATCCCACCCCGTTTTGGACTTTGCTCCGGCGAAGGTCCTCCTGGAGTGCACCGGTGATTTCGTAAAAATCCACCTGCCTTCTTGTGGAAAAACTCAACTCGTGCCAGATCTGAATCATCCCCCTTCTCTTGTGTTCTTTCTTCTTTTACTTACTCCGTGCCATTACGGGCATGAACTTGTCTCTCCGGAAACAACAACACGCGCATATGAATACCGGGTATCCGGACTCCTAAGCTGTGGGTCAGAGGGTCAAAATGGCAACACGCATGCAAATAAACGGGCGCGCGAACCGGTCCGGCTCAAAAATACTGGAAAGGGAACGCACGTGAACAACCGGTGCGTGAGAACGGGATTGGCTCACCAAGATATATTATATATTATAGATCAAATTCCCTATTTCACAACATTAAATATGGCGCGCGCACCCGCGCGCCATAATCCAGGACACGAGTCAATTCTGCCAGGCGTATTCCCAGCCGCGCCGGCGAAACCAGGCGACGAACCTTTTGATCCCCTCAGCCAAAGAAACCTTGGGCTTATAACCAAGAATTTCATAGGAATGACCCAAATCGGCCAAGGTTGCCGGGACATCTCCCGGCTGCAAAGGATAATGGGTAAGCAACGGCTTTTTCCCCAATTCTTTACTGATCATCGCCACTAGCCGGTTGACAGAGGTGGCCTCGGCACTGCCTAGGTTAAACAGGTCGTAGGAAAAAGGCGCTAAAAGGGTGCGCATGATCCCGTCGACCACATCGCTGATGTAGGTAAAGTCTCTTTTTACCTTGCCAAACCCGTAGACCGGCGCCTTTTGACCCTGGGCAATCAGCCTGGTAAAGAAATGAATGGCCATGTCGGGCCTTTGCCGCGGGCCGTAGACGGTAAAAAAACGCAAGCAGGCCACGGGGATCTGGTAAAGCTCGTGGTAAACCCGGCAAAACAGTTCCCCGGCCCGCTTTGCCGCAGCATAAGGAGAGAGCGGCCGGTCCACCCGGTCTGTCTCCCGGAAAGGCAGGGGACCGGCGCCGTAGACAGAGGAAGAGGAGGCAAAAATAAAGCGCTTAATCCCGTGCTTTACCGCAAATTCCAAGAGGTTTACCGTGCCTTTGATATCAACATCAACATATTCGAGGGGATCCAGGAGCGATTTACGGACCCCGGCCAAGGCGGCAAGGTGAACGATATCGGTTACAGCATGGCGCCTGCTTATCTTCTCCAGCAGGAGATAATCTCTGATATCGCCATGGTAAGAAGAGAACGCGGCCGCTTTCAGCAGCCCGCTGATATTCTTCCTTTTTAAGGCCGGCGCGTAATTGTCACTGAAATTATCAAGGCTGATAACTTCAGCCCCGTGCGCCAGCAAGGCCTCGCAAAGGTGGGACCCGATAAAACCGGCGCCGCCGGTAACCAAAATTTTCCTTCCGGAAAAACCGTGTTTTTTTGGCATAGCGCCAGGCGGGTTATTTTTCAAGGCCATTTTCCGGTTCACCTTTCCAGCCTCTCCCTACGCCCTGATAACGGAAGCCGTAACCACGCACCTCTTGCGGGGTAAAGATATTGCGCAGGTCAAGCAAGACCGGGGTATCCCCGGTATTCATCAGCTTTTTAACCCTCGCCAGATCAAGCTTCCGGTATTCCGGCCAATCGGTGGCGATTACCAGGGCGTCGGCACGGGTGACCGCTGCGTACGGGTCCTGGCACAGTTTATCCTGGCCCCAAAGACCTCTTTTACCCTTCCCAGCGCCATGGGGTCATGGACCTGAAGCCTGGCGCCGGCCGCCAACAGCCGTTCGGCAATGGCAACCGCCGGCGACTCCCGGAGATCGTCGACACCGGGTTTAAAAGCCATGCCCAAAAGGGCAATGGTCTTCCCTTTGAGACCGCCGGTGGCGCCCCGGATCTTCTTTACCATACGGCCTTTCTGCTGTTCATTAATTTTAACCGCGGTCTCAACAATAAGGACCCGCTGTCCGTAGCTGCGGGCAATATGAACGAGGGCTCTGGTGTCTTTCGGAAAACAGGAACCGCCGTAACCGGGACCGGCCCGCAGAAACTCCCCCCCGATTCGCTTGTCAAGGCCCATACCCCGGGCTACCGTATCAATGTCCACGCTTGCGGCTTCGCAAAGGTTGGCAATTTCGTTGATGAAGGAGATCTT
>FZPS01000062.1_pt3129 | contig 10222 bp, 8 predicted proteins | sample 1817821 | NCBI WGS metagenome assembly FZPS01 (sample SAMEA104158645, study PRJEB21678) | metagenome | place: Germany | collected 2015-04-21 | reverse complement strand
CATTAGGAGGAGTATTTAAAGAGATATTAAAAAAATCAATAAGGGTATGCAATATTGCCGGTAATCCCGTCGATATACAAGAGCCAATAACCGGCCCCATATCCATTTTTAACAGGCAGCCATCGAGAAAATCCATGCATTGACATGGGAGGGGCTGCACTATAAATACCAGGTATTCCATATATCACATACTGCACCTTTCCTTGGTTTCGCATCAAGCCTACCAGGTAATGATCCAAACCGCCTCCATATTGACGATAATGATAATATGGATCATATGCACCATAGTAGGGATAAACCGGATAATTTCTATTTTCTACCCGAATCCAGTCTACCTCACCAATTGCATCATCAAAGGGTGTAACCTTTTTATGGCTTTCAAACAATTTATTATAGTATTCCTCCACCCTATTCCAATATGGTGTATTGCCCAATGGCATACTGTAAAAATCCTGTGAAGCTGTGTAACCGGCTCCCAAGGTAGTTTGCTCACTATCAATGGTTAATGGCTCACCTTCCAAGTCAGGTGATTCATCTTCATGGATGATTGGTCCACCCTCAAAGGAACTCGGTTCCTGGGATAAACTTTTCGGTGAAGAGGTGGAATCCTGGTAGATATAGCTAATATCCGGAGGAACGAAATTTAATATTTCAGGATTGATTTGTTCTTGCTGCTCTTCTATAGACTCATTTTCTTGATCTGCTTCATGCTTTTCAACTATAGTATCTGCTTCTGTATCTTCTTCCGATATATCATCCCCTTCCCGCTCCTGGGACAACTCTCTCAGACCATTACCCCGGGATAAGCGATACATGCGCATCAATAAATTTGTTACTTCTTTTGACCAGTCCATTTTTACCTTCTTATCCGAATAACCCACCAAGGGGTAACGCAGAACACCGCTATTATCCAGCTGTCTTTCAACTACTGCAAATGCATGGTAATCCCCAATTTTGTTTTTGGTTTCTGCAACACTTTCCGGGTCAAAGGTAATTTCATACTCTCCTCTTCCGCTGGTTGGAACTTGAATACTGGTTAATTTGACCGGTTCTACCTCTTGTCTGTTTGAAATGAGCACAATATCATATATAGCCTGGGACATTGCTGGCTTCATATCCTGTATGTAAAGATGCATTTTGCCATAGTTGTTTCTGATTTCCAGTTTAACATATCCGGCAGGCTCTTTGCCGTCATGCAGGCTGTACCCGCTGTCCTGAGGCTTTAATATGATAAAGGACCGGTGGAATTGACGATTTCTCAACAAGGAAACCCTCCCCTTTCACTTATTTCAAATTATCAATTTAATAAATACACACCATATTACATGATAGATTTATCCATATTAATATATGTGTGGAAAGGGAAAAAGTACCCTTATTGTTGATATAGAATTGTACAAAAAACCGCCGGCTATGCCAGCGGGGTATGAATTCCTGTTTGATTGCTGATAGAGGCTAATTCTTCCAAAGTGAGAGTTTCACCTCTTCGATTAGGATCTATATTTAAGCTGATCAATTTTTCAGCCAATGCTGCCTTATCCAAGCCTGTAATTTTTGCAGCCACCAGGGTATTTAGAAGAGTTTTACGCCGCTGGGCGAACACTGCCTTAACCACTTGGAAAAAATAGGGGACACTTATAACATCTACAGCAGGTTTACTTCGTTTTTCCAAAGTAATAACCATGGAATCCACATTTGGTCTGGGGATAAAAACACTTGCTGGTACCTTGCATATCAATCGGGGTTGTGTATAAAACTGTACCGCAACGCTGAGAGAACCATACTCCTTACTCCCCGGCTTGGCAGTCATTCTCCTGGCTACTTCCTGTTGTATCATAACTGTGATTGAAATATACGGGTATTGGTTCTCTAAAAAATTCATGATAATAGGGGTGGTAATATAATAGGGAAGGTTGGCAACTACCTTGAAAGGCTGGCTGGATAAATCATTACTGATTAACTCATCCAGATTTAATTTGAGAATATCCCCATAAATCACTTTCACATTGTCTGACCCCTCCAGAGTTTCTTCCAATATAGGTTTAAGGGATTGGTCGATTTCCACCGCGACTACTTTTGCTGCATGCTGGGCAAGTGCGGTGGTTAAGGTGCCTACACCAGGCCCAACTTCCACAACAATGTCTTCTGAAGTAAGCTCTGCGCCGCTAATAATTTTTTTCAAGATATTTTCGTCAATTAAAAAATTCTGACCAAGACTCTTACTAAATTGAAAGCCATGTCGAGCCAGTAAATCCTTCAGGTATTTAGGTGATGTTAATGTGCTCATTCCCGGCTCCTCCCTTTATTCTCGATAACTGGACAATTGTTATTCTATGTTTAATTCTCATTATAACAAAACATTTAAAAATAAAAAGGCAGATTTGCATCTGCCCTTATTCTTCTTTAGCTATTTACCTGATAAAATAAACTGTGACACTGCGCTTGCCCCAGCTTCTGGTCATACTGACATCTTCCATGTAGATGTCGATCTTATTACCCTTGATCGCTCCACCACGGTCCTCTACTGTAAAAATACCGCTGATGGATACTCCTCGCTGGGCCCAGAATTGCACCAATTCAGGAATATATACCTTGGTGCCGATGGGGATATCCGGTGATGCTGCTATAGTATGATAAGGCTTTGCCTTTTTTCCGCTGGATGTAACCCCATAATATTTGTCACCTGGGTTCTTTCCTGTGGATTCATAACCGGCTGTATATGCGGTAGCAGTCATCTTCTTGGATTTCGAATATCTGATATAATCTCCACGAGAAGTTTTGACCCTTTTGACTGTCCCTTTTTCAACCACATGGTCTACTGGTTCCTTAGTTACTTCTTCACTTACCAGTTTACGGTCAATTTCCACTCCGTCTCTATAGGTGACCAGCGTTCTTCTTTCCAGTTCGCCCTGTTGACCTTCCTGGACTACCTTGCTGACACCTTCATCCATTTGATTATTCTTTTTGGTTACTACCTGGTAGGGTATTGATTCTTTTTCTACCAGGACTTCTTCATCAATACGGGTAACCTTTATATGATCTAAAGGTCTTACCGACTGTGTTAAGGAATAGTTAACTATATCCTTATCTCGCAGCTCTACACCTGCCTTGGCTAACATATCCTGTACGGATCCTCTGGTTACATAAAGTACTTCCTTGTTGCCGTCGGCCTCAACCGTTACGGCCATAGCTCGCGTTATTTTTATTTCCGTGTTATCTTGTAAAGATTCTTCCAGGGCTGGTGTAATTTCATCTCCCGGCCCCATTGTAATTTCATATCTATTAAGTAGCTCTTCTACACTGCTGTCATATGTGGTAATCTCAACACGGTACCCATCATCATCCAGAACCACATGTTTAATCGGATCCTGCACGAAATGAGTTAATTTAGCTGTTGCCGTTCCGGCAATAGCCAGGAGTATCAGGAGTACGATAAAAAACTTACTCCAGATGCCCCACTTGTGTGAGTTCATGTTCAGCTTCCTCCTTATTTGGAATTCTTGGAGTGGATGGGGCAATTGTAATACAAACTTAATATTTTGTCAAATATAATTAACAAATTTTAAATTACGCACCACCAACTATATTATTCCAATACCCGGAAGCCTTTATACCACTTTTCTTACTATGCCCTATATTAACTCCCGGATATGCCAAAAAAACGACAGGCATTCTCCTTTGTAATTCGGGCAACCTCCTCAGCTTTCATATTCCGGATTTCTGCAATTCGCTCTACTACCAATTTTACCAGACCAGGATCATTGCGTTTTCCTCTGTGAGGATGAGGAGTAAGGCAGGGGCTGTCTGTTTCAACCATTAAATGGTTCAAGTCGATATTCTTTGCTACCTCTACAGATCTTACGGCATTTTTAAATGTAACCGGGCCACCTAATGAAATCATAAAACCCATTTTTGTATAAGTTTTTGCCATTTCCCAGCTGCCTGAGTAGCAATGCATCACACATCCCTTTAATTTGGAACTATATGATTTAAGGATGTCCAGGGTTTCCTTGTGAGCCTCCCTGCTGTGAATTATTATAGGAAGATCCACTTTGAGTGCCAGCTCCAGCTGATCTACAAATCTTTTTCTCTGAGTTTCCCTGGGCGAATTATCATAATAATAGTCCAGTCCTATTTCTCCAATTGCAGCCACTTTTGGGTGCCTGGCCATATCCAGTAAAATTCCCAGGTCTTCATCGTTCATTTTCCGAACATCATGGGGGTGAACTCCAACGGCAGCATGAATAAAAGGAAATTTTTCCGATAATTCTATGGAGCGCCTGGAAGTTTCCAGGTCAGCTCCTACATTTATCACATGGAAAACTCCCCGTTCAGGCAGTCCTTCAATTAAAGCCTGTCGATCCGGATCAAATTGTTCATCATCCAGGTGTGCATGACTATCAAACAGCATTTTTTTCACTCCTATCGAACCGGTGCGCCGCTGCCAATTTCTTCGGAAACTGATGCAAGTACCAGTTTTCCAGTGTTATCGGAAGCAGCTAAAATCATTCCCTCTGAGAGAATTCCTCTCAACTTCACAGGCTTCAGATTTGCAACAATAATTACGCTTCGCCCAATCATATCTTCTGGGCTGTAGTATTGAGCAATACCCGATACCACTTGACGACTTTTTCCGCCTACATCCAAAGTCAGCTTCAATAATTTATCGGTTTTTTCTACCCGTTCTGCATCTATTACCTTGGCCACTCTTAAGTCAAGTTTAGCAAAATCATCAATTGTAATCTCGGGCAGTATTTCCGGTGTCTCTGCTGTTTCATTATCTGTTTCTGCTGCTGATTTAGCATTCTTATCTTCTTCAGCACTTTTATCTTCTTTGTTTAAAGCCTCCAAGGCTTTTAATTCCTTATCCATATCCAGCCTGGGGAAAATAATATCTCCTTTTGTTATACAAGTACCAACCTTCACACGTCCAAATTCTTTCAGACTGTCCCAGGTATGATCGTCAGCCTCTATCCCCAGCTGTTCCTGTATTCGGGCTGGAGTGCCGGGCATAAATGGAGAAATCAATACGGATATAAACCTAAGAGATTCTGCCAGATGGTACATAACTGTACCCAATCTCTCCCGTTGAGAATCGGATTTTGCCAGTATCCAGGGTGTGGTCTCATCTATATACTTATTGCTTCTGGATACTAATTTCCAAATCTCTGCAAGTGCATTGCTGAATAGCAGATCATTCATTAAGTTCTCTACTTTAGCCGGTGTTTCCAAGGCTATTTGCTGTAATTCCCTGTCCAGTTCAGTTATTTCTCCACATGCAGGGAGTACACCATCAAAGTATTTTTCTATCATAGCTGCAGTACGACTCAACAGATTTCCCAAGTCATTGGCCAAATCAGAATTTATTCGATTGATCAAAGACTCATTGGAAAAAACGCCATCGGAGCCAAAGGGCACTTCTCTTAACAGGAAGTAACGCAGCGCATCAAGTCCATAACGGTCTACCAATACTACCGGATCCACCACATTGCCTTTGGATTTGGACATCTTACCGCCTTCCAATATCAGCCAACCATGACCGAAAACCTGCTTAGGAAGAGGCAAGTCTAAAGCCATAAGCATAATGGGCCAAATGATAGTATGGAACCTCACAATTTCCTTACCCACTAAATGAACATCGGCAGGCCAATACCGATTGAATTTTTCCGGATTGTCTGTCATATAGCCCAGTGCTGTAATATAGTTAGATAGTGCATCAATCCAAACATAAATAACATGTTTTTCATCAAAGGTAACCGGTATTCCCCATTTGAAGGAGGTACGGGATACGCAAAGATCCTCCAGCCCAGGGCGCAGGAAATTATTCAACATTTCATTCTTGCGGGATTGGGGTTGAATAAAATCTGGATTTTCCTCTATATGTTTAATAAGACGGTCCTGATATTTTGACAGGCGGAAAAAGTAGCTCTCCTCCTTTAATAGGTCCACGCTGCGGCCGCAGTCGGGGCAATTTCCGTCATTTAATTGGTGTTCCGTCCAGAAGGACTCGCAGGGAGTGCAATACCATCCCTCGTACTCACTTTTATAGATATCGCCCTGGTCATAAAGCTTTTTGAATATCTTCTGTACTACTTCCTCGTGTCTCTTATCAGTGGTACGAATAAAATCATCATAGGAGATATCCATGAGTTTCCATAATTCAACAATACCTGCCACTATTTTGTCCACGTATTGTTTGGGGGAAACCTGATTCTCCTTCGCTATCTGCTCTATTTTCTGCCCGTGCTCATCAGTACCCGTCAAAAACATTACATCATAGCCTGTCATTCGCTTAAAACGGGCCATGGCATCAGCCGCCACTGTCGTATAGGAATGACCTATGTGCAGCTTATCACTGGGATAATAAATGGGGGTAGTGATATAATAGGTGGGTTTCTCACTCATCTTCTTATCTTCCTTTCTCGTATATGCCTATAATGCAGTCCATCTTAATTATAACCAATTACAAAAGCCCCTCACACCTATAGGGGCGAGGGGCACGCGGTACCACCCTAATTCACTTCAGTAAACTGAAGCCTTATTACAGTGACTATTATCACCTGATTTGATAACGGAATCTTCCGCAGCGACCTACTCTTTCATACTATTTCAGCCGCTTCACTCCGGGGCCATGTTCAGCAAATCTCCTGCCGCCGGTTTTCACTGCCCCGGCTCACTGTCTGCAGTTACTTTTGCCTACTCTTCCCATCATAGTGTTTTACAATTTATGTTTTTCTTATTATACTCAAAATCAAATACATTTGTCAATGTTGACAAATTATTGCATTTTTCTTAAGCACGTCTATTCCTGTATTAACACTACCCGTGCAGGAGCACAACTGGTTTTAGCTACTTTTATTGGCAGCGCTGTCAGCCGGCAGCGGGCAACAACAACTTTTTCCAGATCCACCAGAGGCCCTACCATTAAAATATCAGCAGCATAAAAATCAGGGAAAAACCCTTGTGGATCGTCCAAATTCTCCCATCTGGCTAGATCTGCTCCTAATATGGATGGTTTTTTTGACAACAGCCAATCCATTGCTGACTTGGTGAAATAAGGGCTGGAAGAAAGATAATCGGGATCCATCCAGTAACGACCCCAACCGGTTCCTACCAGAATGGCATCACCTTCACGTATGTCGACAGCATTAAAACATTTCTCCAATTCTTCAGCAGTTATGCCATGTCGTATTCTGTCCTTAGGCTTTTCCAGCAATCCTATGTTCAGTACTACGCAGGGAATATCATATATTCTTTCCACATCGACATCTATTAATAAGTAAGATTGTTCTGAGTCTGTACCATAATAATGAGCAGGTGTTTCCAAATAGGTGCCGGTTTGTGAGTGGAGACCCTCAAAAATTTCACAGTATACCGGATGATCTACCCAGGGCACAGGGGGCAGCGGTTTTATGGAAATGGAGGGAAAAGGAGGTTCATAGTTCCACATTCCGTCCTGTATTACTCCTGTAACATCAATATACTTTTCCATATGCACACTCCTCGTGATGTCCTCTTAACTTAATTAATTTATAAAATGATTTAATAATTATAAGTCAATTATAAGTCAATTATTAAGGAAAGTCAATCTGTTAGTTGCCCGTATTATCAAGCTTAAAAGCTTATGTTGACAATGCCCTTAAATAAGGTATAATTAATAAATATAGTCCTCTTGTATATATTTTAATCAATAAAGTAAATACATATTGTCAAATGACTTTTTTTACAGAAGGACAATTTATTTTTGGAGGTGTACTTTGAATCCAGCTGCATTAATATCCAAACAAAAAAACATGATAGGGATTCTCAACCATATTATATCCAATGAAAAGGTTTCCAGGCCTGCTTTAGCTGCCGAGTTCAAAGTCAGCACTGCAACAATCACCAATATTGTTAATGAGTTAATGGCCAACAACTTGGTATATGAGGGTGGAACAGAGAACTCAGATATAGGCCGCAAAGCTAAACTTATCCGATTTAATGGTAAGTATCGGTACATACTTACTGGAGCCATTATTAACGAACAAAAGCTGCGTCTATACATCTGCGATCTACTGGGCAATGTCCTGGATTTTTCTGAAGAGCGTATCCCCATGGTACTCAATGAAGAGAATGATGAGGAAATAATCACATCTCGCATTGTTACAGCTATAACATCTTTTAGGGAAAAGCAGCCCCAGGAAATTCAAAGCAAACTGGCAGCACTGGCTATTTCTATTCCGGGATTGGTTAATTACTCTGCTAATATTTATGCCCCTCTCTTAAATTGGAGAAGCTTCGCTTTAAAGAATGTTTTAGCTAGCACCATGAACCTTCCTGTTTATCTTGAGAATGTCACAAGGGTACAGGCCATTTATGAAATGCGTTTCATAGACGAGTCTGAGAAAAATGTTATTTATCTTTCCCTTTCCCCCGGCACAGGTATGGTGAATTTCTTTGATGGGAAAATGATCATGGGTAGTAACGGCATAAGTGGAGAAGTTGGGCACATGTCAATAGATATAGATGGCGAACCCTGTTACTGTGGAAATAGAGGGTGTTTTGAACTATATTGTGGCGAACTTAGCCTAATCCATAAGGGCGAAGAAATATTGGAGGAAGGCTGCCCAGTGCTGCAGGAGCTGGTTGAAAAACAAGGTCGCCCCTTGGATCTTAAAACCATGATCGAAGCAAAATATAGAAACAGTGCGAAGGTATCCCGGCTGCTTAAAAAAGCAGGAAAGCATTTAGGTTGCGGCCTTACCAGTCTTATCAACTGCTTTGATCCTGATAGAATTATCCTATCTGGAACCTTAGTAGAACATGACAAAGACATTCTTCAGTATGCACTGGAAGAGATGAAAATGCACATAGTCAACAAATTTTCCCGAAACCCCGTAGTTAGCTTGGGACAATTACATGACGATGAAATACACAAGGCAATATGTGCTTTTGCATTAGAAAAGCTGCTACCAGAATTTATTCAATAGTCAGCAAACTAAAAAAACTACCATAAAAAGGGGTATAGCTTTTCAGCTATCCCCTAGCTACTTTTATTGAGGTTCGCCATTTACTCTATTAGAAGTCGAAATCATCTACATTTTCTTTGGTAAATACAAGGGTCTTCCAGAAATATACTAAATCACCTTCGCGAGTAGCATCTGGGAACCCTTCAATATTTGCCTTCCCCTCTGGTATTTCATTACCTTCCACTAAATCTATAGCTACTTTAACTGCAAAGGCTGCCCAGTCACCAGGATCCCATAAAACTGCGCTTTCTGCCGCTCCACTTTCAAAAACAGGCTTAGCAAGGTTAGGTGTTGACTGACCAGTAACATAAATTTTACCTATCATACCCTCTTGCTCGATAGCCTTTCCTATAGGGCCCATCCCAGTGGAAACATTGCTCATAATTGCCTTTATATTAGGATGCGCTGCGATAATATTCTGAGCAACAGCAAAGCATTTTTCCGGATCCTCATCCATTCCTTCAATTGCAACACATTCAAGTTTTGGATATTTCTCTTCAATATATTCTAGTATTCTATTTATTCTCGCTTGCAAGAACTCATTGGTCAAAACGCCAGTTATTATGGCAAATTCGCCCTCATCGCCGATGGTGTTGACCATTTCCTCAACCATAGGAACGCCAAGTTCAGCTAAGTCCATAATGCCTGCGTACAAATCACGTCCTTCTGGTGCTACGTCCAAGTCCCAAGAAACTACCTTAATACCCTTTTCCCTTGCCTCTTTTAACACAGGTACCACCGATGTAGAGTCACCTGATGCCACGCATATGGCCTTTACATCTTGTTGAATCATATCCTGAATTAAACCGATAAATTTTGGAGTATCCACTTCCGGTGTGCCAGTATAAATCACTTCATACCCGGCTTCTTTACCTGCTTGTATTGCCTTCTCTTCTCCGCATGCAAAATAGGGAGCACTGGATACATAATTCAGAACAGCTATTGTTCCCTTACTTTGAGTAGTGTCTCCACCTGTACTTGCATCCTTTCCACACGCTGCAAAGCTTAATGTAAAGACTAGTAACAAGATAACTGATAATATCAAACTCAGCTTCTTCACTTTTTATACCTCCTATATATTATTTTATTGTTTACTAAATATATAATCAGTCGCTCATTCTTCATGCCTCCTTTCCAAAAGTCATGGCATTATTCTAATTTGTACAAGTATTTTGGAATCATATTATCTACTATTTTTTCGTGAAGTACCTGAA
>FZPS01000062.1_pt2860 | contig 10223 bp, 15 predicted proteins | sample 1817821 | NCBI WGS metagenome assembly FZPS01 (sample SAMEA104158645, study PRJEB21678) | metagenome | place: Germany | collected 2015-04-21 | reverse complement strand
TGTCGCTGTATATCTGGGACCAGTCAGAATAGCCAGGGTTTACAGGCTGTAATATATCATTTAATTCATTATAGAATCGGAACCAAAGCTGGTGCAGTTCCCAGGTTAGCCTTTTGACCTGGTCCGTATAATCATAAAGGTCCAATAAGAGATTCTCTCCAGGACGGAATGTGGAAAGTATGTCAAGCACTCCTCCCAGATCCGTCATCCCCATGAGTACCTGACCCTGCCAGCGTTTCATTCCTTCATAATATATCTCTTTTATCCGGTTCAACCAAACATTATCAGAATCATATTCAAAATGCAGTTCAGTAATAGGCAATACCTCTTCTGGGTGAAACCAAACCCGGCCTGTAGAGTTATCCAATCTGGCTCCTAGAAAGGCTGCTACTACTCCCGGGCCAAAACAATCCATGTTAAAATAAGGAAAACTATCTCCTAAATACACATTTTGGGACAGTTCATAATCGATTCTGTCTATTATTTCACTAGCCGGAATCGACAGATCGGTGCATGTTTCCTGTGAAAGTAGTGGAGCACTTGGTTTTGCTCTTCCTGATTCATTTCCTCTTAGGACCACGGATATAATGGGTCTATCCAGTCTACCTTCCCACCAAAGCCTATAGGTTTCCTTAACCTTATCCCACTGGTTTTGAGAAAATTCTATGCCCATTTTCCTACCCCCATCATTTGTATATAAAATAATTTTGACCCAAAATCAAATCTTTAAATACCAAACCTGATAATATCTATAACAACACCTTTAGTTCTCATCTTTGTACTTTTCACATAATACAATACTTATGGTTAAAAATCAATTAATAGAATATAATCTCTCCACCATTGCAAACCAAAAAGGTATTATTCCATACCTATTGATTCTAGCAAACTCCTTGCTTTTTCAAGATTAGTTTCCTCTACCATAATATCAGCACCAAATATTGATCCCCCTGCCATTATTCGCATATGCCCCCCTGAGCCGTAATCTTTAATAATATATGGTATCTTGTTGTCATCTAATATGGCCTTAATCATTCTTAAATCCATCTCATTGAAAACGCTTTTAAGCTTTATAATATTAATATCATTCTGGTTAGCAGGCATTTTTATCCTCCTCTACCATATTTCTCTTATTCCATCCTCTAACATTACTTTTCTTGCATGCTGATTTATTTCTGCTCCTGTATATTTCTCTTTCTTTCTCTGTAAATAAAGATTTGAATTCTAATCTAAAAAACTAAACTCTTACTTTTATTCCACAACTGGTGCCATTAAAACCTTTCCTGTTCCGCGATATACATTCACCAGCCCTTCTCCTGAAGCAGCTGAGCCTAAAAGTGTTTTTCCCGACCTTTCTACTGTAAATTTTAAACTAGCAGACCAGGCTATAGCCATATTCCCATCAATCTTCAGCTCATCATTAATCAATTCTATTTCAATTAATTCCTCTCTTGGTACATAAGATTCAAGTGCAACAACTCCTTTACCAAAAAGTCCCAGATTGAAAAGACCCTCACCTCCTAATGCAGCAGAGGAAAGATTAGATCTCATAACGGTTTTGAGTTGTAGTTCTGATTCACAAGCCAAAAACAAACCATCTTCAATTACTATGCCACCATTCCATTGGTCAACATCAATCAGCAAAATATGCTTATATGTCGGCTCTAATACAAGGATACCTGATCCTGTGTATTCAGGTTTTATGGCAGACTCATTTGTAACTGAGCCTCTAATGGATTTTTTTATAAAGTCCCCTACTCCTTTGAGTCCTGTAGTAGCTTTAACATCACCAACCGTCCACTGCATAGATCCTGCTTGAACTGTAATGTTAGAAAGGTTTACATTACAAACTAATTGTCTCCTTCTAACATTCATTTGAGAAGCATAATAGGCATTTTGAGCTGTGGAATGGTCTACACTTAAATCTCTCTTATATTCTACTACCTGAAAAGGTCCTAGCTCTTCCACAATTTTTACATTATCACTATCTTGAAAATTTCTTATTTTAAACATATGCCTGTCACCTTTCTTTTCTATAAATATTTCATATTTTATAAGGACATTGTATGTACTTCCACTCATAATTTGAAGGCCTGTTTAAAGGCTCTACAATTACAGACATTTATACTTATATAACCATTATATACCATTATCATAGTATACTCTATACATATGTGCAAAATTCTTTTTTATGGAAGTAAATAAAATTCAATTATTTTCAGGTTCTATAATGAGTAAAAGACACCACTTTATTTTCTTTAGCATTGCCTTATTTAATTCTATAACGATTGAAACTATTAAATCTTTAACACTGCCTTTGATAATTGGTATTGACATACTTACCATCAATAAAATAACCATATTTAACCATATCAAAAGCCTAAAGAGTCCTATAGGCTAATGTAAATATAGTTCAATATGGTTCTATATATAGTTTGTTTAAATGATATGTATAATAGTTTATATTCATAGTCTCCTTCAATTTTGGTTTGATTCTTTGTATTTGGCATCTTCTTTTTCATAATATTCTTTAAGCTCTAAAAATGCTTTTGTAAGTCTCTCTTCCAAACCTTCTTCATAAATATCACTATATAAGAAATCCTTTACCCAAATCTCTTCTCTGTTATCATTGGGTAAACCGTCATCCTTGCGAGGTTTTTCTAATGCAAAATCTATAGCATAAAAAGGCACATCTTCTTTATCAAAAATCTCTTTCAGATCCATTAAAATTTCACTTGCCTTTTTTATGGTGACTTCTTCGCTTTCTATATAAATAGTGATATGCCCTGCTGTTTTTGCTAATTCTTTAACATCATATTTCTTATCAAGTTCTAGATCCTCTAAAACCAGTCCATAAGCTGGCCTAATAGGCCCAATTTCTATATCCGTTTCTTTAATTTCTATAGAACCAAAATCAATATGGCTATCATAAGGAAAATCAGGCGCATTAAGTACTTTGTCCACCATTGTACGATATTCCAAATCTATACGCTGCCAGGTATTCCAGCCACTTATAACATGGCTTTCATATGAATCATAAAGAATTTTTCCTGTCATAGAGATATCTAAATTAAAGTGTGTATCAATACTAGTTTGCGATTTAATTAAAGCATAATAAGATCCGGTCTTAAAACTATAATTAACCCTTTCAACCTTCAAATCCAAATTGGGGTAATTTTTTTGTATGTATTTTGATGCACTTTGTTTGGCAAGGGTCTTTGAAACAGGATTCCCAACCATGCCATTAGCAACAAAAAGCAATATACCAATTAATATAATTGCTGTTATTCCCGCCATAATTTTAATTGTCTTTTTCATAATCTACCTCTTTTCTAAATGCAAATTTGAGTAAAAATGCAATGACGATACCAAACAAAACCAGCCCACTGTAGATACAGCTCAAAAATACAGGAGCATATAATAAATTAAAGACACTATCTATAGGGAAAGATCGATCAATAATATAATTAATTAAAGACCAGATATATGAAAGTATAAAAATAGCAATAGGAAAGTAGAAGGATTTTCTATTTAAAGCAAAATAAGCAATTCCCCCTACAAGTGGAAAAATGATAATGTTATAGAACATTCCTGGACCTTCCGAAAGGCCAATACCAATTAAGGTACCAATAATAACGGTTGCCAGTGCTATCAAATATAGTTGCTTTTTAATTTTTTGAATCACTCGTTTATCATTCATTTCTGGAAGGGTATAATTGCCACTTTCATATTCATTTTTGCAGCCTTGGCATTGACGGATGTGTTCAAATACCAGTTTTCTACTTTCTTGGCTTGCAACATTATCTTTTACCAATGGCATTAAGTCCAGACACACCTGGCAAGAAATTTTAGTCATTGCTCAAACCCTCCTTTTCTAATATTGCCCTGATTTTTCTCTTTGTACGAAAATCTATTACCCTAGCCGAACTTTCTGATATATTATATTTCATAGCTATTTCATAAAAGGAATAACCTTGAATTCGCATAAGCACTATCCCTTTTTTTATATCACCTTCATTCTCTAATAGCATCATAATTTTATTTACCATAGTTTTATTTATAAAAAACTTTTCAAGGTCTTCTCCTTGGCTCAAATATTCTCTAGCCAGATAATCGAAACTGGTAGTATATTTCTTTTTTCGCAAATACCCATACCATTTGTTTCGTGCAATAGAAAATAACCAGGTCTTAATGTCAGAGTTCCCTTTAAAATTATGTATGGATTTAATTGCAGCCAAAAATGTATCTGACACTAAATCTTCTGAAAGGGTGGGATCATGAGTGAGACTAACAAGATATATGTACACATCTTTCCTGTGTTTCTCATAGATGTCTTTTATACAAAACATAAAATCCCCCTTTCATATTATTAGTATCCTATTCATAAGTTTTGTTACACTAATTCTTGAGCATTTTTGAAATCCCTATTAAGCTCAATATACCGGAAATTAACAGCGATATCAAATCTTATTACAAATCTTCTCATCTAAAGTAGTTAACAGCACCTTAACACCGCTTTATTTTCTACTTCGATGAATCTTATCTATTTTCTTTTGTTCATCTTGTAGTCTTGAATATGAGCCATGCACTAATCTTTTTTTCCCATCAGACACACCAATAATATAATACTGGAAAACTTTGAGCCATTGTTGAAAGGTTATATAAGCAGGACAATCAGTCATGCTAAATCCAACATCCTTTGAAACTCGCTTTAGTTGTTTGTGGCTAAAAATCTATTTACATCTTTCTCTCATATTACCACTTCTTTTAAATATATAGGCAATAAAATCCCTATATAAATCAGCCTAGTCTTTATTTATAAGTGCCTTTTTTCGTTTGCCAATATGAAGTAATACACTATTGACACTAGGTACAGGACTAAAATCAGTTCTTTTTAGCTTATATATAATCTCCAAATCAAAATATGGTTTAAGAAGTAAGGAACGCATACTTTCTTTATTATAGGGATTTCCAGCATACTTTCTTGCTGCCTCTTCTTGAATTATAAGATAGGCATCTTCAAGCGGATTTGATGAGGGATCATTATAGTTTCACTTTCTTTGTTTTCCTGTATGACCTATACAGCTTGATAGAAAGTAATAACAAGCAATAGATTGGAATCATTAGCAATAAAATTAAAAAGAAATCCCGATATGCTAAATATGAAGTAGTTATAAAGCCTTTAATGCAAAGATGGCTGAAAAAATAAGAGATAGGTAACAGGAAAATCCTTTCCATTGCATTTCTTATATTGTCTTTTTTTCTAAAGATGAACAAGAGAATCCCACATAAAATTGCCAGTACTCCAACTATAACCAAATAATATCCAAGGAATAATCTAGGTAAGGTTCTAATTCCACCTCCAGGATTTTGGTCTTTTCCATAAATTAAAATATCATCTTTCCCATCAGTAGAGTAATAATATATGGATGCAACTTTATCTCCACCAGGATTCAATATTATGCTTTGTATATTATTTTTAAGGAAATATTGGTTGAAAATTGTATTCCAAGTAGTTATATGATAAATATCTCCTGTGCCGTCTCCTATACTATATTTCTCAATATCATATCCAGCTACCTTATGGTTAAATGTAATTATTATTTTACCGTCCTCATATTCAGTTAAAGACATATTATTATTAGAATAAGGTAAGTAGTCTGGAGATGTAAGATAGGCCATACCTATTATTACCACCACCAATACTAAAGCAACAGTTACAGTAACTATTTGAATTTGTTTTCTAAAAAGTTTTCTTTCTATTTTTTTAAAGGGTTCAACAATAGTATCTATTGGAATTTCTCCAGGATCTTGAAAAAACTCAAGCTGTTTTTTGCAATTTGAACAAGTCTTAAGGTGCTCTTCTACAAGTATTCGGGTATCATCACTTGCCAAGTCTTCTACATACAAAGGCAACAGATCATTAATTACATCACATGAAAGTTTCACTGATATTCCTCCATTTCTCTTTGAATTTTCTTTCTACTACGATGATAAGTGACACAGGCCCAGTTTTCTGTTTTCCCAAAAATATCTCCTATTTGCTTGAAAGACAGCTCTCCAAAGACGCGAAGTGAAAAGACTTCCTTATACGGCTCTTTTAATCTATGTAAAATTTTATGAATTTTTAAAGTATCTTCTTTTGAAACTATTAACTGTTCCAAATTTATTTCACTTTTACGCTCTGATATGGTATCTGTAAAGATGACTTTCTTATTCTTCCGTAAAAATGAAAAATAGCTGTTTTTTGCAATTTGGCATAGCCATATGCGAATATCACAGTCTCCCCTAAAGGTATCAATTGATTTAATGGCTCTGATAAAAGTTTCGGAGGTAATATCTTCAGCTATATGCTCATCTCCTGATAAGCTTTTTATATAAAGATATACATCTTTAAAATACATTTTATACAGACTTTCCAGCTCGGTCACTTTTTCACCTCCTCATATATAAGACGCATAGAACTTAATAATCTTACAGTTTATTCTAAGAGGAACGAGTTTATTATCTTTGATGCAACTTTATTTTAACTTGACATAGTTACAGTTTTAAGGGGTTAGGATTAAGGGATAATCTAGGTTAACTCAAACTGAAGCAAAAAATCTTTCCAGGTTCTCCGGAAGCTTATATGATTCTTTAAAAGTTTCTTCATTTGACAGAGTTTCTGTATCAGTATACACTTCACGTAGTATAGCATCAACAATCATTGCTTTTGGTGGAACATTATACTCTTTCCCTTTGTATATCCAGACTCGACAATCAACCTCATAATCACATAAATCTCCACAAGACTCACATAGAGATTCCTTAAATTCCATTTGTATATCCCTTCCGTTTACCCGTATAGTAGGAGAAGTCAAAAATTCGTGTTGTATTGCCTTCTCCCTGCTATTAATATGGATTTTGTTTACAACTATTTCTACGCCTGTTAATTCGAGTACCTTTGCCACATCCTCGGTAGCTTCTTCCAGACCTTCATCAGTTCCCTGGCACCGATTGCAGACATCTAGATCTAAATATAGAAAGTCAATGATTATTTTATTACTCTCCTCAATTTGGTCTAGTTCTGCACTTCCGCAACATCCCGTATTGCATTAACAACCCACATTTTGTGGCTGACAACAATCCATGACCAATCACTCCTTCTTAAATCCATGAATTATAAATGCTTTTTAATTTCCTCTACCGACGCAACTTTCCCGGATATCTTTACCTGTTCATCCACTACCAAAGCAGGGGTGGTCATTACTCCATAGCTGACAATGTCCTTAAAATCAGTTACCTTCTCTATTGTAGCTGCTATTCCTAATTCTTCTACTGCTTTTCTAGCATTCACCTCTAATTTTTTGCAGTTCCTGCACCCTGAACCTAAAATTTTAATAATCATAATCGAATCCTCCTTCTCTATATAAAGATATATGAAAATGCATTAAATGCATATCCTATTATAATTATCCCTACTACCACAATACCTATAAATAGAGCCAATAGTTTTGGCTTTATTACCTTACTCAACATTATTATGGAAGGAAGGGATAAGGTGGTTACTGCCATCATAAAAGATAATACGGTACCTATACCTACTCCTTTAGCAACTAGAGCCTCTGCTATGGGTAGAGTGCCAAAGATATCAGCATAGATTGGTAAGGCCACAACTGTTGCCAACAATACTGCAAAGGGATTATTCCCTCCTAATATTTTCTCTATAAAGGATTGAGGGATCCAATTGTGTATTGCTGCCCCTATGCCTACTCCAATCAAAATATATAGCCATACTTTATGAATAATATCCTTTACCTGATCCTTTGCAAAAGAAATCCTCTCTTCACGAGTCATTTCATCGGCTTCACTATCTATATTCTGTGCTGACCAGACATAATCTTCAATATGTTTTTCCATACCTGACTTCTCAATAATAGTTCCACCTATAACTGCAAGTATCAAACCTACAACTACATAGGCGATTGCTACCTTGGCTTCAAAGAAAGACATCAGTAATAGCAAAGAGGCTATATCTACCATAGGTGAAGATATCAAGAAAGAGAAAATAATCCCCAGTGGAAGTCCTGCAGAGGTAAATCCAATAAAAATAGGAATACTTGAGCAACTACAAAACGGCGTTACTGTGCCTAGTAAAGCACCTAATATATTACCTTTAATGCCTTTAAACTGTCCAAGAATTTTCTTGGTTTTCTCTGGCGGAAAGTAACTTTGAATATATGAAATCACAAAAATAAGTACTGCCAAGAGTAAAAATATCTTTATGGTATCATAGATAAAAAAGTGTATGCTGCCGCCTAGTCTCTCCTCTATAGGTAAGCCAAATACTTTTTCGACTAGGATTTGTACTAAATCCCAAAGCCATTGCATTTTTAAAAATTGGTCATTTATGAAACCAAATATGGCATTTATCGCATCCATAAAAACACCCTCTAACCGTCTTATTATAAGGTAAGATATTTTTGAAAAAGCCTATACCTTCTTTGTTTACTTTGATATTATTGCTGTCCATAATTATATGTCTCCTAACAATTAGGAGATATATTTATAGCAATTGAATGATTGTATTCGCATACACTCATATTTGCCGTACATTCTTCTATTAAATAATTTAATTTTACTTATCGTTCCTGCTAACCTTTTTCCGTTTTTGCTTTGTTCCTATAAAACTATTTTATTGCTTCTAATTCGTTCTGCTAAATCTTTAACTTTCTCTTCAATCATTAAAGCAGTTTTTCTAAATTCCTCTTCATCCTTACCAGTGGGATCATCCAATCCCCAATCCTCTTCATGCTTGGAAGGCAAGTAGGGACAAGCAACGTTACAACCCATAGTCACAACTATATCAACCTCTGGTATATCTGCAATTAGTTTGGAGTGTTGGGTTTCATTCATGTCTACCCCGTATAAGTCTCTTATTATTTTTACTGCATCCTGATTTATTTCGGGCTTTATTTCGGTACCTGCAGAATAGGAATCAAAAACATCTGAAGTAAATAGCTTGGCTAGTGCTTCTGCCATCTGGGATCTACAAGAATTGTGAACACAGATAAAGGCTACTTTAGGTTTCATAATTATCCTCCTTTCATCCATAAATAATTAACTATCAAAACATAGTTTCCCATCCTTCAAATCATCACAAGAAATCCCACTCTCCCGATATTGACTCAATCTGTTCAGATCTTCCCTACATCGTTCTACTTTAACTAATTCATTATCCAATATTTCTTTAATGAAAGGATATTCTCTTAATGTATCTTCATCAATTCTATAATAAACATACTGTGCGCGTTTTTCAGACTCCAATATCCTGGCATTTGCTAGTCTGTTAAGATGCCTAGAGGCATTGGATTGATTTATATCAAGTAGCGCTTCCAACTCACATACACATAACTCCCCCTGGTATAGTAAGTTTAGAATACGCAATCTTGTCTCATCGGACAATGCTTTTATCACTTGTATGAGTTCCACCTTGTCACCTCCATATGACCATATTCGATTATAATCATATATTATGCTTCTAATTATTATCTGTCAACTCCTAATGAAATTTTCTTCCCTAAATATGGTCCACAAATTTGTTAAATATGCATATTACAATATTGGTTCGTCCTTGCTCTGATCTTAAATCTATCTGACATCAACCTTAACAAAAAAACCATGGTCAATGGGCACTTGAAATCCCTTGACTATGGTTTTTTGACATGACTTTATTTACTTGAGGAACGAGTTTATTTTCTTTGATACGACTTTATTTGATTATCACAACTATTGTGCAAACAAAATAAACTCCCGCCAAAAATAAAATAAACATCTGTCACAAAAATGTCCACAAACAGCAGTAAATCAATGTTTGTTATTATCTGCTATTTCTTATCTATTTTTCCTTTTTTCTAATATTTCATCGCCTTTTTTACCATTTAGTTACAGAAATGAGAGCCAAAAAGAAAATAAAGATCTATCAGGAATAAGGTAAAAGGATCAAGGGATTTGGAGGTATTATACCTTCCTTATTCCTTGATCCTTATCTCTTTAAAGGCTGTAGTGTCAGGGGGTTAAGGGGTTAGGGGTTCTAGTAATTCTTCCTGATTTTCTTCGTGAAATTTATCATTTTCCACTTGTCCCTTATCCCTAAATTCCTTCACCCTGATAAAACTTTATTTTCTCTGACATAACTTTATTTAATTTGATGAGGGTTTATTTGCTTTTGACAACTATTGTGT